>ERZ1034992.916-NODE-916-length-14702-cov-5.056394_pt1 | contig 14702 bp, 14 predicted proteins | sample MGYA00520695_ERZ1034992 | MGnify/ENA primary metagenome ERZ1034992 (study PRJEB33766, sample SAMN09781778) | gut metagenome | biome: gut microbiome | host: Homo sapiens | place: Madagascar | study: EMG produced TPA metagenomics assembly of the PRJNA485056 data set...
TTCCGCTGAATCTCTGCATCCACCGCAAAAATCATGCCTTATTGAGCAGACACTATATAGTATGTTGGACAGTTTGACAGTTATAGGGGGGGATGATGATAGATACGGGGAAATACCGTGTTTATTGGAAAACGCGTCAAACAGCGTCAAACCGTCAAACAGCAAAAGAATCGCCATCACTTTCTGATGCACCAAACCAGCAAACCAGAGGAGAAACATGAAAAGAAACGAAGTTTTGCGGTATCCGCTTACTGATACCGGCTCCGAATCACCCGCAATGACCGTGTATCTGCACCGGACTCCGTCCGGGTACTGGCGGTTCAATGCGGAACACAATCATCAGATCGACCTTGCGGACCAGCTGTTCGATTCTCTTTCCGAACTCGCCGGACTAGAGGAGAAAGTCATAGTGTTGTTCAATGGCATTCCCCGGAAAGGACGCTTCAACCCGTGCCTGTTGAGCAGTTCGGCGCTCCTTGCCAGTGGAAGATTCTTTCCGGACCGGGATTCTGTCGTGAACCTCACCGAAAACGCATTCCTTCCGTGCTGCCGTTACGCCATCGGCAAGATCATGGAAAACTATTCACCCGGCGCTTCATGGCTGCAAGCCGTGCGGAAGACGGAAAAGGACCTGCGATCTTCGACCGGTCAAGCAGTTTCATCAAAAAAGTGACGGAAGAGTGACGGGGAAGTGACGGAAAGTTCAAGAAACACGTCATAAAGCACGATATGCCTCGATGGGTCAAAAATGAGGCGGCGAGGGTCGAATGTGTCTCTATGAGCCATGGTTCCCCCTTAAAAAGGATATTTAAGAGGGCACGCGGAAGGAGTCGGCATTATAAGCAGACTTGCTTGCAAGTGATAAAATGAGCGTAAAAGCTCCGACTTTTCCCTGTGAACGTCTTGCAGTCATATGCATGTGTGCACATTGCTCGGTGAAGCGCATTTGACGGGCTACCATGATTTTTCTCCTTGCGTACTCTTGTTTATAATATTTAAAATTAGAATTGCAAGGATTCAAAACAAGAAAAAAGCGAGAAAGCCTTGCAATTCTAATTTTGAATGTTGGATTTGCAAACTGCTCTCAACTCAATAAAGCATGAGTATCATATTTTTGCTCACGGTAAAACATAAATGATACTTGTGCAAAAGTATCATTTCAAAGAAAAACAACAGGAAAAAAGGAGTTCATTCCACAAAAACATAAGTTTTTATGGAATACACAACCAACCAGAGAGGAACTCATGAACATCATAAACATGAAAATTGCGGACATCCGTCCGTATGAGAAGAACCCGCGTATCAACGACGGCGCGGTCGATGCGGTCGCCCGGTCAATCAAGGAATTCGGCTGGCAGCAGCCCATCGTCGTGGACAAGGACTTGGTCGTCATTGTCGGACATACACGCCTGAAGGCCGCCGAACAGCTTGGTCTGACCGAAGTGCCGGTGGTCGTTGCCAATCACCTCACGCCGGAACAGGTGCAAGCCTACCGGATTGCCGACAACAAGACCGGCGAGATCGCCGAATGGGATTACAATCTCCTGCCGATGGAACTCAAAGACCTCCAGAACGCCGATTTCGATCTCTCTGTGCTGGGGTTCGATTCCGATGAGCTGGACAAACTGCTGAACGGTGAAGAGGGAGACGCCCTTATAGATGGAGAAACCGAACCGGATGCCGTTCCGGAAGTGCCGGAAGAACCGGTCAGCAAACATGGGGAGGTTTATCAGCTTGGAAACCACCGGCTCATGTGCGGAGACGCTACCAAGGCGGAGGATGTCGCCCGGCTGATGGGAGAAGAGAAAGCGAACCTCTGGCTCACCGATCCGCCATACAATGTCGCGTATGAGGGCAGCAACGGCATGACCATCGAAAACGACAACATGGAGGACGCGCAGTTCCGGAATTTCCTCCGGGATGCATTCCAATGTGTGCATGACCGCATGGAGCCGGGCGCATCGTTCTACATCTTCCACGCCGATTCCGAAGGATACAATTTCCGGGGAGCCTGCCACGACATCGGCCTCAAAGTCCGGCAGTGCCTGATCTGGAAAAAGAACGCGCTCGTCCTCGGACGGCAGGATTACCAGTGGCTCCACGAGCCCGCGCTTTACGGATGGAAGGACGGCGCGGCACACGCCTGGTATAACGATCGCAGCCAGACCACGGTCATGGAATTTGACAAGCCCAAGCATAACGATGTGCACCCAACGATGAAGCCCGTGGAGATGCTGGTGTATCTGATTAAGAATTCCAGCAAACGCGGAGAGATCGTCATTGACACCTTCGGCGGGTCCGGAAGCACATTGATCGCCTGCGAGCAGACCGGACGGCTCTGCCGGACAATGGAACTCGACCCGAAATACTGCGACGTCATCCGGCGCAGATGGGCGGAGTTCACCGCTGGCGAAGGCTGCGATTGGCAGAGCTTAACTCCGCCAATCACCGAAAAACATTCTACAGAAATCGTTAATCTGTAACGTTGGCAGAGGAGCGGGACGCTCTCCTCTTACGGACAAGGTATCTTGCGGAAACCAGTTTCGGTTTCCCATTTTTGTCGCCAATGACGGCTTTGTAACCGAGCTTGGCCTTGCGTTCCATTTCTTCGTCAACAGCCATTTGCAGGGCAATAACGGCCTTTTTCATTTCATCACTCATTTTTCAAAACTCCTTGCAGGGTTGAGAAACGTTCAACATCATGGATTTCAATTGGGAAACCCAATCGTTTTTCAAAGATGGAGATGGTTTGATTTCCTGTATTGTCAAGGCAAAAAGTGAGATCACAAACTTCGGCGTAATCGAACAGGTTCCGAATGCTTCGCGGATAACGTCTGCAAATATCGTCCTGAGGGATATTATGTCCGCCCTGCAAAACTCGCTGCCGGACTCTCATGGTTGAGAATTCGGCATTGGGAATATACAGATAGAAAAGGATGACTTTCCATCCTGATTTTCGCCATTCTGCGATTCGCGACAGGTATGTGCGACCGGAAAGTGTCGTTTCAAAGGCAAAATTTTTCCGGGATGCAATTTTCTGATTCAGCGTTTCCAAAAAAATTTTTCCGGCTTTGAGCAATCCAGCCTCAAAATTCAGAGGCGACAAACCTTTGGCTATTTCATCGGCATTGATGAAGTCGTGACAAGATGCAATCATCGGAAGGTATTTCAAAGCAAAAGTAGTCTTTCCGGCTCCATTAGGACCGGCTACCACATAGCAATGAGGTTGTTTTTCGTGTTTCATGCAATCTCCATTATCGTTGCCTTTGGTGTACTATACCATGCGAATTACTTTTTTCAATCCGCAGTTTTCATGTTCCTTCTGTAAATCAATTGAAATCAGGTGATTTGAAACTTGCCTTTTTTTCGGCTCTGATGATTCGCGGAGTTTCACTGGTCTTGATTTCGCGGAAAATGGCGCTGTAAAGCGTCTGCTCCGGCGTTTTCGCTCCGGTCGGAATCCAGAGATTCATCTCTATTGCCTTGGCGACCAGTTCTTTGGTGTTCATCGGGATCCGGCTGGCGGCAAGAACCTGTACGGCGGCATCCTGCAGAGAAAGTTTCTTTGCCGGATTCCCGCATTCCGGAACAGGATTCGGACTATCTTCAGCTGTTTGCCTGTTGATGATGCGTTCAAGGTGCATTACCTCGAACTCACGTCCGGTGGACCGGCTTTTGACCCTCCAGCCGTGTTCCGTAATTCCGGTTACCGTAACTTCAACCTCGTTGCGCCCGACTTTGACGATGGCGATGGTTCCAACAGTGATTTCACTTCCGACGTTCATGCCGACCTCCTTGCAGGTTGTTGATTGTTAGCATCTTGCTTCAGCTGCGCATATATAACCATGTCAGGCGGAACATATCCAGTCCGAAACTTAAAATAAAGGGAAAATACATGGACAATTCTCTGAAACTTACCGCTTTGCCTCCAGAAATGCTGGTGAGGCTTCTCAAACAGGCGGGCTCACGGCTCATCTCCGCAGAAACGCTGGCGGCGGATTTCGCGGCCGGTGCCCCGAAAAATGAAGACGGCACAGTCAATCTGATAGAATATGCAGCCTGGCTCGTGAAAGGAGATGATGCAAATGCCGATCAATCCGAGTAATATGCGCGTGGTGGATGTCGCGCGTCTGTTGAATTCAACGACGCAGGGCTTTGTGCTGGCGCAGGCGCGGCTCTATCGCGATTTCAACCGGGTGGGCTTCCGCATCGCGGCGGCGGACAATCCCCGGAACATCAATCTTTTGAAATACATCGCATGGACCTTCGACCGGAAACACTCGCCACCAACGGAATCCGGACCGCGTTCCTATGATGACCGGCGCAACTCCGAACGGGCGCGTCAGGCGGAACAGTCGCTGGCGGGACGCGACATCGGCGATCTGCCAGCCGTGATGAACCCGGAACGGAAGAAAGAATGCGAGCGCAACTTTCAGCTTTTCTGTGAATCATACTTCCCGGAGACCTATTCTCTTGCATGGTCGCCGGATCATCTGAAGGTGATTGAAAAGATTGAAACGGCTGTTCTGAGAGGCGGATTGTTTGCCTTGGCAATGCCGAGGGGCAGTGGAAAATCGACACTCGCTGAAACTGCAGCAATCTGGTCTATGGTGTATGGTCACCGCGAGTTCGTCACGCTGATCGGGGCAACCGAATCGGCGGCGCTTGAAATGCTGGATTCCATCAAAACCGAACTTGAAGTGAATGAAAATCTTGCTGCTGATTTTCCGGAGGTGTGCTATCCTATCGAACAGTTGGAAGGAATCGCCAACCGCTGCGCCGGTCAGCTTTATCACGGAGAACGTACACGCATCATTTGGACCAGCAATGAAATCGTGCTGCCGACAATCAAGGACAGCAAGGCTTCCGGAATCATCGTCCGGGTGGCAGGGATAACGGGACGGGTCCGCGGCATGAAATACAAACGAGCCGACGGCCGCAGTGTGCGTCCCTCTCTCGTAATCATTGACGATCCGCAGACAAGTGAATCCGCCGGAAGTCTGGAGCAGACCCGAAAACGTGTGCGCGTGTTGGCCGGAGATATTCTGGGATTGGCCGGACCGGGACAAAAGATCTCTGGGATCATGCCCTGCACGATTATCCGTCCGGGCGATATGGCGGACATCATTCTAAACCGGAACACACATCCTGACTGGAACGGAGAACGCACGAAAATGGTCTACAAGTTCCCCAAAAACATGAAACTCTGGGACGAGTATGCAGACATCCGTTCCGAAGCGCTCCGCACGGACGGAAATTTCGAGGCTGCAACAGAGTTCTACAAAGCACACAGAGAAGAGATGGATGAAGGTGCGGAAGTCAGCTGGGAAGCACGCTACAATCATGATGAGATTTCCGCGCTTCAACACGCAATGAATCTGAAATTGCTGGATGAGGCGGCTTTCAACGCGGAATACCAGAACGAGCCGCTTCCGGAAGAACTGTCAACGGACGACCTTATGTCCGTCGACGAAATCGCCGGCAAGGTCAACGGTCTTGCGCGCGGCAGAATGCCGCTTGCCTGCGACAAACTTACGATGTTCATCGACGTTCAGAAAGCCTTGCTGTTCTATGTCGTTGCGGCATGGTCGGAAAACTTTACCGGAGCCGTTATTGACTACGGAGCATGGCCGGATCAGCATCGGCGGCAATTCTCGCTGCTGGACGCGAATCCGACGATTCAGACGGCGTTTCCGAAAGCCGGCTTCGAAGGGGCGCTGTATGCCGCACTGGATGCGTTGACCAAAGATTACCTCGGCCGGGAATGGGAACGCGAAGACGGGGCTATGTTGAAAATTGAAAAAGCTCTCATCGACGCCAACTGGGGACAATCCACCGACATCATCTATCAGTTCTGCCGCCAGAGTGTTCACGCCGGAGTGCTGCTGCCGTCTCACGGCCGGTATGTCGGCGCAAGCAGCAAGCCCATGACGGAATACCGCAAACAGCCCGGCGACCGGCTGGGGCTGAACTGGATGATGCCCAACGTCGCGGGCAAGCGGGCGATCCGGCACGTCATCTATGACTCGAACTACTGGAAGAGTTTCATTCACGCCCGGCTCGCGGTTCAGCTCGGCGACAAGGGATCTCTCTCGCTCTACGGTCGCATCCCCGGCATTCATCAGCTGTTCGCCGAACACCTGACCGCTGAATACCGGGTGAAGACCCAGGGGCGCGGCCGCTGGGTCGATGAATGGAAACTGAAGCCGGAGCGCAGCGACAACCACTGGCTGGACTGCTCGGCGGGATGCGCGGTCTGCGCGTCTATGCTCGGCGCGACGCTCCCCGAACTCGGTTTGGCAAGAACTCCAGTCAAGCCCCGCATCAAACTTTCCGCCAGACTGAACGGAACCGCCTCAACTGCGGAATCTGTTCCCGCAAGCTCCGGACGGATGAAACTTTCAGAAATCAGAAGGATGAAAAATGACTGACAAAAAAGAACTTCCGGAACATATACGCCAAGCCGTCGACCTTATCGCGGCAGTATTGCGGAGAATCAAGAAAAAATCACTGGATAAATCGCCGGATACATGCTTATGTACAGCCCAAACGGAAGGAGCGCCGAAATGGTGAAAAAAGATATTCTTGAAAGGAAACTTGCCCGGCTTGAGAGTTTAAGCGGTCCTGAAACCAAGGAAATGTTCCAGGAGCTTTTCGGTTTTGAATGCGGTCCGTCCAACGGCAAAAACATAAAAAAGCGCTTGGTTTGCAAGTTGCAGGAGATTTATTCGGGAGGCGTTCCTGAAACAGATCTTCTTATTTTGAGAAAGATTGCCGAAGCGGATGATAAAGCCAATTTGCGGCAGACGGCAAAAATCAAAAAACTGACACGGGGTACACGTCTTGTGAAAGAATGGAAAGGCAAATGCTACTCGGTAACGGCAACAGGTGACGGCCGGTTCGAATATGACGGAGAAACTTATCGTTCCCTTTCCGCCGTTGCAGACAAAATCACGGGAACGCATTGGAACGGGAAAAAGTTTTTTGGAGTTGAATAATGCCGGAAGAACGGATTGCAAAAAAGAGATGCGCCATTTACTGCCGCAAAAGCGTCGAGGAAGGACTCGAACAGGAGTTTAACAGTCTTGACGCGCAGAGAGAGGCAGGGGAAGCGTATATATTGAGTCAGAAAGCCAACGGCTGGGTCTGCCTCCCGGAACATTACGACGACGGTGGCTACTCGGGAGGCAACATGAAGCGGCCGGCTCTGCAAAAGCTGCTGAAAGACTGCGAAACTGGTCTTGTCGACATTATTGTCGTTTACAAAATAGACCGCCTGTCCCGCTCCATTTGCGACTTTGCCGATTTGTCCAAGAAGTTTGATGAATGGGGCATGCAGTTCGTTTCCGTAACCCAGGAAATAAATACGGCGACGCCATCCGGACGCATGATGCTGAACATATTGGTCACTTTCAGCCAGTATGAAAGAGAAATCACCGCTCAGCGCATCAGCGACAAGATGTCGGCCAGCCGCAAGAAAGGCATCTGGATGGGCGGAACTGTTCCGTTGGGATATGTTGCGAAAAACAAAAAACTTGTAATTCATGAAGAAGACGCAAAAACGGTTCGTCACATTTTTCAGAGATTCATCGAAACTCAGTCCCCCAAGCTGATCGCGCATGAACTCAATCTCGCCGGAAAACGGACGAAAAAAGGCAAAGTCTGGAATACTTCGCACATTTACCGGATCTTGAACAACCACACTTACAATGGAGAAGTAAAATACAAAGAAAACATCTGCAAAGGCGAACAGGAACGGATTGTTTCCGCCGAAGTGTGGGAGAGAACCAGAAAAATTCTCGCGGCCAATTCTCCGATCAAAGACCGTTCACGCAGAATGGAAACTGTCGCTCCTCTGAAGGGCATATTGAAATGCGGACACTGCGGCGGCGCAATGATGCCCGCTTACGGCAGAAAAAACGGCCGTCATTATCATTATTATCTCTGCAGCAAGGATTCCAAAAGAGCGGAGTCTCAATGTCCGGTGCGGCAATTGCCCGCCGGAGAAATCGAGGAGGTCGTCAAGACTCAATTAAAAAAGATCATGGAACACCCCGCCGTTCTCTCCGCTCTGGCGGACACTGCGGGAATTCCATGCTCTGACATTCTTCAATTGCTGGAATCCGATTTCTGGTCGGAAATCTCGGCAGGAGAATACAACCGCCTTGTCCAGTCGCTGGTTGCGCGGATTGTTGTATGGCGGGATCATCTTGAAATAGAAATGAAAACAGCCGGCATAAAATCTTTAACGGGAGAGTTCTGCAATGACTGAAGTTACAGTTCTTGAAAACGGCAATATTCTTGTTTCCATTCCAATCCTGCTGCATGAAAGCGGCGGACGGAAGAAAATCCTCACGGACGAGAAAAAATTCCAGGCAGATGACGATCCGATTGTATTGAACATCGCACGGGCTTTTTACTGGCAGGAAATGATTGACAACGGCAAGGTCGCCAATATCCGGGAGCTGGCAAAACGCCTGAATGCGAATGAATCATATATTGCCCGGACAATACGTCTGACAATGCTGTCTCCGGAGATAATCCATCGCGCGGTCCGCGGCACATTGCCGCCGAATACCAGCCTTGCAAAGCTCTATAAACTCCCGGAGCGCTGGGATGAACAATTAACCAGACTCGGTATAACAACGGAATGACAGTCATCCTTTTACACTGCAGCCCTCGGAAGCGAGGGCTTTTTTTTGCACGCAGGTTCTCTGAATGCATCAAATGCTCGTTTGTGCATAGAAAAATTCATTATCTATTTCAAGGATACCATAGAGCCGTCAACCATAACTGGATGTCCTGTGGATTACCCTCAAAATGGCATTTAGAGATAATTTTTTCATCAGCTCTTTTCACAGGACTTTTATGTTCTCTGCTTTCAAAAGCAGAGATTTTCAATATTATGATGTGTGTTTCTTGCAACCTATTCATCTCTAAAGTTTTACGTATGCCAGGACGCGTCAGGACTTGAGTGCTGAGAAAACAGAGAGAACGGGGCATTTTTATGCAAAACACACGGGTTCAAGTCCATTTCAGAGATTCTCTGTTTGTGGGAAAAATCTCCATAAATCCTTGCTGTTCAGCCGGAAAGGAGACAAAAAAACTGCTCTCGAGCGTCAGCACTTCCGCGAGCAGAGAATGGTTGTTGGTGGAGCCGGCGGGAGTTGAACCCGCGTCCTGTAATGACTTAATGACGACATACTACACGCTTGTTCCGTTTTTATTGTTTCGCGTCCTTGCGGTTAGTCAACGGACAGACTTCGCTCAGACTGCTTCATCTGAAATCTCGCACGCAGACCGATGAGTCAAATCATTGTGCCAGAACACTGCTTGCGCCCCGAATCCTCAGTGTTCATCGGGAATGGGACGTCGCCATCAAGCGGCGAGTGCGTACTCTTCGTTCGCAGTTATATTTTTGACCGGTGATTTACGAGGCAAACGATCATCCTCGGCATGCAGTCGGCACGCAGCGCATCCAGTCGAATCCGGAACGGCCCCTTGCCTTGCGGCATATTTACCCGTAATATAATCCTCAAAAGCCAAAATGCAAGTGAACTGTCAGGAATTATCCGTTCCTGAGTCCATTTTTTTTACCTCTTTTTACATGTCAATAGAAAAAGCAAACGCAGTCGGCACTGCCAAAAGGCAATTAAGTGTAAAGAGATGTCCTTTCCCGCTTCTTTTACGGATTGCATTTTCCGAAAACCGCATAAAACATCCGGGCATTTGCCTTTTGTCAGAGCCGCCGAAAATGCCGCTGACAGGAGTTTTTTACGGGACAGCAGTGGAATTTTTTCCAGATCATTTTGCCGGCAAAACAAAATTCCATATAGGGAGGCCGGTTTTTTCGCCGGCTTCCTCGCATCTGTCGCGGAAGAAGTCCAGCCACGCGCCGGGTTCCAGAATTACGGATGAGTAACCGAAAACCTGACAGGCGGACACGATTACTCTTCCTCTGCCGATATTCCGCTCCATGATTGCGGGTTTTCCATCCGGGTAGGACGCAAGAACTTTTCCGTTGAAATCCGCCGGAAAATCAAAAAATGCGGGAAGTCCGGCGTCAGCGGCGATCCCGTGTATTTTTCCGACAGGGGCTTTTTTTCCTTTGTATCGGAGCGATGAGGCGCCTGTGTTCCGGAGATTCAGACGGGGGATCAGTTCACTGCGTTCGTCTATGGCGGTGCCGTCATAATGATACATCCAAAATTCGGATCGAAGACGACCAGAGTGCCGCCATTTCTGACAAAGTCCAGGATGATTTTGATCTCTTCGTTCCGGGCATAGCGCATCCGGGGAATGTAGAGGACACTGATTCCGTTCAGGGAATGCAGGCCGTTCCGCAGTCCGGTCGGGGAAACGAAGCGGAAATTTGCGCCGGTTTTTTCTCCCAGCAGGACATAAAGGCAGTAATACGGATGTCCCTGCGAATCATCCAGTCCCCAGCGATCCGCATCACTGTACAGGATTGCGCTGCGGGTTTCGTCTGAAATCGGCAGACGGTTCATTCCGGAGATCAGCTTGCTGAGCCGGAGCATTTCCGCATAGCTGTCCGGGATCGTGATATTTGCGGGGCCGCCGTCATACCAATGAAAGAACGATGCTCCGTTTTTGAGAGCCTGCGAAGTCCATTCCCGGACATATTCCGGAGTTGGGCTGCCGCCGTGATAGATAAACATCTGGAGCGTAGCGCATGTCCGGCTCCGGCTTGCCAAATCGTGCAGCAGGCGGACAGAAAACCCCGTATGGTAAATGGCGCGGCCGATTCCGCCGAAGACTTTGCTGCTGGTCGGGTAAGGGTCTGTGCCGATCACTTCCGCATCTGGCGAAAGCAGGGCGGCATCCACGGTGCAAATGGAACCGCAGTTGTTCCGGTTGAACGCCATATACGGTATTCCGGGAAGCTCTTTCCGGAATTTTCCGGAAACCTGTTTCAGATAAACCGAGAACCGGTCGTTCCACCACCGCCAGAAAGCAATTCTGCGGAATTGGCTGTTCGGGTCCGTCTTGCCGTGAAAATCGTGCAGACCGAACTTTCCGAAACCGTATTTTCCCTTGATTTCCCGCTCGATTTCATCGTGTTTTGCGGCATACTCCGGATGGAGGGTGCGACTGTAGATCCGGTGCAGTCCGTTGGTTGGTTCATCAATGCCGTGTCCCAGGCTGACCAGTTTCCGGAATTCCGGATTCCGGCATTTGCCGGCAATCTCATCGATCACTTCCAGAGCGGCCCTGGCATAGGCGGGATCGGCAGGATCGACCATATTTCCGTGCTTCAGGACGGCGTGATGTTTTTTGATGGCCCACGAGTGGATCCTTGTGCTTGTGACGGCGTACGGAAACGTCTTTCCGTATTTTTCATTCAGTTCCCGCAGCAGGTTCATTCCCGCATTTGCAATCCACGGCAGATCCGGTCCGGCCAGGTGGTTTTCCGCCAGGGTCTCCAGGTATTTGCGCCGGTAAGCCCCGAAACTTTTTTCGGTATATTTTTTCCTGAATGAATCCGGATAATATTGCAGATGCCCGCCGAGTCCCCAGGTTCCGGTCCAGTATCCGCCTTTTTCATTTTTGGATAAAAGTTCCAATCCCGCAGTCTGCCTGCGAACCGGCAGATAGCCGGCTTTTTCCTGTCTTCTGCACCTGATGATGATATTCTTTTTCAGATCGAGTTCGGAAAAATTATCCAGTTCGTTGAAATTTCCGGGGACCGCATTCCACATGGAATTCTCGTTGTCCGCTTTTCGTTCCCGTGCAAAATTGACCAGCAGTTTTTCCGGCATTCCGGCGGAATAACCCAATGCGGCAAATGGAATTCTGAAAGTGACGGCATAGCCGCTGCCGGTTTTTTCCGCCGAACCTTCCCATCGGGCGTCCCAGGACGCATCGGGCTTCCACGGATCGCCGTCCTGAGCCTGTTTCAGTTCCGCATCGAACTGCGTTCCCCTGGTGTTCAGGATAAACTGGAACATCCGTTTCCGTTCCGGATCGTAAATGAAAAGTTCGGCGCAATCGTCCTCCCAGAGCGGACCGTCCCGTTTTTCAACTGCGGCTTTCACCAGTTCCGGTTCCGGCTCATCCAGCAGGAACCGGAACTGCAGCGCACGGGCGGCAATGACAGATGCTTCCACCGCGGTCTGTATTGCAGCGGCTTTACCGGTTGCGGCCTGATAGAAGTGCTGACACTTTCCCGGCAGGGAAACTTGATCGGGAATGTCCTCAACAGACAGGCGGCTCAACTTGAACGATGCGTCGCCGTGTGATGGCGCCAGAATGATCTGGGCTGTATCCGCTTCCGGCGGCAAATCGGCAGACAGAGCGACCTCAACGGGTTTCCCTGTTCCCGCGGGGAGGTTGAAAACGGTTTCGCCGGCATTGCCGTTTTTCCCTTCTTTTTTCCGGTAGCTGAGTTTCAGTTTTGCGGCAATCCCCGGAGTCAGGGTGTATTTCAGCTTGAGCGTGAGAACGCCGGAGCCGGGTTTCAGCCGGTACCATGTGTAGATGCAGACTGATTTCATGTCTTTCGTCCGGGTGAGGACTCCGTCGCGGAAATGTTCTTTGTAAGTCCCCGGCGATACAAGCATCCGGGACGGGCTGAATTCCGCTCCTGCGGTCAGCAGGGTCCCGAACAGCAGAAATAAACAGATTCCCCTTTTTTTCACATCCGGTGATTTTTCCATTTTTCACTCCCAGTAATGTTTATATTTTTCAATGGACCATGGCATGGCGAAGAGGGTATTCGAGCCGGCGCTCGTGTATGGAGAGACAGCAACAGCTTCCACATGGCCGTCATAACAGGTGATGTTGTTTTTCCTGTTGTGGACTCCGCCGCCGTGTTCGTAATATTTGCTTGAATAGCAGTTTACCCAGCGCCAGTCCAATGGATTCTGGTGGTCTCCATCCATGAAGATCAAGGTGGAGGATCTGTTGGGATACCAGAGACCGCCGCGGTTATGGCTGCTTTTGGAAAAATCCGCGACATTATACAGGTAAGTGGGAACTTCCTTTTTCGCATAATCATTTACCGAAGGACACGTGAAGATGGTTTTTCCGCCCCGGATCCGCGGCCGCAGACTTGCGTTGTATAAATCGGGAGGCAGCCCTTTATAAAGGTATTCGGCGATAATGACCGACCAGTTATACAGCAGACTGGGACTGCCGGGTCTCTGAAGGATCTTGTTCGGGATCGGATAGTCCCGGTTGTCCATCATATACGCATGATAGATTGTTCCGAACTGTTTCATGTTTCCTGTGCAGCGGACGGCTCTGCCTTTTTCTCTGGCCTGGTTCAGCGCCGGCAGCAGCATTCCCGCCAGAATGGCGATGACGGCAATAACGACAAGGAGTTCTATCAGTGTAAACTGCAACGACTTACGAGCAAAAGCCCGCGCAGGGAAATGCTGTCTGCTCTTCATTTTGCCCCTTCCTTTCCGTCTGGTTGTGATTCTGTCAGTCGTTGATCCCATTTTGCCCATCCTTTCTTCTTCCGGAGCGTGTTTGAGTTCATTTTGTTATTTCGGACGGGAGTTGACCGATGCCGCCGTTTTTCCCGGAACTCTTTTGAACCGGGATGGCAGGAAAGGTGAAGTCCGTCATTTTCCGTTCATGGAGAAGTGTATCTTTCCGGATAAACCGGATTCTGTTTTCGGCAATGGACGAATCGCCGGCGAAGAGATCCAGCATGCGCCTGACCGCGGCGTCCAGCAGTTCCGGCATATCTTCATACATGACGATATCGCTTTCGCTGCGGCCTCCGTATAGCGAAAAGACTGCGGTTCTGATGGCGGGAAAGAACTGTTTCACCGTTGGAACGACCTCGGGAATGCTGATCAGTCCATCCGGCGGCTTGTTCCCCCAGGACCGGACACATTCCCCGGCAATGACCCGGTGGTAGTCTTCGCCGTACCGCAGGAAATAATCCTCCGCGGAATAGACCGAGAAAAGCTCCGGCTCGAATGCGGAACCCAGCTCCCGGATGAAAACGCCGCGGATATCCTCAATGTAATTCTTGAAATCTCCTTGACGCCGATAATTCAAGAAGGCGATCCTCCGGCAGCCATATTGCCTGAGCGCCTTCAATGCTTCCGCGTAACCGTGAAAATGATCCATGCCGACCTGATTGATTTCAGGGAAATTGCTGTTGAGCATGGAAATGAGCGGGATCCGGTTGTCCAGCAGCAGCTGCATCATCTGACGGGACAGGGAGTCTCCGAAGAAAATATATCCGTCCACCGGGAATTGAAGCAGCAGCAGGGGATTATCCCGGAAAACCTGGGATGAAGCGGCAATGTCCAGGATTTTATATCCGCTTTCGCGTATCCGGTCGTTCTGCCGGTTGAAGACCATCTCCCGATACAGCAGGGAACCGCAGAAGACGCCGATGCATCCGATCATACGGAAATTCCGGACGGGGTTTTTCTTTTCCCGGATGAAAGTGCCGCAGGAAGGGATGACTTCCAGATATCCTCTGTCGATCAGCAGTTCTATCGCCTTGCGTACCGTGATATGATTCGCGCCGAGGATTTTCGCGAGTTTGTGAAGGCCCGGAAGTTTGCTCCCGAACTCGCCGCTGCGAATCATCATCTCCAGCTGTCCGCTCAGTTTTTCATATAGAATATCAGGCATGTTTTTTCTTCATTTGACGGTTATTATAGGAACCGTTATATAGCACTGTCAAGGGGCGGAACTAAAAAAAACAAAAAAAA
>ERZ1034992.917-NODE-917-length-14695-cov-5.617555_pt1 | contig 14695 bp, 16 predicted proteins | sample MGYA00520695_ERZ1034992 | MGnify/ENA primary metagenome ERZ1034992 (study PRJEB33766, sample SAMN09781778) | gut metagenome | biome: gut microbiome | host: Homo sapiens | place: Madagascar | study: EMG produced TPA metagenomics assembly of the PRJNA485056 data set...
ATTCCTTTGCCAGCGTCATCTCAATTTATCCTCGAATAAATAGAGATGCCCTTTACTACGTAATACGTATTACCCTCTTTTCTCTATATTATAATCGAAAAAAAAAAATTGTCAATACCTGGAAAGAAGAAAAATGCTTTTTTTTTCTGTTTATCGCTTTTCAAAAACAAATGCGCGGAGCAAAAACATGATGAGTATTAAGTCCGATAATCGTAAAGAAGAATTTGCAACGGATAAAAGCCGTTTTGGTATTCCCATTTGGATAAGCGAACCTCCTTATAAGAGGTGCCGTTTACAGATTTTTCAAAATGATATCGGGGAATAAAGTTGAAAAGCTGCTGAAAAATGCTATAGTAATACATCGTTGGTTCTCCTGCGCTCAAATTAAAGTTTTTGATTGTCTTTAAGATGGCGCAGAAGTTGATATTGTCAATCAATTTCGGTATTTTTTGCCGGACAGCAGAATTTCCCCGTTGAAAAAAACTCCGGGTGTGGTATTGTAATGCACACCGGAATTTCAGCCGGAAAACAGAAAAGAAACATAGAAACTCAGGAGACAGAAAATGAGTGTTCCTTTCAAGATTGATCTGAATGGAAAAACCGCAGTCGTGACTGGCGGCGGCGGGATTTTGTGCAGCAGTATGGCGGAAACCCTGGCGGCATGTGGGGCAAAAGTCGCAATTCTCGACCTGAAACAGGAAAGCGCACAGAAAGTTGCGGATAAAATCAATGCCGCCGGCGGGAAAGCCATCGGTCTTGCCGCCAACGTGCTGGAAAAAGAAAGTCTGCTCGCCGCCCATGAAGAAGTCAAGGCGAAATTCGGTCCCTGCGATATTCTGATCAACGGTGCCGGCGGCAACCATCCGAAGGGAACCACCAGCAAAGAATTTCTCGAAAAAGCCGATGCCGAAGGTTCCGTGGAAGGAAAAGTTTCCTTCTTTGACCTCGATCCCGCCGGTATTTCCTTTGTCTTCAATCTGAATTTCATCGGAACCCTGCTGCCGACTCAGGTTTTTGCGCGTGATATGGCTCTCAACGGCAAAGGCGTCATCATCAACATTTCCTCGATGAACGCTTTCCGTCCGCTGACCAAGATTCCCGCATACAGTGCCGCCAAAGCCGGCATCAGCAATTTCACCCAGTGGCTGGCAACTCACATGGCAAAAGTCGGCATCCGGGTCAACGCCATTGCGCCGGGATTCTTCCTGACCAATCAGAACCGCACCCTGCTGACCAACCCCGACGGTTCCCTGACCGCCCGCGGCAACACGATTCTCACCCATACTCCGATGGGACGTTTCGGCACACCGGATGATCTTTCCGGCACGCTGCTCTGGCTGGTGGATGACGGAGCTTCCGGATTTGTCAACGGCACTGTGATTCCTGTGGACGGCGGTTTCGCGGCATTTTCCGGAGTGTAATCGCAGATCATGAGTTTCATTGCGCTGATTGATTACGGCATGGGAAACCTGATGAGCGTTTCCAAAGCCCTGGAATACGTCGGAGGGAAAGTCCGACTGGTAACGTCTCCGTCGGAAGCCGACGGAGCGTCGGGGCTGGTTCTGCCCGGCGTCGGAGCGTTTGGAGACGGCATGGAGCATCTGAACGCGGCGGGATTTTCCGGTTATCTGCGGGAAAAAGCCGCCGCCGGAATGCCGTTTCTGGGAATCTGTCTGGGAATGCAGATGCTTCTGGATTCCAGCGAAGAAAGTCCGGGTGTTGCCGGACTTTCCATCTTTCCCGGAAAAGTGCTGCGTTTCCCTGAAAACGGTGAAAAAATTCCTCAGATCGGCTGGAATTCCATTGTGCCGGTTCAGAAAAACAATCCGTTCCTGGATGGAATACAGAAAGATTCATTCTTCTACTTTGTGCATTCCTACTATGTTCAGCCGGAAGCCCCTGCGGCAGTTGCGGCAACATGTCATTATATGATTGATTTTGCCGCAGCGCTGGGACGCGGCAACATTTTCGCCGCGCAGTTCCATCCGGAAAAAAGTCAGGATTGCGGGTTGACCATCTTGAAGAATTTTGTAAATATTTGCAGTAAAGGAAATTGAACACATGCAGATTTTTCCCGCCATTGATATGAGAAATGGACGCTGTGTCCGTCTTTTTCGGGGCGACTACAATCAGGAGACCGTGTACGGGGAATCTCCTGCGGATCAGGCGGAAGTCTGGCAGAAGGAAGGCGCATCGCTGATTCATCTGGTGGATCTGGACGGCGCCAAAGCCGGACATCCGGTTAATGTGGATTCCATCCGCAGAATCTGCGAAACGGTTTCCATTCCCTGCGAACTGGGCGGCGGAATCCGGACGGAAAAAGATGCGGAACAAGTTTTTGCACTGGGGATTTCCAGAGTCATTCTGGGAACCGCCGCCTGCGAAAATCCGGAACTGACGCAGAGTTTCATCCGGAATTTCGGAGCGGAACGTCTGGTGGTCGGCATTGATGCCCGCGACGGCATGGTCGCCTTGCGCGGCTGGCTCGAAACCAGCAAAGTCAAAGCGCTGGACCTGGCACGAAAAATGGCGGATCTCGGTGTCCGCCGCATTATTTTCACAGATATTGCCACGGACGGCGCGTTCACCGGTCCGAGCATCGGTCCGACTTCGGAATTATGCCGGGCGGTTCCGGAATGCAGAATCATTGCATCCGGCGGAGTCGCTTCGGATGAAGACGCCGCACGGCTGGCAGCCTTGCATCTGGACAATCTCGAAGGAGTGATTGTGGGCAAGGCGCTGTATGACGGCAGAACCACTTATCAGGCATTGGCAACTGCGGCGGGGAGGGAATGATGCTTCTTTTTGAAACTCCATTCAGTGCAGACAGTTACGATACTCCGGAAAATTATCCGCGCAGTGTGTGGGAATATCTCACGCTTGGTACCCGGCTGTCCTTTTATCTGCGTAATTTCGCGGTTTTTGCCAAAGTCGGCAAACTGTGTCAGCAGGGAAAACTGACTCCGGTTCTTCAGGCGGATTATTCCGTCAAAAATATCCGGATCACTGAAAGCTGCGGCGGCAGAATTCATTTGCGCGGGCTGGACAATCTTTCCCGTTTTGCCGAACCGGCGGTCATTATCAGCAATCATATGAGTCTGCTGGAAACTGCTGTCATGCACGCATTTGTGCGTCCCCGGCGCGATTTCTGCTTTGTCATCAAACGTTCACTCTTGGATGTGCCGTACTTCGGCGACATCATGCGTGATCTGAAATGTATTCCGGTAGACCGCGTCAATCCGCGGGAAGATTTCAAAACGGTCATGGAAGTCGGGACCGAACGGCTGAAAGAAGGAAAAAGCGTGATCATTTTCCCGCAGTCCACACGTTCGGCTGTCTTCGAACCGCATCAGTTCAACACGATTGGAGTCAAACTGGCGAAACATGCCGGCGTTCCGATCATACCGCTGGCTTTGCGCACCGATTTTCTGGTCAACGGCAAACATTTCAAGGATCTCGGTCCCATCCGACGGAAAAATCCGGTCTGGTTTGAATTCGGTGAACCGATCATGAAAGTCAACGGGACCGGTAAAGAAGAACATGCCCGGATTGTGGAATTCATTTCCAGCCGGATTCGGGAATGGGGCGGACAGGTTGCCGAGGTGAAGGAATGAACCCGGAACGCTGCATTCAAGTGGAACTGGGCGACCGTTCCTACCCGATCTGGGTCGGACGGCACTGTCCGCTGGAACATCTGTTCCCGCTGATCCGTTCCAGAAAAATCCTGTTGACGGCGGATTCCAACACGGCGGAACTGTTCGGTGAGGAATGCCGGAATTTTCTGATGAAAGCTCCGGCGGAAGTAATCCTGTCCGTTTTTGAGGCAGGGGAACAGTCCAAGCATCTGAGTACAGTGGAACAGATCTGCCGGGATGCGGTTCGCGCCGGACTGGACCGCTCATCCGTGTTTATTGCGCTGGGCGGCGGAGTCTGCGGCGACATGACCGGGCTGGCGGCTTCACTTTACATGCGCGGCACCCGGTTCATTCAGATTCCGACAACCTTGCTTGCCATGGTGGATTCATCTGTCGGCGGCAAAACCGGGGTTGACCTTCCGGAAGGAAAAAACCTGATCGGAACTTTTTTCCAGCCGCAGGGGGTGGTGATTGATCCGGAACGGCTGCGTACTTTGTCGCAGAAACAGCTCTCCAACGGTTTTGCGGAAATTGTCAAGACAGCCATGATCCTGGACGGGGAACTTTTTGAAAGACTGGAACTCGCGGCGGAAAATCTGTTCGCGTTGTCTGCGGAGGCTCCGGTGGAGGAAGTGATTGCCCGCTGCTGTGAACTCAAGGCGCAAGTGGTTGCCGATGACGAAAAGGAACACGGCCGCCGCGCCATCCTGAATTACGGACACACATTCGGTCATGCGCTGGAAGCCGTAACCGGTTACAAAGTGTTTGAACACGGGGAAGCGGTTGCCGTCGGCATGTGCATGGCGGCGGATCTGGCGGTAGCGCAGGGACTGCTTTCCGCAGAGGAAGCGGAACGGCAGGAGGCACTGCTCAAAGCATTTCACCTGCCGGTGTCGGCGGAAGGTCTGGGGCTGTCTCCGGACAATCTGCTGAAAGCGATGCGGCATGACAAGAAAAGCACGGGCGGACATATCCATATTGTCCTGCCGGTGCGGATCGGTCATGCCGATGTATTCAGCAGTCTGGAAGCCGGACCGCTGGAGGAGGCGCTCTGCGGCCGAATATGACCAACCGCGAAGCCTATATCATATTGAACATGATGAGCGGGATCGGGCCAGCCCGGCTTTCCGCTCTGCTGGCGTTCTGCGGCGAACCGGCGGAAATATTCCGGACGTCCGCCAGCGATCTGGCGTCTGTTCAGGGCATCAGTGCGGCTATGGCGGAAAAAATTGTCAACTGGGAGAAAACGGTCAATCTTTCCAGAGAACTGGATCTGGCGGAACGCGGCGGCGTGCATATCATTACGCGTGACGAAGAAGAGTATCCGGTTCTGCTGTCGCAAATCCATGATGCGCCGATCTGTCTGTATGTCCGCGGCAAGCTGCCGGAAAATATATCCACGCGTTCTCTGGCGATTGTCGGGACACGCAATGTTACGGTTTACGGACAACGTATGGCGCGTCATCTGGCGGAAGCCGCCGCCTATTCTTCATTCACCGTGGTTTCCGGTCTGGCATACGGTGTGGATGCCGCGGCGCATCAGGCTGCATTGGATGCCGGCGGGGAAAGTGTCAGTGTGCTGGGCGGCGGTCTGGCTCGGATTCAGCCGCAGGAGCATGTGCCGCTGGCACGGGCGATTGCCCAGCATGGCGCGGTCATCAGCGAATTTCCCATGGAATTTGCGCCGACCCGTCATTCGTTTCCGATGCGCAACCGGATTATTTCCGGTTTAAGCCAGGCGACTCTGGTCATTGAAGCCGGACTCAACAGCGGCTCTCTGATTACGGCATCCTTTGCCATGGAACAGGGCCGTACCGTTTTTGCTGTTCCCGGACAGGCGGACAATCCGCAGGCGGCAGGGTGCAACCGGCTGATCCGGCAGAATGCCGTTCTGACGGAAACATTCGATGATATTCTGGAAGAGTTTGATTTCCTGCCCGGTTTCGGACATGCGGAACACCGGATTCAGGAAGAAAACGCAGTGGAAAGTTTCTTTGAAAAATCGGTCGGCGGTTCTCTCAGCACTTGCGCTAAAAACATTCTGGATTTTCTGGAAAAAGGCGATGCGTCCGTGGATGACATTTCCAGTACGTTGGATATTCCCGCCCATGAAGTTTCCGCTTCACTGATCGGTCTGGAACTGCTGCACCGGGTCAAGAAAAACGGTCTCATGTACCATAGGGTTCGCTGACCGGGGCAGGGGGTTACCGCCAGCGGTCCGGTTTTCCCGAATCCGCCGCGGCACTGCGGAAACGTCTGCTGCCCGGACGATCCAGCGCCATCACCATATACCGCAAGGCATCCATGGCATGGTCGTTCAGCTTGACCGGTTCCTCCTGTGCATTCCGGGAATCGGAGGAGACCGCCCAGCGGTAATCATAGATTTCGGACAGTGTTTTTTTCAGATTGCGGAAGAACAGCAGTCTCGGTTTGCCGTCGTCCTGAACCGCCAGACGGTTTTTGACACATTGGATTCCTGCGGAAACATCTTTGAATGCGGGGTCCGTATGAATTCCGGCGGCAGTCAGTTCCGCCCGTTCTCCGGCGTCATGATCCGCCACAGTGACAAGATACCGTTCTTCTCCGGACAGGTGCAGAATTGCCTGCGCGTGTTCCGCGGTCCGGACAGCCGCCCGGTAATGTTCCCGGTAAAGATAGAGCCTGCCGTCGGGATCCAGTGCGCCCCAAAGACATACGAACGGATTGGTGTATCCGAAGTCAATGGCGCGAACCCGTTTCCAGTCGGCAGGCAGTTCAAAAGGCTCGACGGTGTGAATATCCTCGTCGAATTCCGAATATACTGCGCCCTGATTGTCGCGCCAGATTCCGTTCAGCATACGGTCGCGCATGACTTCGGGCAATGCTTCCAGCGCGGCGAGATATTCCGGCGGCAGATTTGCCCGGTTGTCGTATGCCGACCAGCTGAGCCGTGCCCATTTTCCGGCATCCGGCAGAACCTGTTCCGTATCCGGATCCAGCTGCCGGACTCCGACGTAATGCAGCCAGTGGCGCGGACCGCGCGGATTGCAGTCCAGAATCAGTTTCGGAACAGCCCGATGTCCCTGGGCATTGACTACATTCTGCGCCAGCCGCGTGGCAGCCATCTGCATGGCTTCATAGGAAAGCTGGGTTGCCTCGTTCAGAAACACCGTGATATATTCATTGCCGAGAATTTTTTCCATGCGTTCGGCATCATCCAGACCCCCGACCATAATCGTTGAGCCGTTGCGGAACCGGACGGTCAGTTCACTTTCCTGGAGAGTGTACCAGCTGCGCGGCAGATTGGCGGCAAGGTAACGCCGGAAAGTGTCATTCCACAGCGAAGACTTGGCATGAATACAGTATTTCCGGGCGGCGAGCTGCCGTGATCCCGGATAACGCAGCGCTCTTCGCACCAGATATTCGGTGATCAGTGCCGTTTTCCCGGAACGCGATCCGCCGTCAAACAGAAAACGTGTCTTATTCTTATCCATAAGCAGTCCCCATGCCTGCTTCTGTTTCTCATTGAATTTCAACCCCATGAAAACCTCCATTTTTTTTTATGGAAGACGGAACGTCAAATGAAAATAAAGGTTTCTGAAAAATTTTTTGAGTTCAAAACAGGAAAAAGCTGAAATAAATGCAAGGCATCTGCTTGAAAAATCAGGAAGTTGTGATAAATTAACCAAATCCCGATGCGGGAGCCTTGATCCAGAAGCAGGATTCGACGCCGTCCGGCGGAAGCCGGAATAAACTCAACAGGAGCATGTACGGCCGGCCCGGAAGGTTCTGACGATGCGCTGCTGACAGCGCAGAAAGCGGTACGGATGAATGCCGTGCCCGTCGCATACACTTCCCGGTGAATCCCATTCCTGTCAAGACTGTCCGGTACGGTAAATTACTAAACACCATTATAATGGGAGTGATCTGCGATATGGAAGGGTATGCCAGAGACATCAAGCTGTTCAGTGGAACCGCGAATCCAAAACTTGCCGAGGCAATTGCACGGCACATGCATTTGGAACTGGGACATGTGAACATCGAGCGTTTTCCTGACGGCGAGATTTTTGTGCAGTACCGGGATATGTTGAGAACGTCGGACGTGTTCATTATTCAGCCGACCTGCAATCCGGTCAATGAAAACATTATGGAACTGCTGATCATGCTCGACGCCGCGCGCCGCGCCTCCGCTGCCCGGATCACCGTGGTGATTCCTTTCTTCGGATATGCCCGGCAGGACCGCAAGGACCGTCCCCGTGTGCCGATCAGTGCGAAACTGGTTGCCAATCTGCTGACGACCGCCGGAGCCAACCGTGTGCTGGCAATGGATCTGCACGCTCAGCAGATTCAGGGATTCTTCGATATCCCGGTGGATCATCTGTATGCGTTTCCCGTGATGTTGGCGTACATGCGCGATCATTTGAAACTCGATTCCGAAACGGTGATTGTTGCGCCGGACTCCGGCAGCGTGAAACTGGCGCATTCCTTTGCGGACCGTCTGAACTGCGGTTTTGCCGTGGTCGCCAAACGCCGCGTCAATGCGACAACCGTCGAATCTTCCCATCTGGTCGGCGACATCAAAGGACGCGACTGCGTGATCTGCGATGACCTGACTTCCACTGCCGGTACGCTCTGCGCGGCTGCGGATCTGCTGAAACGGGAAGGCGCCAAGAAAGTTTATTCCGTGGTTTCCCACTGTCTGCTGACGGACGCCGGCTACGAGCGTCTGAAAAACAGTGCGATTGAAGAACTGATTACGACCAACACGGTTCCGCATGAAGACCGTGCCGGCTGCCATGTTCACACGCTGTGTGTGGCTCCGCTGCTGGCGGAAGCAATCAAACGTATTCACGAAGGTGATTCGGTGTCCTGCCTGTTCGAGGCAAATCCGCCGGAAGACCTGCTTCTCTGAGTAGATAAAAACATTGCTGTATAACCTAAAAAGGAAGGTAAAAAATGGCAAAACAGAAACATGTATTGAATGTGGTGACGCGTACCGAACTGGGTTCGGCTGCGGTCAGACGTCTCCGTGCCGCCGGGCATATTCCCGCTGTGATCTACGGTCATGGCGAACCTGCCAAAACCCTGTATTTCTCTGCTGCCGAGTGGGAAACCCTCCAGAAGTTTGAATTGAATCTGCTCTCTCTGAAAGAAGGCGATCAGGAAATGCTCGCGCTGATCAAGGAAGTTCAGAATGACTTCATCCGCGGCAAAGTGAAACACGTCGACTTCCTGGAAGTCCGCCGCGACCAGATGATCCGCGCCACGGTTGCCGTGCATCCGGGTCACGAAGCACCTGCCGGTGCTGCCCTGGGCGGTATGCTGGAACAGGATATTCACGAATTTGAAGTGGAATGTCTGCCGGATGCTCTGCCGGAACACATCGAAGTCGATGTGAGCGCGCTGGGTCTGGGTGAAGGTCTCCATGTGTCTCAGATCAAGGCTCCGGAAGGTGTCAAGATTCTGAACGACGGCGAACTGGTCGTTTTCCACGTGGTCGATCCGTCCACGATCGTGGAAGATATTCCGGAACCGGTTGCTCCTGCTGAAGGTGAAGTTGCTGAACCGGAAGTCATCGGCGAAAAGGAAAGAGCTGCCAAAGCTGCTGAAAAAGCCGCTGACGAAGGCAAAAAGAAATAATAAGCCGGTCCGGTCTGATTCCGAACGGCGGGGTATGCGGTCATGGGAATGCCAGATGATTTTGGAACAAGAGTTCTCATCGCGGGTCTGGGTAATCCGGGAGCGGAATACCGGGACACCCGCCATAATGTCGGATTCATGGTGCTCGACCGTCTTGCCGCCCGTTTGCCGAAAAAAAACTTCGAGGAGATTCACGGGTGTTCTTCGCACTATCTGAAAGGAACGTATGCTGGAAAGCCGTTGTTTCTGCAGAAGCCGGAGACTTATATGAATCTGAGCGGAGAAGCGGTGTCCTCGCTCATGAAGCGGGAAAACATCGGGACGGACGGTCTGCTGGTGGTCTACGACGACATGGATCTGGAAGTCGGAAAACTGCGGATTCGCGAGAAAGGCTCCTGCGGCGGACATAATGGAATCCGTTCCATCATTGAACATGCGGGAACCGAAAAATTTGCGCGGATCCGGGTCGGGATCGGGCATCGCACGGGAACGGGAGCCGATTATGTGCTTTCCCCGTTTGAGCCGGCGGAGCGCGAAATCCTGGACAAGGTGCTGGATGCCGCCGCAGATGCAGTGATACTGCTGCTGCGCAGAGGAATCAGACAGGCTATGAACGAATACAATCCGCTGGATTTTTCAGCGGGAACAGATGATACGGAAAAAACGAACCGTTGAACAACATAAATACACCAGGAGGTGTGACCTTGAAAAAGTACGAGGCAGTGTTCATTCTCGACATGAGAAAAGTTGAGGATGAAGGGAAGGCCTTCTCCGATGAGTTCGCGAAGAACCTTCAGAGTTGGGGTGGCAGCATGGTCGAAGCGATCGCCATGGGACGCAAACAGTTTGCGCGCGAAATCAACAAACGCAAAGCCGGTATCTACTGGAACTACATTTTCGAGCTGGATCCGCTGAAAGTGAAAGAAATCCGCGACAAATATCGTTTGGATGAAAGAATGATTCGAATGCTGATCATCAGCTATGAACGTCCCGAACAGGTTCGTTCCACGATGAGCGTTGCTCCGGAAGCGGCTGAATAATCTGAATCCAGGAAAGGAGTCCTTCAATTATGGCATCCTTGAACAAAGTGTTGTTGATGGGAAATCTGACCCGGAATCCGGAAATCAGATATACTCCGGGCGGCAGCGCCGTCTGCGAATTCGGAATGGCGATCAATCGCCGTTTCATGCAGGCGAACGGACAGGAGAAGGATGAAACCTGTTTTGTAGACATCACTGTCTGGGGGAAACAGGCTGAAAGCACGTCCCGCTACTTGCAGAAGGGCTCCTCTGTGTTCGTCGAAGGCCGTTTGGTTTTTGACCAGTGGACCGAAAAAGATACCGGCAACAAGCGTTCGCGTCTGCGGGTTTACGCAGAGCGGGTGCAGTTCCTGGACCGCCGTGATGCCGCAGGGCAGCAGGGCGGCGACCCGGATGGAGCCGTTGCACCGTCTTATTCCCAGGCACCGCAGCAGGGCGGGTATTCCCGCTTCCGCAATCAGCAGCCTGGCGGCGGTCCTTACGGCGGTCCGGTTCAGCAGCAGCCCCGGCAGCAGTATCGCCAGGCGCCTCCGCCTCCCGCGGCTCCTCAGCAGGAAGCCCCGCAGATGCCGGAGGAACCGCCGTATGAACCGGTCGAAGGCATCGACGACGATATTCCGTTCTGACCAATTGCATTCAAACATAAAAAAACAGGAGAAAAAACATGGCTATGCAAAATAGAAAACGCCGCGCGAAACGGCGTATTGCCAAACCGAAAATCTGCAGACTTTGCGAAAATAAGATTAATTTCATTGATTTCAAAGACGCTGATCTGCTGAAAAAATTCCAGACGGAAAAAGGCCGCATTCTGCCCCGCAGAATCACCGGAACCTGTCTGAAACACCAGAAGATGCTCAGCACTGCCATTCAGCGTGCCCGCATCATCAGCATTGTTCTCTAACCTCTAAAGAAAGGCAACTATCATGGCTGCTACTATGAATCTGATCCTGCTGCAGGACGTGGAGGATCTTGGTCTGGCCGGTGATTCCGTTCATGTTTCGCCTGGCTTTGGAAGAAACTACCTGATCCCCCGCGGTCTGGCCGCTCCGGCTTCTGCCGTCGCTCTGCGTCAGCTCGAAGCTCAGAAGGAAAAAATCGAAGCCAAACGCAAAGCGGATCTCGAAGCCGCTCAGGCTCTGGCTGCGAAAATCGCCGAAATGTCTGTCGAAATCCCGATGCAGGCTTCCGATGACGATCACCTGTTCGGTTCCGTTACCGAACGCGTGGTCTGCGAAGCCTACGCCGCCAAAGGTGTCCAGATCGAACATCAGCGCGTCCGCATGGACAAGCATATCCGTACTCTGGGCGAATATGACATCAACGTCAAACTGCATCAGGATGTCATTGCCACCGGCAAAATCGTGATCACCCGGGCATAACGGATCATGGCTGTCGAAGAAGACATGCAGGAATTTCCGGTCGGAGAGGAACTCGTTTCCGCTCATCCGGAAACTCCGAGAAGAACGCGGAGGACAGCTCAAAACAGCTCTTCTGCGCTTCCTGTCTATGCCGATCTGAAAACAGAACGCGCAGTCATCGCCGCTCTGATGATCGAGCCTGCATGTCTTTCGACAGTGGTTACGATTCTGGGGGGACTTTCGTCTTCCGCTGCGGGAAACACCCGCAAAAAGAACTCCGCTTCCGACCCCGACGCCTCGAAGCGGGAGATGTATCACAGTCAGGCGTCGATGATTTTTTATGACCTGAAGTATGCAGCAGTCTACGAGGCTGTTCTTGAACTCAGTGAAAAAGGAATCGCGGTCGACATTCTGAGTCTGACCACGGTTCTGGAACAGAGCAAGCGGCTGGAAGCTATTGGCGGACAGGATTTTCTGATTGATGTGCAGTCTTCCATCGCCAGTACCGCGAATATCGAGTCCTGGTGTTCCTCGCTGCGGGATTATGCCATGCTGCGGGAAATGCTGCGCACCTGTTCCGGCGCAGTGGATATGTGCCGCAATTTTCAGGGAAATGTCAAGTCGCTGCTGGACAATGTAGAATCTGAAATTTTCAAAGTCCGCAATAAATTTGTTCAGCCGGAAATCCGAGAACTGCGTGATCTGCTGGGAATCACTTTCAAAGGATTCATGGACTTGATTGACCGCAAGGTCGAACCCGGCATTCCGACCGGTTATCCGGATCTGGACCGTTTGATCGGCGGCGGGCTGAAACCCGGTGAAATGTTTGTTCTTGCCGCCCGACCGTCTATCGGGAAAACCGCTATCGCTCTGAATATCGTGCGCAACATTGTCATGCGTGAAGTCAACGGCGTACGCAAGAATGTACTGTTCTTCAGTCTGGAAATGAGCGCGGAACAGGTGGCTCAGCGTATGCTCTGTACGGAAGCGAAAGTTTCGCTGTCCTCCATCATGGACCGCAACCTTCAGAAAGGGGATATTTCGCGGCTCACGCAGGCGGTGTCATCCATGAAGGAAGCCCAGCTGTCTGTGGACCCGACTGCCGGCATTTCCGTTTTTGAACTGCGGGCGAAAGCTCGCAAAATCAACGATCAGAAGAAACTGGATCTGATTGTGATCGACTATCTTCAGCTGATGAAATCGGGCGAACCCGGCGGAAATGAGAGCCGGCAGGTGGAAGTCGCCGCGATTTCCGGCGGACTGAAAAAGCTGGCGAAAGATTTGGGGCTTCCGGTGCTGGTGCTGGCACAGTTGAACCGTGAATCGGAAAAAGGACAGGAAAACAATGCCAATGCCCTGCCGAAACTGAGTCATCTGCGCGAATCCGGAGCCATTGAGCAGGACGCCGACGTGGTGGTGTTTCTGCACCGCAAACGGGATGAATCCAAGGAACAGAATCAGGAAGCCAACCGGATCGGAGTTGATGCCAAACTGATTGTGGAAAAGAACCGTCAGGGCAAAACCGGTATTGTCGATCTGAAGTTTTTCCCGTCCCTGATGGAATTCCGGAGTATCGATCACCGTTATTCCGATGCAGACCGTTCCCCGAATGAAATTTCGGATGGAAATTTGCCTAAATAATTTGATTTTTCAAAAAAACGGCGTTATAGTTTCTATCTTTATAAACGGAAGGCTTTGAAAAGTGTTTTTGATAAAAAATATGAGCAAGACCCGATGCGCCGGCTGGCTGGGTGTGCTTCTGGCGGTTTCCGCCTGTACTCTGACGGCAGAGGAGATATCCTCGGTGGTGTTTCAGCAGGGAACCGATTATAAGTTCGAGGAAGATATTCTCCGGGCCAACGTCCAGAGCCGCAAGGGCGGGCATTACAGTGAACGCGCGGTCAATGATGACATCAAGCGGCTTCATGCCATGGGCATGTTTTCCGATGTGGTATCCGAAACCCGCAAAACTCCGGACGGCAAGATTGACATCATTTTCAAGCTGCTGCCCAAACCGGTGGTGACGGAAATCCGTTTTGTCGGCAATAAAAAATATCCGGAGAAAAAACTTCTGGAGGAAATTCAGATTGTACCCAACGTTCCGCTGAATGACCTGGCTCTCCGCAACAGCGCGGATGCTCTGCGCAAATTTTACCAGTCCAAAGGACTGAATGACGCCATCATTGATCCGGTTTTTGAAAAAATCGACGATCATCATATCCGTATTATTTTCAGGATCAAGGAAAATCTGCGCATCCGCGTCGGCAAGGTGGATTTTCAGACCGCCAAAGGCGAAGAAGTCAAAGTTTATGAACCTTCGGAACTGCGTGACAGCATTGCCAACCGCCAGTCATTTCTGAGTCATCCGTGGTTCAGCTGGATATTTGATTACGGACTGCTGAACCGGGATGAACTGAACCGGGACAAGATCCGGCTGCGCGAAATGTATTGGAAGAAAGGGTATCTGGATTTCCGTGTGCTGGATGTGAAACTGACCGAAGAACCGGAAAATCCGGAAATCATGAATGTGGTTTTTCAGGTGGAGGAAGGCGAGCCGTACAAAATCGGAAAAGTTTCGTTTTCCGGTCCGGAACGTTTCAAGCTGGAAGAACTGGTTCAGCTGATTCCTCTGAAAACGGGGGAAACGTATTCCAGTGATACGGAACGAGCCTCCATGGATCTGATTGACCACAAATACAGCCGGCTCGGTTATGCGGATTTCGGGATTCGCCCGATGCTTTCCCCGAATTACAAAACCCACACGGTGGACGTCAATTTCGATGTGAAGGAAGGTCCGCTTTACCGGATCAACGATATTTTCATTTCCGGCAACCGCTATACCAAAGATTACGTGATCCGCCGGGAACTGCCGATTGTCCCCGGTGATCCCGTTGACAAAAATATGGTCAAACTGTCCCGCGACCGTCTGATGGGAATGGGATATTTCAATTCGGTGGACGCCGTTTCCATCCGTTCGGAAAACGGTCCTGCCGATACGAAAGACATAGATATCCGCGTGGATGAAAAACGATTCATCGATGCC
>ERZ1034992.918-NODE-918-length-14678-cov-24.301785_pt1 | contig 14678 bp, 18 predicted proteins | sample MGYA00520695_ERZ1034992 | MGnify/ENA primary metagenome ERZ1034992 (study PRJEB33766, sample SAMN09781778) | gut metagenome | biome: gut microbiome | host: Homo sapiens | place: Madagascar | study: EMG produced TPA metagenomics assembly of the PRJNA485056 data...
TAATCGTCGTAATAATTACGATAACTGGAATTAATAATCAAATTTAAAATAAAGAATGAGTTATTATACTCATCCTTTATTTTTTATCATTATTTTGAAAATCGTTTTGATTTTCAACCATATATTATTATAGTGTACATATGAGATATCTTGGGTATCTCAAATAAATTTATTTTGGAGGAATTCATTATGAAAAACACTACTGCTTATATTCTTGGTATCGGCTCTATCTTTGGTGCTGCTAAGCTTTTGAAGCCGAAGGATGAAACTATTCTCACTGCAAAAATGAAAGAAAACGGTTTCGGTATTACTAAGGATAAGGATCATATCTTGGTTCCTACTCGTGAAGCCTTTAATCTTTATGATATGATTGAAGAGGCAATTACCATGATTGATGATGGAACAGATGAAGAAATCTTTGGTGATGCAGCTATTTCTTTTGAACGCCTGTACGATATTCTTGAAGAGAATGGATTCATTAATGCTGATGAATCTGTAGAGGACGAAACTGAAGAGTCAACTACTTCACTTGATGATGCTAACTGGGATATCATGCTCAAGAATGTTCCAGATTCCACTCTTGATAGTATGGATATTCTAACTGATCCTACTAATGAATCTTCTAATAAGAAAGTTCTTATGAGTTATGAAGACGCAAAGAATCTTGTAACATTGATTCATATTCTTTATCTTCATGACAGTTTTGAAGAGTCTCAGTTGGAAGAAAAGTGCTGGGAAGCTTATAATAAGCTCGATAATCTTCTGAATGGAAAGGACTAAAATATGGTTAAAGATTTCTTTGTAGATTTTCCTACATTTGTTGCACAAGTGCAAGCGACTGAAGGATCTCCAATAGAATTCTATATGAGTGAATGGGTCCTCAGTCTATATAAGACTGAAGCTTCCATTCCCAATAGATTCTTTATGCCTTATCCATATATTCACACATACTTAGAGCATATTTATAATTGGAATTCTCAGAGAGAGGGAATTAGAGATCAATATATGGAATGGTTTGAGAAATGCTATCGTAAGATGAAGGAAACTAAAAACTATGATGATTATGCCAAAGTTCCAATTCCTTTGTTTTATGATCTTAATACTCAGCCTACTTGGGATCAATTCTTCAATTATAGAGTTAAGCCTTTCATTGATAGTTCCATTTCTCAAGAAGAATATGAAGAGTATGGAGATGCACTTGTTTGGATTGGTCTTGACAGAAATTCCTGTGCAATTGTACCCAATAAGTACAACCCCATGAAAGATGAAAATGGGATTATTTCTTCTATTACTAGTCCTGACAATCCCGATGACATTCGGGTATCTATGTTTGTACCTTCATCTGAAAAGATCTGGATAAAGGATTTCCCTTCTAATCAATATGTCAATTTGGGAGATTCTGATTATACTCTTCAGTATCCTGAGATTCTTGAAGCTATGAAGCAAACTACGGGAAATATTTATCTATTTGATGGTGAAAATATTGAATAAAGGAGAATAAAATTATGATTATTTTCGGTTATCAGGGTATTGGCAAGTCTTCTTTGGCAAATAGTCCGACTGGGGCGTTGTATATCGATTTAGAGAGTTCTATGTTTAGAACTCCCATGCATCCGGAAAGATCTGAAGATTGGTTCCAAGCATACGGCAATATTGTATGTGATCTGGATAAGCAAGGTAAGTTTGTCTTTTCTGCATGTCATCAACAGATTAGAGACTATATTGCATCTGAGAAAAATATTAAGGGTGTAGTAGCTGCCATTTGCTATCCTTCTCTTGAATTGAGAGAAGAATGGTTGTATCGTCTCCGTCAGCGTTGGATGGATACTCAACTTCCGAAAGATAAAGCTGCTTTGGATTTTGCAGAAGCATCCTATAGCAGTTCTATTAAGGCTCTGGATAAGGATACTGACTATGATCATATTATTCTGAATAATATGAATTATAATCTTATGAATATCCTTATCAGTTATTATAATTACAAGTATTATGAAATCAGTAATGAGACCGAGGATGCTCAGTCTTATTTTACTAATATTTCAAATGCAGGTGCAATTTTGGTAAGAAAGGGTGATCATAAAAAATGACAGCAATTGAGAAATATAGAAGTTCTAGGCTTCATAGATGTTGTAATTATTGTGCTTATTGTAAGATACATTTCAATAAATGCACAATGGATTTTTATACAGCTTGTGAAGCAAAGGATAAAGCGCTCAAGTATCCTGAAATGATTCGGCCGTTTTGTCCTTGCTTTAAACTTGATGAGCAAAAATGCTTAGATGATGAACCTTTGGCAACTCTCATTATTACTCCAGATAACTCTGAAAAGATCGATGAAGTTGCTGCTAAATTACGGGACTTTATTGATAAAGGTGAAACTTATAAAATTATGATTGGAAAGGAAAACTAAAATGGAAATGCAGGTAAAATTTAATTTCGATGGTAAAGAGTCTAATCTGAAGTGCATGGTTGCTCTTGATGATAAGAATCATCTGGTTTGCCGTACGACTTCTCGAATTAGAAAAGACTTCATTACTCAGCATTTTAATGAGCTTACTCAGGAAAAGGCTTGGCCTGATAATTATTATGGGGCAAAAGTTCTTTTAAAGAACTTTATCAATGACTTTGAAGGTACTCTGAAGAAGCACAATTACAATCCTAGCATGATGGATTTTGCAAATGAAATCCAGTATTATGATCACATCGTCAATTCTAATAATCCTGAGTTTAATAAGCGTTTGATTGAACTCGGCGCTTTCTATCACAAGATCGCTTCGATGCTGGAGTATTATACTCTTACGATCGTCAACTTTGCTGGCTTGAGTTATTTAAATGAACTTGTTGGTCTCCCGTTTGCAATTCGTAATTTCAAGCCAGCTCAAACTATGGAAGCTCTTGCTAAGGATAATAGTAACTATCAGAAAGACCTTTCGAACATTTATTTCCTAAAGGAGCTTATCGACACCTTTGACTATCGTCCGGAAGATTATGATCTGCTTCCATTCCTGAAAGAGCATCAACGTTGCACTAAGAGTGATATTCATGAACTGATTACTTTTGTAGAGTTCATGAATAAGGTTTGTACTTATTGGGATGGTATGATTATTCAGATCATGAATTATTCCAAAAATCACAATAAGGAAACTAATAAGATCCCTCTTGGTAGTCAACTGAGTAAGAAGTTCACTGGGTTTACTAACCCGAACTATAATAATGCTGTGAAGGAATTTACTGAGAATGATGATATGGATTCTGAACGTGGCATTTATATCAACAATAATCTGAAGATTCATTGGACTTTGAATCCTGATTATAAGGATACTAAGAAGGGTGAAGTTGTTGATGTAAATGCTTGCCCCATTATTGATTATAATGGTGAAAGGGTTGCTTGTAACTTAAGGTATAAAGGCACTGATGATAAGATGAATGCTTATTACAGTCGTGATAGACAGAAGTGGTATCGTCAGGTTGATGTACCTCTGGATGAACGTGAGAATGGTATTGAAGATACCTTCCGTATCGAGAAGGAACCTAAGCCTCAGAAGATCAAAGCTGTTAATCCAATTAAGGTTGAAGAACCAAAGCCTATTAAGCGTGAGAAGATTTATCTTTCCCGTCGTGTTGGTACTCAGGAGAAGTATATTATTCCCACTAAGATGGTAACTGGCCAGATTCTCAATTGGATTTATCAGCAGGATCCCATCAACCCCAAGACCAATGCTCCGGTTCATGATAAGTTCATCAATGGCCTTATGCTTGCTACAACTAAGTATCTGATTGATAAGTCTAATCGGGATATTCCTGACTTTGATTATCTGGATATGTCTGAGAAAGAGTTTATCGATCTTCTGAGTGATCTCATCTTTAATAATGAGAGCACTAGAGATTGGTATATGGCTCTGAATATCTCTTATGCAGAGGCTAAGGCCGGAGTTACTGTTCAGGATCGCTATAGTGGTAGAGATGTTAGTAAGATCTCCTTTGTGTCTCGATTCAATACGACTCCTTGGGAGAATGATTTCATTGACATTTGTGCTCTTGGTCAGAATGTCGTCGTGAGTGTCATCTCTGAAATTGATAAGGAGAATCTTATGAAGCTTCATAAAGACGATACTACCATTCCCAATAAGTCTGCTAATGACTAAAAAATAAAGAGAAGGAATCATTAGATTCCTTCTCTTTTTTGTATTACTCAGCAGTCTTAGTAGACTCAAGCTCCTTAATCTTAGCTTTAGCTTCCTTTAAAGCCTGAGATTTAGCTTCAGAGTTATTCAAAATCTTCGAAGCATCACAGATGGCATCAATAAGATCAGACAACTTCTGGATATCCTCTTCAGTCAGATCATAATTAATGGTAACTGCACTGGCCTTAACCATACTAAGAACCCATTCCTTACGCTCTGCACCAGAAGCAATATTCTTCTCGGCTTCAGTCATGTAATCCATGGCCATTTTAAGAAGCTGATTCCAATTCTTCTCCTTAGTAGCCTTCTTAACAGTATCGACAAGTTTCACTACAAGGGGAATTGCAGTCGCCAGACCGGCGAGAATTGCAGTAATCAACTGCACCCAATTCACAGCATCCATAATAATTTCTCCTTTAAAGAATTTAATATACTTTATAAGTATATTTTATTGATTAGTTAAGCTGTATATTAAATTGCAGGACTATCAATAGCAGCATTATCAGAAGATTCATTTCCACCAGTCATATCTTCATCTGGATCACAGACAGAGGTAGGCTGAGTAGCAGCACTCGTATCCGTAGTTACTGTAGTACTAGTAGTTGTAGTGGTAGTAGTCTTTGCATTATTAGCAGCATTCATTGCATTCTGCATAGCTTTCTTAAAAGCTTCTGAATTTCCATATTTTTTACCCTCAGCTTCAGCCATAGCAAGGGCATATGAAATCCCATTACCATCAGCGCCAGTATTTTCAGCTCTACTCTTATCCACGACACGAACAAGAACTACACCAAGGCAGGCGTCGAGAGGACCAATAACGCAGGACCAACAGATAAGTGCCCCAGTATACTGAGCTCTGATAGATTCAAGTGCAAGATAGAAACCAAGCCCAAGAGTAAGAGTAAGAAGAAGTACCAGATAAATTGCAAGGGTATTAGTAAATCCAAGTTTCTTCTTAGTCAATTTCTTAAGTTTCTTTTCAAACTTAGCATCAGCAATCTGTTCTTTTTTACTAGCTTCAGGAGACTTAAGAAGTCTCTTACCAGGTTTACTTTCTTCAGTAATATTCAGGAAGTCTTCACTAAGAATAGCAGTGTTATCCATATTAAGCCTCCTTACTCAAGACCCTTAGCCTTGGCGAAACGATAAAGAACAGTAACAAACTGCTCACGGGTAAGGAAATCTGTATAAGCATAGATGGGATTACCATTAGCATCCTTAGCACCAGTGCCCTGAAGGAAACCATTTTTAATAGCCCAGTTGCGAGCATCTTCGGAATAATTATTACAATTATTATTCTGGAGAGTAGCTCTATACTCACGCATAAGTTCAGTAAACTTTTCAGCAGTCATGTTATCATCATCCTCCTCAAGATTATTCATTTTATTATATACGTCTTTACGGAATTTATTCATATCATAATTCATACCAAGTTGAGACCAGAGATGCTCAGGATCAGAGTGATCGGAAGTTATGCCAAGATCATGTCCTTCATCATGTGAGATGATTACTCTAGGCTCAATAGGATTCAAATTATGATATTTGCAGAGCTTAGCAAATAAATCTACTGCATTTTCAGTGCACTGTTTGACAAATGCAATAGCAGCAGGCTTATCTTTATCTTTTATAGTAAAAGTACAACCACCAACATACTTAATACAACTCGGTTCACACATTTCAATACCAATATGTGTATTATTAGCAGATCCTTTAGATCCAGCACCACAATGCCAAGCACGGTGAGCAATACCATGACCAGAAGTACTAGTATTTTCCATACAAGGAAGTGTAATGAAAATTTTATCTAAACCAATAAATCCATGAACACAAGCTTTATTATAGGAAGGATTATTCCAATTCTTGACAAATACTTCAGGATTTGGCTGTGAACAGCCAATTGAATGAAGCATAATGCCTTTGACTGCAATTTTTCTTCCTTTTTTATAGCAAGGATTCTCAGTCATATACTGAGTAATAATTTCAGCCATAAGTATTTCCTCCTTTTCATATATTATTGTGATTAGTGATAATTAGTCTTGTGTTCATTTATTTAAAATATAAGGCTTGTCCATTATTAAAATAATGATTAAAATTTTACATCACTTCTTTAGTCGAATATTATTAGTTTGAATACATATAATATGAATAGGAGGTAAATTATCTTGGGTGATAAAATTATATATCGTACAAAAAATGGAACGATTATTACTCCATATAGAAAATATCAATGTAGAGATTTGGAGTATAATACATCAATTTATGATAAAGTATATCATAAATCAATTGCAATGACTGGATTTATAGTGAATAATTATGATGGAGAAAATAATGCATTCATTACACATTATTTACCAGAAGATTATTTAGCAACGCATTTTAGAAATTATCAAGTTTATAATGTTGATGAATTTAGAGCAAATCCATTAAGTAAAGATTTTACTTTGAATTCTGATATTCATTTGACAGAGATCCAAGGTAAAATTGCAAATGAGATTATTAATATAAAAGATAAGCGTACAAAAGAATGGTTTGTTAATCTTCAAACAGGTGCCGGCAAGACCGTTCTTGGAACTTATTTAACATCTCAATTTGGTAAGAAAACTATGATCATTTGCTTTATGAAGGATATTTTAAAGCAATGGAAAAATACATATCTTGAGAAAACTACTATTGATCCATATAGTATATTGGAAATTAATAGTAGCAAGATCTTAGATGATATTTATTTTGGTAATGGGGATTATGGTAGTTATGATATATTCTTAATTAGTCCTTCATTGATTACTAGTTATCTGAATAAAAATCCTTGGACTAGATTTGGTGAAGTAATTAAAGAACTTGGTATTGGATTGCTTATCTTTGATGAGGGACATCGCAATATGTCTGCAATTGTTAAAGTAAATGCCATTACTAATGTTAAATATACACTTTATCTATCTGCCGATTATGCTCAAGGAGATTACCATAAAGAAAGATTATATTATAATATCTTTAAAAAGACCCGAATTATTAAACCAGATGGAGAAGAGTCAAAATCTCTCAAACATACTAAAGTCATCGTAGTAGATTATAATTCTAAGCCGAATGTAACTGAGTCTACTATGATATTTAATAAATATGGATTTTCTGCAGAATATTATATGGATTATCAACTTCGTAAAGGAAAGATTTATGAAGTATTAGATGAGATTATGAATATGATTAGTAAAGTAAGAAAGCCAGAATGGAAGACTTTGATTCTACTAGAGCACATAAATCATGTCGATGAAGTATATGATTATTTAATAAATCATAATAATGATTCTTCTATGATCTATGGTAGGTATCATTCTAAAATATCTCCTGAAGATAAACAAGCGACCATTGAAATTGCGAATGTTATCATTAGTACTTATAAATCTTTTGGTACTGGAATGGATATCAATAGTATCAAATATGTAGTGAGTTTAAATCAGTGTAATAAAGTAAATGCAAATCAGGCTGCTGGTAGATCTAGAGCTTTACCTGATGGATCTGATTCTATTTACTTCTTAGTAACAGATAATGGGTTTAAATATTGTAAGCAAAAGACAAAAGTTGTCTTAGCATATTTATCGGAGCAGAAGTTAAAAGAGCCTCCATTTGTATATCATATGTAATAAGTAGATATTTATAATTAAGATGACAAATGTGTAAATTCTTACACATAAAGATGGAGGTGAGAATTCTTGTCTGAAGTAATTCAAGCTTATAAAATACAAAGAACGTATTATAAGACGGATAAGTATACATTGACATTATTTATTCCGCCTACTGAGACGACCATTCTTCAAAATGGATATAATGTAAATCCCTTAGGGATTCTATATTTAGCACTTCCTTGGAAAGAGGGAGTGACTACAAAGAGATCATTAGAAATTCGAGTAAAAAATCAGAGAAAGATTCTCCGTTGTCTTGGAGAAGCATTAAATTGGTTTGATGGAATTTCCGATCTATTTATTAATCAAGATAATACTCTATACTTTAATACAAATTATAGAGATTTGAGTGTAAAATATAAAAGTGATCCAATGGATAATCCTCAAGGCATGAAGATTGTCCCTGTAGTAATTGAGCATGACAATAATACATTTGATGAGGGAGTTATCTTATCAATTAATAGTGTAGATAACTATATTCAATTGACTAGAGCTGAGCTACAAGAGTTATTTGATATCCTTTATGGATTTAATTTTGCAAATGAGATTCAAGTTACTTATCAGGCAATGATTTTATCATTTATGACTGGTAGAGCTGGTACACAAAATCAGAATTATACAAATAGATTCTTAAAATAATTAAAAAGGAGTTAAATGAATTATGAGTAGCAGCAAAGTTCAAATGATCACCCCTGATATTCTATTGGATGATGGGAAGGTGATGAGAAATGTTCTCCTCTTTAATCCAGATATTAAAGAGTGGGATTCAATGGTAGCATATCTTCATGGAGATTATTTCTATATCTATCGTGGTAAGCTTCCTGAAGATAATAAAGTTAATGAACCTGGTATTTATCTGGATCGGCAGACAAATACTCCAATTTTGGTTGAACCTTCTACTGAAGCAGATAAAGCTTATTATACATATAATGATAAGATTTGTAGTACGACTACAAATGATATCATTAATAAGATTAATAATAAAGAAGTTGAAGTCTTTATTATGCCTGAAAGCAGTAAAGCTTTCTGTCCTGAGATCACTGAGGCTGATGATATTCTTAAGAGACTCATGAAGAAAGCTATTATTGAGAAGGGCATTGATCTTGATCGCTTTAAGGCTCGCTTTGTTGATAAGAATGCACTCTTTAATTTTAAGCAAGTATTGAAGGGTGATAATCGCTTAAGTATGCTTCTCTTTGATCGTGGTGTAGAAGCATTTAACTTGAAGTATACAATTATTCTTAGTGAAGCTGAAGAGAATAATCATATTGGTGCTAGATTAGCAGAACCAATTATTATGACTTCTGAAGATACTCATCCCCTGAATGGTAATACTATGAAGCTGGAGGAGATTAAGGATGCTTAAGGTTCCTATTACAGAAATTACTGATTATGGCCCTTGCTATCCTGCAATTAAAGTAACTCGCTATTGTAATGAAGACATTGATGGAACTCCATTGAAGAGTCCTGGAGATCTTTGTGTTATTTCTGTAGTGGTTACTCAAAATAATCTTTGTGTACCTGATATTGAAAGAGAATTGGTTCCTTATATAAAGGCTAATTACTTTGGTCAGGTATATGGTTGTAAGTTTAAAGTATCTTGTGAATTTAAGTAACAAAAAGAAAAAGAGATAGTTATTTGACTATCTCTTTTTTATATGGCTTTTAAGTATGGTGTCTCAAATTTCAACCGTATATTATTATAGTGAATAAAAGGAAGTAATAGCACCTTTTATTTAAATAAATTATAAGGAGGAAAACTGCTATGAAAAAGCGCCGGATTTTATCTTCTGCGCTTGCTGCTATTATGGCTTTCTCAATGAGTATGCCTGCATATGCAGCAACTAACTATGAGGGGGATCTTAATGATCCTGGGTTAGATGCAGGAGGTAATAATTCAGCAGGAGCAATCATCGAAGTCCAGGGTAGACCTGGCTGGGATGATAATTGGAATCACGGTGATAGCAATTATATTACCAATGGATTAAATTTCTATATTAATCTGGCTGGCGATATTCTTGATACCACTGATAGTTCTGGTCATTATCCTAAGTCCCTCTTCACCAGTGCTTTAACCAGTTCGTATACTGTTGATGGTTCTGAGCTGGAAAAGTCTGTGAAGAATAGTAGCTACTATACTTATATCAATGACTATTATGATGGTATTGTTGGTACGAGTGATGGCTACAAGGCTACGGATAGTGAAATCCGTAGTATTCTCGCGAATTACATCACGATGCCTAGTGATGCTGATATCCTTGCAAATGTTAAGACTCAGATTGAGAATGGTACCAATGTTCATGACATTAATGGTTCCATGATCTCCAGTAGTCTTGTCAATACCAGTTACTTTAATGTGTATTGGTATGTTTTGAAGGAAGGCTCTGACCACTGGCATGTTGATGGTATTCTTGAGAAGAAGGATCCTCCTGAAATCAATACTTACCTTGTTGATTACAGTTGGACTACTGATGCAGGTCCTGGTCTGCCCAATGCTATGACTCCTCCCGCAACTGTTGAATATGCTGAGAATGATAACGTCAAGATTGACGCTACTTATTATCAGGGTCAGCAGGTACAGGTTGAGGGTGGTTATTATGAATTCTCTGGTTGGGATATTACTGAAGATTTCACAATTACTACTAATAAGTCTATCACTGGTACTTGGACTTGGCATGCTAATGAACCTCTCGCAGAGTATACTGTCACTATTCACTATAAGCATGCTGTGAATGGTGATACTTTGATCGCTGATCGTACTGCAACTTATACTGAGAATGATACATATAATGAAACTGCAAATATTCTCGATATGATTACGGTCGATGGTAAGAATTATCTCTTTAATAATGCTACTGGTGATGATCTGACTGGTACTATGGATGGTAATAAGGAAATCACTTGTTGGTATGTCCTTGAGGATTCTCCGATCACTGAGTATACTCTCACTATTCACTATAAGCACATTGTTAATGGCGATCCTCTTCATGAAGATTTTACTGTCTCACTCTATGAGAATGATGAGTATGATTATACTGCTCAGAAGTTCGATGAATTGACTGTTGATGGTAAGAAGTATAGTTTCGATAATATGTCTGGTGATGAACTCACTGGTACTATGAACTCTAATAAGGAAATCACTCTGTGGTATTTCCTTGATGAGGAAGAAACCCCTGAAGAGTATACAATTACCATGGAATTCAAGAATGAGACTGGCACTACCATTAAGGAATCTTATGTTTCTGGTTTGATTGCTGCTGGTTCTCCTTGGGAATACAATGCTGCTCCGGCCACTATTGAATATAATGGTGTGACTTTTGATTTCGATCATTATGATCAGCCGACTCTTATCAAGGGTGATAGTCTTATGCAGAACCTGATTGTGACTGCATATTATGTCATTCATATTGATCCGCCGGTTGATCCTAATCCGATTGAGTTGACTCTTCGTGGTCAGAAACTTCTTGATGGTCAGCCTGCTGCCGGTTATCAGTTTATTGCTGAGATGAATAATGAAACCTATACTGCCACTTCTGGCGATGATGGTGTCTTCTCCTTCTCTCTGCCGTTCTCTGAGGCTAGTGACTATGAGGTTGAAATCACAGAAGTTGCTGGTAATAATGATAAGATTATCTATGATGATTCTACTTATCTTGCTACCATTACAATTGGTCATGATCTGGAATCCAATACTCTTTATCTGCAGAATAAGGCCTTGTCTCATGAGATCAATGGTGAATTGAGTGATGTTCAGGAAATTATCTTCCGTAATACCACAAAGCAGACTCCGCCCACTCCTGTTGATCCTGATCCCGAGCCGGAAGATCCGACTCCTACTAAGGTCAGCATCTCTGGTGAGAAGTATCTGAACACTCTGGTTCCCACTACTCAGTTTGACTTTGTCCTTAAGGATGCCTCTGGTAACGTTGTTGAGACTGTGAAGAATGTTGGTAAGGATATTACCTTCTCTGATCTGACCTTTAATGATACTGGTGTATATAATTACACTGTCTCTGAGGTTGCTGGTGATGATGGTCAGGTTACTTATGATAGCACTATCTATAATGTGACCATTACTGTCACTCTGGATAAGGAATCTAATACATTAGTAGCCTCCACTGCGATCACTGCAAATGGTGAATCTGCTCAGATCATCTTCAATAATAACACGAAGAATGCTCCGATTGATCCTCCGAAGCCTCAGCCCGATCCTAAACCGGAACCCAAGCCTGAGCCTCAGCCGAAGCCGGATCCTAAACCGGAGCCCAAACCCGAACCGAAGCCGGATCCTCAGCCTACTCCCACTCCCGATCCTATCCCGACTCCGGATCCTGTCACTCCTGCTCCTGAACCTGTAACAGAGCCTAAGGATACTGATAAGGATCTTGATGATGTTCCTCAGACTGGTGAGCCCATTTCTATGGCAGCTGTCATGACTGCTATGATTGGTGCTGGTGCTGGTCTTGGTATCATTAATCGTAAGAAGAAGGATAGCGATCAGTAATTAAAATTAGATGGGGAAGAGAAATCTTCCCCATCTTTTTTCATGAAAGGAATTATTTATGAAAAATCATTTAATTTCTTTACTAAACTATATCTTTCAATTAATTATCATTGCTGGTATTGCATTCATTGTATATTATTTCTATGATGTATATCGAAATAATCAATTGATTGAAGAATCTTATGGAGATCCAATTATTATTGAAGAAATTGGTCCACAGGAACCAACAATTATTGATATTGGTGAAGATCAAAATGATATAGAACCAATCATTCTACCTCAGTATGAATCTCTATACGAAGCAAATTCTGATTTATGTGGTTGGATTACTATTCCTGATACTGGAGTGGATTATCCGATTATGTGCACACCAGATGATCCAGAATATTACTTGAGAAAGAACTATAATGGTGAGTACAGTATTAGAGGAACTCCTTTTATTGGGAAAGAAAGTACCATAGATAATAAAGCAATTATTATCTATGGCCATATGATGAAAGATTATACTATGTTTGGGGATCTAAAGTATTATTTGGATGAAGATTATTTTAATAATCATTTGAGCCTATATATTAATACTCTATACGAAGAACGAGAGTTTGAAGTAGTTGGAGTATTTAAATCCTGGGTACATACTAAAAATGAGCCTGGATATCGATTTTATCATTATTATGGTAATCCTACAGAAGAAGAATTTGCTGATTATAAAGAATATCTGAAAGAGAATTGTATTTATAGTCACGATTTAGATTCTCTGAATTATGATGATACTATAGTACAATTGGTTACTTGTAGTTATCATAGAGAAAATGGTCGATTGATTGTCGTAGCAAAAGAAAAAGAAAGGAGCTAAAAAGTTCCTTTCTTTTTTTTGTGTATTTACTTTATTTTTAACCATATATTATTAATATAGAAAAGACCTATTAATAATTTTAAGGAGGCTTATTATGTTTCTCGAATCTGAATACATGGCAACTTTGAATCTCATGAAAACTTTAGAGATTACGCAATACCCTAATGACAGAACGAAATTCTATAAAAAGATTCAGGGCAATATTAGAGCTCAGATATCTGGAGTAAAGCAGGATCAAGTATTACATATCGAAGATATTATTACAATCGAACTTCGATATAATACGATTATGTTCTTCTATGATGTATATAATGCTTTAGAGAGTGGTAAACTCACAAATGTTCATTGTATGAAAGAAGTTTCCTTTGCAACATCTGAATTCCTTATTGCTTATTCTCAAATTCTTAATGAGATTTTCTGTAATGCATCATATGAGTTTGTAGATAGTGGTATGGCATATCATGCTGAGACTGCAATGGATATCGTTAGAAAAACGTGGGTATAGGGTGTGACCCGACCACTAGTCACACCCTATATGGCAAACCCCACTTACACATGCACCCAAAAGAGGAGGAGATACACCATCTGGTTCGTCATAACCAGATTACTATTTTGTTTAATAATTCTAAGAGGGATCTTTATATGAAAGTAAAAGCAAATCATAAGACTTATGAAGTCTTTAGAGTTTCCGAGATGCAATCGAAAGAGCAATTGATTGCTTTTATAGGGCATCCAGATTTAGTACATACTAAACTTCATGGAATTGGGTTTGGAGCAGAAGTTTCATATTCAGTTTATATTGAGGATCTTGATGATTTCTTAATCGTTGATGATAGCACGGTTTTATTGAAAGATAACAATTGGAAAATATTTTGGATACATAAATATGTATTCGATAAATTATTTAAAGAGGAGAAATAATGATGGTTAAGTTTGTTAGGGCAATACGCATTTATCAGAATCCTGTGAATTTGAAAGAAGACATTCGATGTGATTTATTGTATTCTGATGGTGTAATTGAACATTATGATTGGATGAGTCATCGTGATCAGAAGAAAATTAAAAATGAAATTGATAGTCGTACTATTATTTATGATGAGCGTCCTGATAAAGTTGATATGAGTTGGGAGTCTTATTGTAAATTCTATGGTGCAAATATTTAAGGAGGAGAAATAATGATGGTTAACTTTATATTTAATTATAATAGAGAAACTATTTGTACTAATTGCTCTAAGCATACTGTAACTGGTAGGCATTATGTTTTTCTATCCATATGGAAACACAGAAGACTTTGATATTGGTAATTATATGGAAGTATATCTTTGTAAAGATTGCTTAAAAGAAATGTGGACTCGTAAACAAATTGCTGATCATTGCCTTACAAAAGAAGATATTAAATTTATCAAAGAATATAAAAATTACATTTTTAAGATAGCTAAGTAAAGAGAAGGGTTTAATAG
>ERZ1034992.919-NODE-919-length-14670-cov-5.775573_pt1 | contig 14670 bp, 10 predicted proteins | sample MGYA00520695_ERZ1034992 | MGnify/ENA primary metagenome ERZ1034992 (study PRJEB33766, sample SAMN09781778) | gut metagenome | biome: gut microbiome | host: Homo sapiens | place: Madagascar | study: EMG produced TPA metagenomics assembly of the PRJNA485056 data set...
GAATATTTACAATATAAGGAAAATAATAAAAATGGATCAGCCGAAATTCAAACGGATCCAGTGTATCGACCGTGCGCTGGATATTCTTCAGATCGTCGCGTCAGGAAACAGCCGGACCATTGCGGAACTGGCCGCCGCCGCAGGCTTGAACAACGCTACGGCATATAATATTGTAAAAACCTTGATGGCGCGCGGATTCATCACCGGAAACAACGGATTCTATCAGATCGGCAGCACCCTGGGTCTGATGGCACAGAAATGGGATGTCCGTACCGAACTGCCGCAGCTGGTGCGTCCCATGCTGCTGGAAATCGCCCGGCAGCTTCACAATGACCACGTCAGCGTCTCCATGCAGAGCGGCGGACGCGTGGAAACCGCCATGCTTATGCCGGATTCTCCCGGAAAATATAACAGTCAGTTTCTCCGGAGAGTCTGGGATGATCCGCTGTTTACCGCATCCGGACGGGTTCTCACGGCATTCCATGATGAAAAATTCTGGATGAAAACCATTGAACGTCATCTGGAACACGGCACGCCGAATCTGCTGGAAAAAGACTGGGATCCGTATCGTTTTTACAAACATCTCGAAGAAATCCGCAGCCGTTCCCGGGTGACGATGCGGATCCAGAACACATCCGGCGAAATCACCGGCGCTGTGGCCATTCCGCTGTTTTCTCCGTCCGGCGTTTTGCTCGGAGCCGTCGGGGCGTCCTGTCTGGAAGAGGAAGCCTCGCCAGAACACCTTGCAGACATGCTGAAAATAATTCAGGAAACAGCGGCACAGCATCATCATTCCGAAAAACAGAATCAGAAAGGGACAGACTCATGGAACTGCTGAACATCAGCTGGAATGCACAGTACCGGGACGCCGAAGGCAAGGAACAATTGGTTCACCCGGAAGACATGTTTTCTCATGAACAGCGCGGCAATATGGAATGCTGGCGCGGACATGCTGAGCTGGGAGAAAATTTTGAAATCCGGCTGACCGAAGAAAAAGAAGGAATTCTGACTGCCGGGCAAATCCGTTTTTCCGGAGACAACGGACGCGTGGAAGAGCTTCACTATCCGGTGGCGGAGCTGACTTTCGATTCGACAATTGATCTGCTGTATGCGGGAGCCGACACCGGCTTCATCCTCCGCAACGGCACCGCCCGCAGCCAGGATTCCGACAAAGTATCCCTGATCGGGGTTCCGGTTTTCGCGCTGACCGGCAAGAACGAAGGATTTTATTTTGATACGCGCCGCCGCACCTTCCGCATGACCTGCGCCCGGTATGATTTCAATCCGGACCGCAGCCGGATCACCGTCCGGATGTGTCATCCGGTTCATCAATCCATTGATGCGTATGACGCGGCGTACGGCCCCTTTTCCGGACGCTGGTTCGATGCGGCAATGATTTACCGCTCCTGGCGGAAAAAACATCCGCTGTATCCGAAGCGGACATCCGAAAATTCGTTGCGCGACATTGACTTATGGGTCTGGAACCGGGGCAGGATCGCGGATGTGATCCCGCCGGTTCTGGCGCTGCATCAGGCAAATCCGGAATTGAAAATCGCCCTCAACTGGTATTGGTGGCACAGCAACCCTTATGACACAGGTTATCCGGATTTCTGGCCGCCGCGCGAAGGCGAAGAAGCATTCCGGAAAACCGTCCGGATTCTTCATAAAAACAACATTTATGTACAAGTATATATCAACGGTTTCTGCTGGGATATGGACGGCGAAAGCTGGCAGCAGGGCGGCACGGAATCCGTCATGATGAATGCCCAGGGCGAACCGGTCAATCACGCGTTCAACCGCTATAATCATCACCGGCTTGGCTATATGTGCGGCGAAGCCCCGAAATTTCAGGACCGGCTTTCGCGTCTGGTCCGGACTCTGCATGACAGCGGACTGGACGGGCAGTATCTGGACATGATCAGCAACATGGGGGTCTATCACTGTTACAATCCGCTGCACCGGCATCACCGGGGCGACGCCCAGACCATGGTGTACGGATACCGCGCCCTGCTGAAACGTCTGCACGAAGAAAATCTCGGTTACCCGCTGCTTTCGGAAGGCTGCGGCGAAAATTATCTGGATGTGCTGGACGGCATAACCGTCTGCAACACGATTTCCGGAGAGCATCAGGGCAAGGCATGGATGATTCCGGTTCCATTCTTTCCCGCGGTTTACCATGGGGAATGCGCCCTGTTCGGCGGGTATGCGTCGCCGACCGGCATTCCGCCCTGGGACGTCATGTGGCCTGCCGCCGACCGCTGGCAGGAAGAACAGCCGTGGCACCGGCTCTATCCCGAACAGTTCTACATTGAACTGTACCGTTGTTTTGTGTACGGAACCCAGCCGACCGTCTGCGAATTTCTGGAGTCCGTGCTGGCCAATCCGGAACTGGCGGAAGCCCGGCGCGTCATTCTGTATGCGGCGGATTTCTACCGCAGACACAAAGAATTTCTGTTCGACGGCGCCATGCTCTCCCCGGAAGGGTTCGAATGCGCGGAACACACCGTGTTGTTCCACGGACGCATGATTTTCACGAAACCGGCGGAAGACAAACGGATCGAAAGCATTCAGCCGTCTGTCCTGCACAGTGTCTGGCAGTCGCCGCAAGGCGGAAAAGCTCTGTTCCTCGCCAATTACACGGAACAGGAACAACGCTGGAAGTACGGTGAAAAAAGCGGAACGCTTGCCGCACACGAGCTGCGCATGATCCCGCTGTAATCAGCCGGCACGGGAAACTGCATGGCGGTCTGTTCCGAAAAGAAAAAACGTCATATTTGTTTCCGGCAGTTCAGAAATCCTGCCGCGTTTCCGCCAGCAGTTTTCCCCAGCGGCGGTTCTGTTCCAGCATGGAGGTGAACCGCTCATCCTTGTATTCCGCCAGCTGCACGGAAGGGAAATACCGTCCCAGCACTTCATCGATTCTCCCGCAGAGTTCGGCAGTGCGTTCCTCCGTGATCCGGACGCCGTCGCGCCAGTTGCGGATCATTTTGTCCGGCGCCCGGTTCTGACGGTAACGGCTGAGCAGGGCGTCGTTGGAACTGAAACACATGTCGATATAACGGTACAGCACATCCACTTCGTTGAACATGTGCCAGATCCGGAGAATATCGGCATTGCGGCAAGGCTGATCCAGCCATTTTTCCAGTTCCGCCTTCACCCTGTCCGGGTCATTGCAGAATCCGGAAACAATCCGGTTCATATCCAGTTGCGGCAGACCGAAAAACTGTTCGGCGAACCGCCGGTTGAAGGCGGACCGGTCGGCGATTTTCCCGTGCAGCAGGGTTTCGCCCTGATACGCAATCATGTACATGGACTGCGGCAGATTCGATTCCTGCGGCGACATGGACTGTATGCGTCCCCAGATGGTGCCGATGTGTCCGGTAAGCTGCGGCGTAACCGCCTGAATATCTGCCCAGTCATCCACATTGCGCTGCTTGGGTTCCTGCGGACCCATGCCGCGGTAACGGTAATTCGCCTGAATGCAGGACGCTCCCCAGAATTCAATGCCGAGCGAGGCATATTTCCGGATAAGCGGGGCATTCATTTCGCGGTACAGCCAGACGCACGGGATGACTTTTTCCAGCAGACTCTGCTGTATTTCCAGTTCATGATTCCGGAAGACGTCATCCCACATCACCGGTTTCCTGCCGTGCGACAAAACCCAGTCCGCGCACGCTTCCACCCGGCCTCGGTACAGCTGAAAACAATCTTTTCCGGCGCAGCGCGGACACTCTCCGGGCATTTCCGCTTCGTCCGCTCCGATATGAAAATACGTGCAGTCCGGAAACACTTCCAGAAGTTCTTCCGCCATTGCCCGCCAGATTTCCCAGCTGCGGGAATCGGAAAGACACCATTGATAAACGCTGTTGTCTTCGCGCAGAAAACGGTACTGCGGATGTTTGAGCAGATAGTCCAGATGTCCGACGCTCTGCAGCAGCGGAATGACCGTGATTCCCAGTTTCCGGCAGATCCGGTTCATTTCCCGGAAATCTTCCCGCCGGTAAGCCGCGGGGTGAACCGCCTCCGGACAGCACCGGAACGGGAATTTGTCTTCCAGTTCCAGCAGCAGCGCATTGTATCCGCATTGGGCGATGTTTTCCAGAAGACAAGGCAGAAATTCCGCTTTCGGGATCATCGCCTTCATATCGAAATGGAGACCGCGTATATTCATTTTCTGTCCTGCATTTTGAGAATGAGCCGAGCCGCTTCCTCGCGGACTTTATCCGCCATGGCGGGGTCATGGGCGAAATCCGCAAAGACCCGTTGAAGTGCTTCTTTCAGAAATTTTTCAACTTCGGGCGAACCTTTGCCGGCTTCGCGGAGTTTCGCCAGATACTTGACGTCCGTGACTCCTTCCCGCAGAGCCATGTAGCGGATGGACGGAATGAACGTGTCGAACGACCGGTAAGTCAATCCGCCTTCCATGGCGATTTTCCAGTCGGAAGCACCGTATCCGCCCATGCAGTCGCTGAACCAGTACATGTGATTTGCGCTCAATCCGTAAAACGCGGCTGTCCACGCGTGTTTGCGGTAATTGCGGTCCAGATGAACCCGCATGGAGGTCGAACAGGTATAATGACTGATCTTTTTCCCCTGCGCCAGATTTTTCCGGACGAACGCCAGATGTTCCGGACGTTCGAAATAACCGCTGCTCCAGAGGATCCAGGCATCCGTATACGGGGCAAGTTTTTCCATGTCGGCGGCGGACATGATATGCGCCCCCAGGGTTATCAGCAGACGGACCGACGGCGCGGCTTTTTTCGCCGCCTGATGCGACGCAATCAGTTCACCGAACTGTTTCGGACTCGGCTCATCCCATGTCTCAATGGCGTAATCGGAATCGGGAACTCCGTTGTCGTTCATCAGCTTTTTGACTGCCGCCACCCACTGCGGCCAGAGTTTCCGGTTCTTTTCAGGATTGTTTTTTGTCCCGTAAAGCTGCTGAAAAGTGCGGTATCCGGAAAAGCCGATGAAAAAAGTCGGATGCACTCCGTATTTCTTCCCCCATTCCAAATGTTTCCGGATATTCTCCACAGCCGCCAGTGTCTTTTTTTTATACGAAGACGGATCAATGCTGCCCGCCTTGTCCAGACCGAACATGAAATCCCAGGGACTCAGTCCGAAATCCGAAGTCCCGCTTTCCTGCATCAGACGGAACATCTGTTCGTTTTCCGCATTCTGGAAAAAGCCGAACGGAACAGCCGGCTGTTTGGCAAGGACAATATTCCGGACCTCCAGACGGACCGGAATGTCCAGCATCTCGCCGGTGTATTTTCGGTTGTGAAAACCGCCTTTGACACTCTCCCATTTTGCCGGTTCGCTGAGCGGAATGATACGGATGCGGCCTTCATAGCATCCGGGCTTGACGTCCGCCGTGTTGAAATCAAACCAGACCAGTCCCGCTTCCTTCGGCGGAATGGCAATGGTGCAGGCTTCGTTCATGCGCGGCAGCGGATCCAGACGCAGACTGTCCGTATCCTTGTCGCTGTCCTTGAACCGGACCGCCTGCCGGAATGTGATCTGACCCGAGGGAAAATCTTTCAGTCCGTACTTGCCGTTATACGATTCGCAGGTTTCCAGAATGACCCGGTATTCCGCTGTTTTATTGGTCAGATTGGCAATTGCCAGCGGCAGCGGTTTCAGTTCGTTGACTGCCGCGGACAGCTGAATTTCCGTTGCCGGCGAAAAGATTTCCTCCGGGATGAAGGGAATCGCGTAATCCGCCGTGACGGGAACAGGAGCGGCAGCAAATTTTCTCCGGGCATTGCGTTCGTATTTGGCTTTGAGCAGACGCGCTTCGGCTTCGGCTGCTTGACGTTCGTATTCCGCACGATCCGCTTTCGCCAGATTCATTCCGTATTTTTTCTGTAGTCCTGCCGCATAGTCGTTCAATATGAGCGTACCGAAATTCGCCGTTTCGTGAAATGATTCCCGGACCGGCGACCAGGTGGAAAGCTCGCCGGACTGTTTACGCTGGCGGCAGACATTGAATGCGATGGAATCGCCGTTCTCAACCGGTCCTTTCCATCCAAGTTCCTGAAACGGAATTTTTATTTCAGCCTGCCAGCCGTCCGCGGTCCGGACCGTTTTGGCTTCCCACTGGTCATAACGGCGGATTTCGCCTTTCCCCTGGGTGGCATAACGCCCGCCGCCCGCGCCAATGGCGAACTGACTCAGAATGCGTCCGCCGTTTTTCGGACCGAAAAAAATTTCAACGACATCTCCGTTCCAGATGGACATGCCGTTGTCTTTGATATTGTCCCGAACCTGCAATGGCTCCCGGCAGACCACTCCGATATAGAGGTTTTCCCGGTCTGCCAGCAGTTTCACGCAGGTTTCAGCTGATAAGGGTACTTTTTTTTTAAGCTGAACGAAATCCCGGTATTCCGGCGCATTTGCCCAGACAGCCTCGTCCAGCCGTCCGTCGATTGCCGGAGACTGTGCGGCCATTGCCGTCGCTGCGGCTTTGACCGTTTTCACCTTGATTTCCGCCTGCGGAGCAGCTGCCGGAGCATCAAGCGTGTTCTTTTCCTCTTCCACTTTCACGTTGTCGAACAGAATGTAATCGCCGACTTTGTATCTCTGCGGACCGTACTGCGTATCCCACCAGAGCTGAAGGAACAGCGCGGCGCGTTTGGCTTTTGCATCCGTTTTGAACGTGCCTTTGTAAACCGTCCAGTCTTTCTGCACTTTGATTTCGCCGACTGTGGATTTCAGGGAAACCATTCCGGTCCACATCGCATCGGTTGTCCATTCCTTTGCCGAAATCCACGCCGACCCGGCATTGCCTTTGATTTCAATGGAAAAACGGTAGGTCGTGTCGGGTTTCACGGCAAAACCGCCGTTCTTTCCGGCATGTCCGCCGATCCACACTCCGGCATTGACAAATTCTTTGCCGTCTTTCTTCGTTATGATTTTGTCAACTTCCAGTTTGCCGCATTTGTTCCAGGTCAGTTCTTCCGTGAACAGGGAAATCTTTCCACCGTTGGACTGGCATTCCGGATAAAGCGCCGTATGGGTCACTTTGGTGAAATCTCCGTTGACAATCAGGTTCTGCGCAAAACATCCGCATGCACTTACGGCAATAAATGCGCTCAGCAGGCTTTTTTTCATCTTTCTTTTCCTTATTTTGTTTATGGTTGAATATTCAACGTCCTGTTTTCAGTTTCCAGACGGCGCGGTAAACATTATGACCGTCCCGCCAGGCAAACCAGATTCCGCTGGAACCGTCTCCCTTCCAATCGGATGTGAAAAATGCCAGATACTCTTCGGCGGAGGCGGACTGCGCATGACCATCCCAGAAATTCAGGTTGATGCGGTTGCTGTGCGCCAGATAAAAACGGCTGCCGGTTGTCAGATTCGAGGTGAACGTCGAGGGAGTACATTCCTGTCTCTGCAAATCTTCTCTGACAGAATCTCCATTCTGGAAATATCGTGACGGCTCCTTGATCTGTTTGCTTGCTGTCAGGTAGAGATAACGGTCGGAGGAATTATACAGGCTCTTCTGCTTCAACTGTCCATTTCCGTTGTTGATAATGGTATTTTTGCATCCGTAACCATAATATGAATTCTTTTCATTGACGGGAATGGGACCCGGACATTTCATGATTTTATAATCCGGCAGATATTTCAGATCGACATAGACTGTCGGGACCATGCCGTCATGAAAACTGTTCGCGTAATATTCCTTGAAATCCAAAGCGTACGCCTGGTGAACTGCCATATACTGTTTCAACTGGCTGAGACAGGAAATGCCCTGCGCTTTTTTCTTTGCCGAATTCAATGCCGGCAGCAGCATACCCGCCAGAATCGCTATGATAGCAATAACCACGAGGAGTTCTATCAGCGTAAACCGCAACGGTTTACGCTTCAAATATGAAATATGAGATATGAAATATGAAATGGATGACAATGTTTTCCGGTTGTTCATGGTTTGGTTCTCCTTTCTAATCTTTTTTCTGACTTTGAATCTTTCCTTGATTTCATATTCTGACCTTTCCGTAGGTTCCCTGTTTCGTGTCCGCAAACTCCTGTATTTATCTCATATTTCATATCTCATATTTCATATTTGAAATACGTATGGATTTGCGGAGAACCAGTTTTGCCGGAATCTGCACAATACTGTGCGGTTCAATATTTTCTGTAATCTCCTGATTCAGCCGGCGCGCCGCTTCCTCGTAAATCTCCGGCATATTCCGGTCGATGGCGGTGAAGCACGGAGAACTGACCGCAGGGTCATATCCTTCCAGATTGTCGAAACTCAAAACATCCGGCATGGCGTCTGTGCCGTCAAATGCTTCCCGTATCCCCAGCGAAAAATAACCGGAAAGACTGATGATCAGAGTCCGGTTCCAGCATTCGCGGGACTGAGTGAAATACCGGTACGCCGCCATGGAGGCAGTCATGCAGCTGACATTATTCAGCCGCACGGCATGAATCTGAGCGGCAGGATATCCGCGAGATTCCAGAATTCCGCGGATCTGCTGTTCGTCTGCGGCGGCGTTCTCGTGTCCGGCGGAAAAGAACAGAATGCGTTCGTACTGTTCCGGATTCATGCGGCGGAACAGCTCACGCATCGCCGGGGCATAGTCGGGAATGACCTGGCTGCACGGCAGACGGTTCAGCGCAAAGGTATTGCCGGTAACCATGATGCGTCCCGGATATTCCCAGAGAGCTTTCCGGGTAATGTCATCCACGAAAGCGGCGGAAATCAGCAGGCCGTTCGTGTCCTTGAGTTTCCGGAGAGCCAGCGCCGGGTGCCGGAGTTCATGGTAGGAAATGAACTGCACATCCTGTCCGGCCCGATGAAAATATTCCATCAGTCTCCGGGATGCGGCGTACTGAATCGGATCGATTTCGGGACCGGGCAAGGCTCCGGCATAAGCGATGGCGGGGATGCGCGGCGGATTGTGTTTGATGAACGTGCCGCTCTGCGGAACCCGGTACAGGAAATCCTCCTCCACCAGCCGGTTGAGCATCCGGTTGGCGGTTACCGTGGAGACCCCGAACCGTACTGCAAGTTTGCGCACAGACTCCACGGGTGAACCCGCAGGCAGGCGTTGTTCCAGCAGTTCCCGGTGCAGTTTCCGGGACAGTTCCAGAGTTTTGCTTTGGCGTTCGCAGACCATTGCCGATTCCTTTCCACAGTTGTTTTTCTACCTTTTATTATAACCGGAAAAATAGGAATCGTCAACAGCAAAACAGCGGAATCAGTGAAAATAATGATATAAAAATTTTTATTCTGTATCACAATATGCAGTACAGCTGCTTCCCCGGAGTATCAGCGTTTCCCGCATTATCTGCGCTTTTTCATTTTCCGTCATTGGAAAAACGCGGATTGCGTGCTAAAGTACGTCCCATGCTTTCCGGAACTTTTACCATCAGGAGCCATCCATGGATTACGAATGCGAAATACTGAAAAATGAAGACCTGAAAAGCGGATACCGGCGGATTGTTTTCCGTGCGCCGGAAATCGCGGTCCAGGCAAAAGGCGGACAGTTTGTGCATGTCCGCATCGAATCCCTGCATGACCGTATTCTGCGGCGTCCGTTCAGCATCAGCGATACGGATCCGGAAACGGGAACGCTGACTGTCGTCTACAAAGTAGTCGGCCGCGGCACGACGGAACTGGCACACTGCCGCGCCGGTGAATTCTGCCGGATTCTCGGTCCGCTCGGCAAGCCTTATACTGCTCCGGATGCGGATATCTTCCCGATTCTCGCCGCGGGCGGATACGGAACTGCGGCTCTGTATCTGGTCGCCAAACACGCGCCGCGCAAAGGAGTTCTGCTGCTGGGCGCACGCACGAAAGACGATCTGATTCTGGTGGAGGATTTCGAACGTCTCGGCTTTGAAGTCCGGGTCGCCACCAATGACGGTTCCGCCGGATACCGCGGGCTGGTGACGGAACTGCTGCCAGGGGCACTGGCGGGACAGAATCCGGAAAAATGTTCGGTGTACGGCTGCGGCCCGACCCCCATGCTGCTGGCACTGGGGAAACTGGCTCTGGCACAGAAACTGAACGCGGAATTGAGTCTGGATCAGCACATGTGCTGCGGCGTGGGCGCGTGTTTCGCCTGCGTGGTCAAAGTCAAGGATGAAACTTCTCCGGACGGCTGGCGTTACTCCCGCAGCTGCAAAGAAGGTCCGGTTTACAATGCCACGGAGGTGTACTATGGCTGATCTTTCCACTGACTTGGGGGGGCTGAAACTCAAGAACCCGGTGATGACGGCGTCCGGTACTTTCGGTTACGGCGCGGAATACGATGAATTCTACCCGATTTCCAGACTGGGTGCGGTGGTTGTCAAAGGCATCGCTCCGTGGCAGTCGCACGGCAACCCGACGCCGCGGGTGGCGGAAGTAACCTCCGGGATGCTCAACGCCATCGGTCTGCAGGGCCCTGGTATCGACAGGTTCCTGAACGACAGTCATTACATGCCGTTTCTGCGCCGTTCCGGGGCAACGGTCATTGTCAATATCTGGGGAAAAAAAATCGCAGACTATGCGGAAGTCGCAGCCCGTCTGGATGCGGAATCTGAAGGAATCTCCGCACTGGAAATTAATGTGTCCTGTCCCAATGTGAAAGAAGGCGGACTGGCTTTCGGCACCGATCCGGTGATGATGGCGAAAGTGGTTTCCGCCGTGCGTGCGGCTACAAAACTGCCGCTGATCACCAAACTCAGCCCGAATGTAACCCGCATTGCGGATTTCGCACAGGCGGCGGAGGCGGCGGGCAGCAATATGATTTCGCTCATCAACACCATTCCGGCTATGGCAATCGACATCAACACCTTCCGTCCGAAAATCGCCAACGTAACCGGCGGGCTGTCCGGACCGGCGGTGAAACCGGTGGCAGTCCGTATGGTCTACGAGGCTTCGCGTTCCGTGAAGATTCCGGTGATCGGCATGGGCGGCATCATGACCGGAGAAGACGCCATTGAATTTTTCCTGGCGGGTGCTTCCGCCATTGCGGTCGGAACGGCGATTTTCGCTGACCCCATGGCGCCGCTGAATGTTCTGAACGGCATCAATGAATGGCTGGACCGCAAGGGCATCCGGTCGGTGAAGGAAATCATCGGTGCTGTGAAAATCTGAAATGCTTTATCCGCTCCGGCTGGAAAATTTCCCGCATTCTACGATCTGAATGTGCCGGTGCCGGACCGGATTTCTGTCATGTCGATCGATTCCTCTTTTTTGAGTCAGGGAGCGGCGCCCGCCCTTTCTGCGGTCGATTTTTCCAATACCATTCAGGCACAGGAAATGTATGAACATCTGATTGAGCTGATCCGAACCGGGAAGACCTCAAATAAAATCCTGTCTCCCAAACTGGTTCTGCTTTGAAGCGTAAATCGTTGCGGTTTACGCTGATAGAATTCCTTGTAGTGATAGCGATCATTGCCATTCTGGCAGGAATGCTGTTGCCGGCATTGAATTCGGCAAAAGAAAAGGCGCGTTCCGCAAAGTGCATCAGCAATCTGAGACAATGCTATCTGGCAATTTATGCCTACGGGGATGATTTCAGGGAAATTGCTCCGCTGACATATAAATTAGGTACGGCAGACAACAACTGGAACTGGTTCACCATGATGTGCATTTATCCCAACGGAAACGGTCGCAGCCAACCGCCGTTTGTGGCAAAATATCTGGCAAATCCGGATGCGGCATATTGTCCGTCCACAGAACCGTCCAATCTTCGGGATTTCAAGGAATCCATCAAATATGCCGGAGGCGGTGGAGACAATCCGCTGACTTACGGTGTATATTTGAGTTACAGAACCAATCTCCATACCGGGGATCAGCAGCCCAGACCGTCCAATTATCTGTCCGAGGGCGATAACTATTACGGCAATGTCATTTATTTCCATCAGCTGCGCCGTCCCAGTACACACTATATCATGTCGGACTCCGGCATGGGGGGAAAGCGGGGCGGTCTGCCGCTTCAGCCGGCGCGATGGACCGGGATTCAGATGCGCCATTCCCGGCGTGCCGCAACTTCCATGGCGGATGGCCATGTCGAACTGCTGGGGCCGACGGATTACCGCGCCATATACAAAGAAAAAATCAACGGGTACAAATTCAACTGGAAAGAAGTATCATCCCTGCAAATCGCCGCAGAACGTCCCGAGCAGGACATTGTTCTTCAGTTCGGTGATTTCCGCCTGGAACCCATTCGCGTTCCGCAGCCGAAAAACAACAGGGTTAAACTGTCCGATTTTGAAAATAGTCTGGATGACTGGTTTGTCCGTTCCGGCACCCGTTTTGAAAGAACGTCCTGGCCGGATGCCAATACTTCCGCCTGCGCCAGACTGGTTTTCAAAAAATATGCCGGAAAAGGCGAGCAGTGGCCGGCGGTTATCCTGAAAACACCATATCTGTATTCAGATTGGAGCAATGCTGATTCTCTGGATATTGAAGTGGAATCGCCGACCGGCGGAAATATATTCCTTCAGTTCCGTGCGGCGGGAGAACACAAGAATTTCAACACCAAACTGCCGCAGGGACGTTCCCGACTCCGGATTCCGGCGGAATTTTTCCCGGTCAAGCGAAACAGAATGACGGAACTGCACATCGTGGCGACTATGCCGGCTCATGACATCGTTGTTTACATGGGCGAACCGATTCTGCATCTGGCGGATCTTTCCCGGACGAAACAGGATCTGTCGGCGCGGATCGAAAAAATCCGAAAAGAATACGGCAGCCTGCTTCCTGCCGGAGAACTGGAAAAATGTGTCAGAACAGTCGTTTATGGCAGCGACATCGAAAAAATGACAGACGCCGTTGACGATCTGGAAAATTCAGCGCAGCGCGGCAAACTCCGGCAGCAGCGCGGAGAACGTCCGTTCATTGCCGCCTGGTGCAGTCCGGTTGAGAAAGTCCAGCGGGAAAAACAGATTTTTCATGTTTTTCCGGAAAAAACGGCTTTCATACATGCTGCCCGCGGGGAAGGTGAAAGCGCACAACTGGTTGTTCTGCCCGCCCGGAAACTGCCGAATACAACAGTGAAACTTGCCGGTCCGCTGCGCAGTTCACAGGGCAGAACAATTCCGGAGGATTGCATCGGCATTGCACCGGTCGGTTATATATTCTGTCAGGAACCGGTATACCGCGTGCCGGGTGCGCGTACCGGATGGCGTCCGGATCCGATTCTCCGTCATACCCGGATGATGGATCTGGATCAGGAAATGTATCAGCCGTATCTGCTTGACATTTACATTCCGGAGAATCAGGAACCGGGAATCTATCATGGCAAAATCGCTGTCCGAGCGGGCGGCATACAGCAGATTCTGCCGTTCTCGGTACAGGTGCATCGCTTTCGTCTGAACCGGAAGCTGGCTTATCCAACCTTGATTTCTTTCTCTCTCCGGGATCTGGAGTTGTCGCCATTGACAAAGAGCAATCCGGACCGCTGGAAAAAAGAAGGTTTCCGTCTCTTGCTGGCGAACAACATGACACCCAGCGATATATACAACGCCGGCAAGCCGCTTTCCGCCGAGGATGCAAAATACATGACCGACAGAGGCGCACACTGTTTCAACATCATGCACGTGGATTATTATCACCATAAAGAACTGCCGCTCATCTGGAAAGCCATGGATTCCTATCGCGCCGCAGGTGTCGCGGAACAGGCTCTGGTTTACGGATTCGATGAACGCAGCACGGAATATTTCGGACAGCTGCGCGACATGGCAATGAAAATCAAACAGCAGAATCCTGGTCTGAAATTTGCCACAACCGCATGGGACGAAACATTCGGTGCGGATTCGGTTCTGAAAGGCGCAGTGGACATCTGGATTCCGACTACGTGGCGGTATGAATCGCATCCGCAGGAAATTGCGGAAGCCAGAAAACGCGGCAATCAGGTGTGGTGGTATGTCGCCATGGAACCGCATTTGCCTTATGCCAACTGTTTCATCGAAAATACTGCCATGCAGACTCGGCTGCTGATGGGAATCATGGCATGGAAATATCGTACGGACGGTTTTCTTTACTGGGCGGCTGCACAATGGAAGAATAATGTCCGCCAGCCAAACGGAAAATGGATTCGCACAAACCGCAAGGAATATCTGAAAGGCGCTCCCCTGACCGACTGGCCTTCGTATTCATTCCCCGGGCATAATGGCGACGGCAATCTGCTTTATCCTGCGGAAGACGGCATTCTGGAATCTTTCCGGCTGAAAAACATGCGGGACGGCATGGATGATTATATTTATCTGCGAATGCTGGAAGAAGCCGTCCGGAACGTCAGAGCCGGAGTTGAAAAAATGCCTGATTCCTGGCTGCAGAATGCGGAAAAAGAACTCCTCGTGGAAAAAGAGCTGCTTACTTCATTGACGGAATATTCCGCGAATCCGGAACTGCTGACAGTGAAGCGCTTGCGCATAGCCGCTCTGCTGGACGAGTATTGCCGGTAACTGTTGAACCGGAAACTGTTTTCCGCACTATGACAGAAAGACAGGACAGAGAAATCCGGACCTGTCTTTCATATTTTTTTTTCGAAAAATCTTCATTTACCCTCTGGTCAGATGCGTCAAGGACGCAGGATAATGATTTTTTTCTTGTTTTCGACTTGAAAAAATGAGAATGCAGGTAATATTATAATCCTTGCAGATTCAGGAGAGATGGTCGAGTGGTTTAAGGCAGCGGTCTTGAAAACCGCCGAGGCGCAAGCC
>ERZ1034992.921-NODE-921-length-14648-cov-5.434660_pt1 | contig 14648 bp, 8 predicted proteins | sample MGYA00520695_ERZ1034992 | MGnify/ENA primary metagenome ERZ1034992 (study PRJEB33766, sample SAMN09781778) | gut metagenome | biome: gut microbiome | host: Homo sapiens | place: Madagascar | study: EMG produced TPA metagenomics assembly of the PRJNA485056 data set...
ATTATCTGGAATGCCATGCCGCGGTCATCAATGACTGCCAGGCATATTTCAACCGGACCGTCAGAAATGCGGCGGACGGACGGGTGCTGACCGGAAATTACAGCGGTTATTTCTTCGGCATGGGTTATCCGGCGGAAGGCTGGCAGACTCATACTCCGGAAATGCTGCGTTCCGGCGATGTGGATTTTCAGGCTGCGCCGTATTCCTACCGTTTCCGAAGCACCGGAGACTGCGGTCTGCCGCGGAATGTGTTTGAAACTTACGCTCTGAACGGCAAGTTTTCCATTCTGGAATCCGACGCCCGGACGCATCTTTCCGGCGACCCGAACGACGGACACAGTCACAGTCTGGCGGATTCCGTCGGACAGCTCACCCGCGATTTCTGCAATGCGGCAACGCGCGGCTCCGGTCTGTGGTACTATGATTTCACCGCCGGCTGGTATGACCGCCCGGAATATCTGTCGCTGTTCTCCGGTCTGCTGAAAATCATGCTGGAAAAACCGGACACCACCCGGCACAGTGAAGTCGCCTTTGTCTGCGATTTCGACAGTGTGCCGTATCATACCCGTTCGGTCAATCCGAATGAATTCTCCCAGCGTCTGACCAGTTTTACCGCGCGGGAACTGTTCTACTCCGGCGTTCCGTTTGACACGGTTCTCTGGCAGGATCTTCAGAAAACCGATCACAAGATCTATATCTTTGCCAACAGTTTCCATCTTACACCGGAAAAACAGGCAATGATCGACCAGCTGCGCGCACAGGGGAAAACGCTGATTTTCCTGTATGCGGCAGGTGCATTGCCGGACTCCGGAGTCAATGCGGACGGCATGGAAAAATTCACCGGCATCCGAACCCGTCTGATCCGGCAGCAGGCAGATCAGACGATCCGGCTCCGCACCGGACGGCATCCGTTCGTCGCCGGGCTGGAAGGCAAAACGTTCGGACTGGGACTTGCCGCCGATCCGTTCTTTGAAGTCGATGATCCGGAAGCGGAAATTCTCGGAAACATCATCATTGGCGGTCGGAAATTTCCGGCACTTGCGGTCAAACAGATCGGAGATTCGCAATCCGTTTACTGCGCCATTCCGTTCCTGAGCCGGAACATCCTGCGGAATATTTTCCGGGCGTCCGGCGTGCATATCTATCTGGAAAACAATGAAGACGTGCTGTTCGCCTCCAGCGGACTGATCGGTCTGCATACAGCCAAAGGCGGAATGAAGGAACTCCGTCTGCCGGAATCTGCGGCGAAAATCACGCAGCTGCTGCCGGAACGCAAAGAATTTCCCGCCGGCAAGGAAATCCGTTTCCAGGCAAAACCGGCTGAAACAGCTCTGTTCAAACTTGAAAACTAAGGAATTCTGATGAAAGTATTTTTGAGCATCATAATTTTTGCATTCGCCTTTTTCTGTGCGGATGCGGTGGAAGTGCAATGGAGCCGCGGCAGCGGTCTGGAAAACTGGAAAGCGCTGTACCGGCTGAAATGCGCTCCGGTTTCCGAAGGACTGCGTCTGCATTCCATCGGCAGTGATTCCTCTATTGTCTGCGAAGGGTTGAAGCTGAACCCGCAGAATCTGAACGCGGTGGAAATCACTTACAAAGCAGCGGGAATCCGCAGACGCACCCACGGGCAGATTTATTTCGCCAATGACCGCGGGCGTTTTTCCGATGCGCGCCGCTGGAATCTGCCGTCCATGTCCGGCAGCGGACAATGGCAGACCATGCGCATCACCAGTGCCGCACTCACGGATCCGGATGCCTGGTTCAAGGGCGGAACCGTCACGAAACTGCGTCTGGACATGGAAGACGAACCCGGCGGCGAAATTCTGATTTCGAAAATCCGTTTTTTCCACGACCCGAATGTGCGTCCGGCAAAGAGCATGACCGCGCAGCTGGATGGTCCGGTCTGGCCTGCCGTCAAGCCGGATTTTTATCCATTGAAGACCAAAGAACTTCACTCCGTCCCGTATTTTTCCACAGGCATGGTGTCACATCCGCGCGACAACGGCCGTCCGGCGGATTATTATGTGCGGCGCAGTTTTGTCCTGCCGGGAAAACCGGAATACGCGCTGCTGCAATGTTCCGCCGATGACCGCGCGACTTTTTATCTCAACGGGAAAAAAGCCGCCTTCGCACCGACCTGGGACAAGACCATTTCTGCTGATGTTACCGGATTGCTCCGTGAGGGAGACAACGTCCTTGCCATCGAATACCACAATGACCGCGGCGCGGGCGGTGTTCTCGCGGAAATTCAGATGCGTCTGGCGGACGGACAGATTCTGAAAACCGGAACCGACTCCGAAGCCATTGTCTCCGACCGTAAATCCGCCGGCTGGAACGAACCGGGATTCGACGATTCAGATTTTGTTCCGGCAGCCTGGAACCCGCCCCCTCCGGGCATACCCTGGACCCGGCAGCTGGATTACCGTGACATCTCCACAACGCTCCGCCTGCTGAACGTCTCGCTCGATCGTGCGGCGTATTCCGCCGGCGGCACCGTAAAAATGACGGTCCGGGTGAAGGGGAAATGCCCTGCTCTGCCATCCGGAGTCATGCTGCATCCGGCAACTGGAGCCGGTCTGCTGCTGCCGCCGGAAGAAATCCGGCTGACCGATGAAAATGTGCAGAAAATCTCGCCGGATGAATGGAGCTTCACCATTGAGTACTCCCTGCCGCGCAATCTGCGGGACTGCCGGTTCCGTCTGGAAGTGAAGACAGCCTGGCAGATCGACCGGAATCCGGCAGCGGAATTGGATTATGCCGGAATTGCCGCCGATCCGGAAAAACATCCGAACATCACAACGGAAGTCCGGCAGACTCCGCAGGGACCGCGTTTCTTCCTGAACGGAAAAATGGTCTATCCCGCCATTGCCTGTGTGCCACGCAACAGCGGTCCGGATCCGATGGAGCTGGATTTCCGGCTGCTGTTCCCGGTCGGGGACTGGTGGCTCAGCAAGGACAAGTATGACTTCTCCGCCTTTGACCTTGCTGTGGAACAGGCGTTCCAGGCATATCCGAACGTCAAATTCTTTGTGCAGCTCAGCACACATCCGCCGGTTTCGTGGGCAGAAGAGCATCCGAACGAAATGGCGCGGACCGAAGACGGCCGCATGTCCCGGCATCTGGGCATCGGTGAAACTCCGCATTCTTTTTCTTCGAAAATTGCTCTGGAAGACAAACGCAAAGCCGTAACGGCGTGCGTGAAATATCTGGAAAATTCACCGTATGCCGACCGCATTGCCGGATACCGCATCATCGGCGGTCATACTGCGGAATGGATCGGCTGGGGACATATGGACAAATGGCTGTTCGACTACTCCAAACCGGCGCAGAAGGCGTTCGTGGAATATGCCCGCATCAGCTATCCCGAAGCCCATATTCAGGGAATTCCTTCCGTTCAGCAGAGACTGAAACGTCCGAACGGCACGGAAAGTCTGCTGGATTCCAAAGAGAACACGGCGGAAATCGCCTACAACCGTTTCTATTCCGTCGCCATCGCGGATATGCTGATTGATCTCTGCCGCACGGCAAAGAAGGCTTGCGGCGGACGCAAAGCTGTCGGCAGTTATTACGGTTACACCTTCAACACTTCCGGCTCAATCTATTTCCAGGGAACGGGTCATTATGACCTGATGCGGGTGCTGGAATCCGGTGCCGTCGATTTCCTGATGTCGCCGCAGTCCTACGGCATCCGGCATCTGGGCGAAACCATGGGCGATATGAAACCGTTCCAGACCATCGCCAACCATGGGATTCTTTCCATCGTGGAAAATGACATGCGGACTCATGCACTGCCGCCGATCTGGACCAACAACTACGACCAGACGCTCAATGCGGCGCAGTCCGTCAGCATCATGGGACGGGATCTGGGCATTGCGCTCTGCCGTCTCCAGCCCCTGCTGCTCTACACTTTCTACGGAAAATACCACAGCGAATTCAGTTTCCCGGAAATGCGTCCGCTGATGCGCGATCTGCGCAGAACCGGCGAATTCTGTCTGAAACAGAAAATCAGCCGCAAAGCGGATATCGCACTGGTGGTCAGCGAACAGTCGCTGAATTATCTGGCACTGGAAAAACGCTATGTGCGCACCGGCGGACGCCGTCAGAACTACAATCACACCGGAGCCGTCGGCAATTTCCCGACCAGCGCACTGCATCTGACCGGCGAACTGATTTCCGGACAGATTGACCCAGTCAGCCGCAGCGGGACAGTCTGCGACTATGTACTGGCGGAAGACATCGCCAACCATCTGGATGATTACCGGCTCTGGATCTTCACGGACTGTTTCGAATATGACGAAGCATTTCTGGCGGCGGTCCGGAAACTCCGCAAACGCCCCGTTACCCTGCTGTGGCTCTATGCTCCCGGTTATTACCGGAACGGCGTCAATACTTTGGAAAACATGCAGACGCTGACCGGATTCCAGTTCCGGAAACTGGCATCGGCTCCGGCGGAAATCCAGCTGGCGGACAAGAGTTATCTGGGAATTGAAAACGAAGTTTCCTCTCCGGCATTCTGTATTCCCGCACAGCCGGGGGTTCGGCTGCTGGGCAATTACACAGGAACTCCGTTCTGCGGTTTCGCCGAAAAACAGGACGGTCCATCCCGTTCCATTTTCTGCGGAGCATACCGTTTCTCCGCGGCGTTCTACCGTCGGCTGGCGGCGGAAAGCGGCGCACATATTTATTCGGACTCCGGCGATCCGGTCGAAGCCAATGAAGGACTGGTTACACTCCATGCCCGCTGGCCCGGACGCAAGACCATCCGGCTGAAACAGAGATCCAGCGTGGTGGACGTGTATAATCACCGGCTGATTGCAGATGATGCCGATTCTTTCAGCTTCGATGCTCCGCTTCATTCCTCCTGGCTGTTCTATATCGGTCCGGATGCCGAAAAACTGTTGAAAGAATTGAAGGACTGAACCATGCGTTTCAACGAAAATTTCATCAGAGACCGGCGCACCCGTTTCTACCGGACCGTGCAGCGGGTACTGCTCAATCAGAACTGCGAAAACACGGAACTGCTGATCGGCAATCCGGAATACCAGCAGGTCATGCATTACCTTCCGGAAATGGTGATCCTCAATCCCGGCGCATCCATGGTGCTGGATTTCGGATCCTCGTTTCACGGCGGAATCCGCCTCCTGACCAATATCTGGTGGGAAACGGATGATGTGAAACTGCGGATTCAATTCGGCGAATCGGTCAGCGAAACACTGGGACTGGCGAACGAGGATCACTCGCGGCGCAGCGAAACACTGAGCATTCCCCGCAGTGCTGCCATGACGGAATACGGCAACACCGTGTTCCGGTTCGTCCGGCTGGAAAACGTCTCGAAAATTCCCATTCGGATTCAGAACATCATCGGGGTTGTGCTGGAATGCGATCTGGAAGTCGCCGGTTCGTTTGAGTCTTCCGACCGTCGGCTCAACCAGATCTGGCAGACTGCGGTCCGCACCGTGCATCTCTGTATGCAGGATTTTCTGTATGACGGCGCCAAACGAGACTGCTGTATCTGGATGGGGGATATGCACCCGGAAATCAAAGGGCTGCTGTGCGCGTTTTCCGATGTTTCCATCGTGCGCGATTCCTTCGAATTTCTGGTTCATCAGGCGCGCGCCGACCAGCCGATGAATCAGATTTACACCTACTCCTGCTGGTTCATCATCAGCGTGTGGGATTACTATTGTGCATCCGGCGACCGGGATTTCCTGGTCAGACATGCAGAGTATATCCGGCTGATGCTGGATACCTTTACCGGATTCATCGGTCCGGACGGCTCCGAGCAGATCCCCGAACGCCGGTTTCTCGACTGGCCCAACAATGATAATCCCGCCGCCAAGCACGCCGGCATTCAGGCTCTGCTGCTCTGGATGATGCAGTCCGGAGAAAAAATCCTGCGGGAACTGAAATTGGACACAGCCAAAGTTGCTGCTGCGCAAAAACTTCTGAAGAAACACGTTCCCGGTCCGGACGGACGCAAAGCTCCCGCCGCGCTGCTCACGCTGACCGGACTTGCCGACCGCCGCGATGTGTTGGAACAGAATCCATTCCGCGGCGTCAGCACCTTTTACGGATACTACATGCTGCTGGCGAAGGACACCGTTCCCGCATTGGAACTGATCCGGCGTTACTGGGGCGCGATGCTGGATTTCGGCGCGACCTCGTTCTGGGAGGATTTCGATCTGGACTGGACCGTCAACGCATCGCGCATCGACGAACCGCCGGTGCCGGGCAAAGCCGACCTTCATGCGGATTTCGGAGCGTATTGCTACAAAGGACTGCGGCACAGTCTGAGCCACGGATGGAGCTGCGGACCTGCGCCGTTCCTGTCAGAACGCGTACTGGGCGTGCGTTTCCCCGAACCGGGCAAAGTCCTGATCCGTCCCGACCTCGGCGATCTGGAATATGTCCGCGGCAAAGTACCGACGCCCTTCGGTCCGGTGGAAGTGGAAGCCGAGCGTTCCGGCAAATTCCAAGCCCGCGTTCCGGAAGGCATGGTGCAGATATGAAACATTCCCGGTGAATGGGACGGAAACGGCATCTTGATTCCAGAATTAGGCGCATTTAACTTTTTTCGCGGATAATTCTGGAATAATCAGACTTTTTTCATGCTTTCCGATTGAAATTTCAGTTAGATTAACCTATATTAAAGAGTTATATGCAAACTGAAAAATTCAATTATGAGGAAAACAAATGGCACAGGATACCATCACCATCAATCCGACCGCAGTCAATAATGACGTTTTTCTGACAGGGGACAGCGCAGCAGTGCCGTCTGCTCCGGTTTCCTCCGCAGTTTCCGCGTCCGCCGCGCCGGAACAGGGGAAAAAACAACCCAGCATTTACGGAGAAATCCCCAATATTCCCACGCAGGAAGCGGTGGACGGCATCCGTTTTGACTTCAACCACGGAATCCGTATTCTGTTTCCCCGCAACGACAAAGAATATCATGTGACTTTTTCCGATATTGACACCGGAATTGTTCTGTATTCCGCGGACACGGTGCCGGGGGCGTATGTCACCAGCATCAAAAAATTCTTCATCCGGTTCCGGCTGGTCATTCATGAAAAAGGCGGCAGGGAACCGATTTTCACCCATGATTATGATGCGACGGACAAAGAAGTCATGATTCAGCTGCCGGTCGGCACCATCGGAGATTCCATCGGCTGGTTCAGCTACGTTGAACGTTTTCAGCAGAAACATAAATGCAAACTGGTCTGCGTCATGACCCCATGGATTGCGGAAATTGTCAAGGGGCAATACCCGGACATCACGTTCATCGCTCCGGAAGAAACCAAAAATTACAAACCGTATGCCTGTTATTATATGGGCTTGTTCTTCAAGGGAGATGTAGACAACCAGCCGATTGACTTCCGTTATATCGGGCTGCACAGAACAGCAGGCTATATTCTCGGCGTCGATCCGTCCGACCTCCCGCCGCGGTTCAATCTTTCCGCTCCGCGCAAAATCAAGGAAAAATATGTCTGCATCGCCGCCCAGAGTTCCAGTCAGGCGAAATACTGGAACAATCCATACGGCTGGCGGGAGGTGGTCCAGTTCCTCAAAGACAACGGATACCGTGTTCTCTGCATAGACAAGGAACCGGTTCACGGCACGGGGCTGTACTGGAATCATATTCCCTGGGGAGCGGAGGATTTTACCGGAGCCAAACCGCTGCAGGAACGGATCGACCTGATCAAAGACGCGGATTTCTTCATCGGTCTGAGTTCCGGGCTCAGCTGGATCGCCTGGGGCTGCAAAGTTCCGGTGGTCATGATTTCCGGATTCACCCATCCGACCAATGAATTCGCCACGCCGTACCGGGTCATCAACTATCATACCTGTCATTCCTGCTGGAACGACATGCGCGTAGATTTCGACCATTATGATTTTCTCTGGTGTCCGCGCCACAAAGGAACCGACCGGCATTTTGAATGCACCCGGCTGATTTCCTCACAGCAGGTCATCAACACCATCAAAAAGATTCCGTCGTTCCGGTCTGCGGAAAAACCGGCGGAAAAGAAATAAGGACGGGAAGCCCCGGATTCAATGCCGGAAAAGGGAAAGGTCCATGCCGCCGTCCCGGTATTTTTTCCGGAAGGCGGCGGGCGGCACATCCGAATATTTCCGGAACATCTTGGAAAAGTGATAGCGGTCCGAAAAACCGGTCTTTTCCGCAATTTCATCCAAAGTCAGTTCCGTGTGCAGCAGCAGATTCTTGGCTTCGCCGATGCGGAGAGAAATCAGATACTGCTGAGGGGTCATGCCCGTATCCTGCTTGAACAGCCGCAGCAGGGTGGCGGCGGATATGCCATGCCGCTGACAATAATTCCGGTAAACCTGATGATTGTCGAATTTGCGGCTGACGTATTCCAGAAATTTCCGTGAATGCTCGCTCATGCAGATCTCGCCGTCCGGCACGCAGGCTTCCGCGGGGATCGCCCCCAGCACATTGTAAATGATGCTGAAAAGAGTCATGGGAAACGAATGGGGCTGTCCGGATCGCGCAATCAGCCAGGAGAAAAAATCCGGTCCGGCAAGATGGTCCGCCTCCGCCGCGGGAATCTGAACCGGGCGACGCCGAAGCGGGATGAAATGATCTCCGATCGTGAAATGAATATGAAACTGCGTCATGCTGGCATTCCGGCTGGCGGTGGAAAAACGCGTGAACGGCGGAATCAGCAGATAATGATCCGGTCCCAGCTCAAAACAATCATCGCCGGAAATCACGGTCGAGCCGGTTTCGCAATTGCGCCACAGATACCAGAAGGGCGAATTGACATTCGGATGCGACCAGTCCGGAACAGCCGTATAACCGCATTGAATGATTCTGATATTCGGCTGCGGCTGACTTCCTTGCAGAAAAAAATGAGTTTTACAGGATTTTGACATATTTTTTGCAGATTACGCCATTTTCATTTTCGTTTTCCGGAATATAATATTACTGTGAACAAAATGCAAACTAAATTTTCAAAAAGGAGAAAAAGTTTATGAGAATGAAATGGTATGCCTTTGCTCTGGCCCTGCTCCTTTCCGGGAGTGCCGGACTTGCCGCCGCCCAGACCGACAATCTGCTGTCCGGCGATACGGACCTGGAACTCGAATCGGAAAGCATGACCTCCGGCGCATTTTCCAATTCTTTTCCGCAGGCGCCGCGCTGGACGCTGGATACCGTCGCCGGATACCAGAGCAGCAACTCCATCCGGCTGACTCGCGAAATCACCGGCATGGGCGTGAAACACCTTCAGCTGCCGGCTGGCAAATACACTTTCTCCTTTTATGCCAAAGCGGACAAACCCGGCGCCACTGGCTATATTGCGGTCAACCGAATCACCAATTCCTGGCCCGAAACCCTGAAAAACCGCGAAGCCGGCGCAATCCCGCTGACCACAGACTGGAAACGGTATTCCACCGTTTTTGAATCCGACGGACAGTCCCTCTACTCCGGCTACTACGGCTGTCTGGAAGCCGGAGTCTGCTTCGACCGGTTCATGATCAACCGGGGGGAAACACCGCTGCCGTGGGTCGCCACCTCAAAACAGGTTCTGATGCTCCAGCTGCCGGCAGGTTCAGGCAATGTCTACCGGCACGGACAGAAACTGTCCGCGGAAATGAAACTGGTCTGTTACACCAAAGACCGGCCTGCCGGAAAAATCAGGGTGTCCCTCCGGGATTTCACCGGGAAACAGCAAATGCGGAGAGAATTCACCCCGAAATTTGATGCAGACGGGATCTGCACGCAGAAGATAGAGCTTCCCACGGATTCAAGCGGCTGGTTCATACTGGAAGCGGAACAGCCGGATTCCGGTGCGAAAGCCGCCAATCAGCTGGTGATTGCGCGTCCGCCGGAACAGCTCCCGCCGCAGGCCGAACCGTTCGTTGGGCTGTGCGGTGCGGAAAACCAGCTGGAAGCGGCAAAAATTCTGGGAATCAGATGGCTTCAGAAATACATCTCCTGGTATGAGGTTTCAGACCGGGAAGGACAACTGAATTTTGAAACATACAGCAAACTGCGCGATTATAAAAAACAGGGATTCCGCATACAGGCGCTGGTTACGACCGGTCCGCCGAACTGGGCACTTCCGCCGGAAATGCGCAAAGACATTGAAAAGCTCAAAGTGAATTACGCCCGCTGCGTCGCCCCGGAAGACATGCAGGAAAAGTATTACCGTCCGTTCATCCGCAAATTCATGGAACAGTACAACGGCGTAATTGACATCTATGAACTCGGCGGCGAACTGGATGCTCTCCTCGGACTGAATGTCTATTATAAAGGACGCGACAACAAAAACATGGCCGGTCCGTTTGTGCTGGGAGAATCATTCGACCTGGCTGCCGGCATGATGGAAATTGCCGCGCAGGAAATCCGCAGGGCCGACCCGAAAGCGCGCATCAGTTCCGTCCGCCCCAGCGATGTGGACGCCCGTTACGGCTACATCTATTCCCGTGAGTTTTTCAAGCGTCTCGGGAAGTATATGACCTGCTTCGGAATTGACTGCTACCCGCAGCCGCGCTGGATCGGTCCCGGACAGCCGCCCACAGGAACCGAACAGGATCTGGCAACCCGTCTGCGCGATGCCCGCGCCGCCATGAAGGGACTGGTCAACAGTCAGGATGTCATGATCTCCGAATACGGCTATTTCATCGACTATACCAAGGTCACGGATCCGAAATACATTTCGGAGCAGGTCAACCGGCTGGCGCGTTCCTTCCTCTACGCCCGGCTGATCGGCATGAAGTCTCTGCACTATTTCACCACCCGTTCATCCGGACTGGAAGGGCAGCGTTACTTCATGGGGCTCTGGTATCAGGGACGTCCGCTCGCCGCGGCAGCCGCGCTGAGTGCTGTCGGGCAAGTTGTCGAAAATGTTTCCGAATGCAGGGAGATCCGCCATAACCGGAAAATGGGCGTCGGGGTTTTCCGCAAGACCGACGGGCGCGCCGCCGCCGCGATCTGGAGCATTGACGACAGTTATGCGCCGCAGGTGGAAATTCCCTTTGACAAATTCACGGTTGCCGACGTCATGGGCAATCCGGTTGCCGTACAGCCGCAAAACGGAAAAATCCTGCTTACGCCCGGACCGCTCCCCGTCTACATCTGGCGCACGGTCAGGGGCGAAGACAATTATACGGTTCTGGGGGATGCTCTGGACAAACTCCGCATCCGGGAACCTGTCCCCGTGCAGCTTGCGTTCCGCATGAAGAACGCGGACACGCTCAAGGCGTATCTCTCCAATGCCTCACAGAAACATGCGGTCCGGGGATATGCCGAATATGAAATCGACGGGAAACGCGGCAAAACCGCCCCGTTCACCATTCCCGCGGAAAGCAGCGGAATCGTCGAACTGCCCCTGCCGGCATCCGGAAAAACCATCCGCATGGTATTCCATTTTGAAGGGGATTACCTGCCGTTCTCCACATCATGGACAGCTCCGGAACTGATTCAGGTCAAGCGCATTGAGCCGGCCGAACTGTCCGCCGGTCTGAAAATATGGAAAAATGTACCGCCGGTCCGGATCAGCGGCAAGGCGCATATTCATCCTGTCGATCACACCACCTACGAAGGGGCGGACGATCTGGGCGCCGACCTTTATCTGGCGCATGACGGCGACAATCTGTACTTTGCCGCAGATGTTACCGATGACCGCCATTTCAACCGCTTCGAACGGGCGCGTCTCTGGCGCGGAGACTGCATTCAGCTGGGATTTGACCCCGATATGAATTTTCTGCGGAACGTCAACGATCTGGATCCAGATGACACCACATTGTCCTGCGGTCTGCTGAAAACCGGACCCGCCGCCGATGTGCATCGCGGTCCGCACCGGTTCGAGCTTCAGAAGAAACTCCAGTATCAGGTCATCCGGGATGAAATAAGCAGACATACCCTGTATCTGCTGAAAATGCCGCTGAAAGCACTTGGAGACTTGAAGAAAGATTCCATATTCGGTTTCAACTGCGTGGTGATGGATGACGACACCGATTCCGGCGCCGATTATTGGCTGTTCCTGCGCCAGGGTCTGGCAGGTGGTCTCCGTCCCGATAAATTTGCACCTTGCATTCTTAAATAATCACCTTTGCAAAGAAAGGAATTCAACATGTTCAGAAAAACAATCATTGCACTGCTCGCCGGAGTCTCCATGATGAGCCTGACCGGAGCCGAACTGAAAGTTCAGAACAACAAAATCCTGTTCGGAAACAATACCATGCATCTCTGGCCGACCGGCATGGTGTCTTTCACCAATGCGGAGGGACTGCTCGGAACCATGTATCCGCACTTCACCACCAGCGGCAAGGATAAATGGTACTCCATCGGCAATAAAGCCTCCGGCGCGAAACTGGCTGCGCACGAGGAAAAATCCTGGCAGTATGATGCCAATATCCCGCTTGCCGAAGGCAGCATGGCGGTGAAGGAAACGGTTGCCGTCTCCCCGTTCAATGCAGTGGACATGGCCGCTTCCTGGGTCAAACCCGCCAACGCAAAAGATCTTATTGAAGCCGCGTACTTCATTCAGCTTCCGGTGAAGAATTTTGCCGATACACCGCTCATTGTGAACGGCAAAAAACTGACAGTCGCCAATGAAACCAAATACGGCTGGTTCGCTGCGGCATTGGAAAATCCGGTGATCGAACTGTATTCCGGCATTGCCGGCAGTGAATTCTCTCTGGCATTTTCCGGCAAGTTTAATGTCAGCATCGGCACAGTGAAAGACAGTATGGTCACGATACGGGTTGTTTCTGCCGCCGGAACGGAAATCAAATTGGCTGTAACTCCGAAATAAGCAAAGAATGATCCGCCGGAATGCAGAAAACCGCACCGGCGGATTCTTCAGAAGTGAAATGCAATGAAAACTGCACAACATTCAAAATCAGAAAAAGGAATCTTCATCATGACCACCCGAAAAACTCCATCTGCCATTCCGTATTTTATGTGTAAGTCATTGCAGTTCACATTAATAGAACTCCTCGTCGTGATTGCGATCATCGCCATTCTGGCGGGTATGCTGCTCCCGGCATTGAATGCGGCACGGGAAAAAGCCAAAGGCATCAAATGTATCAGCAATCTCAAACAGCAGGGCGTCGGGGCGCAGTGTTATTTCAATGATTTCCAGGATTACATCATGCTGCGCAGTTTCGGTGAAACATCCTGGGTCAGAAATGTCCAGCAGTATGTCAATCCCGGTCTGAAAAGCAATTCGGAACAATGGCAGAAAAGCGTCTTCGCCTGTCCGTCCGACAAACATATCCCGGATTGCAAAAACGGCTCCGGGTGGCCGATTTTCTACAATGACCGCATATCCTTCGGCATCAACACCATGATCAGTGCGCCAAACTGGATGGGATTCCCGGTGCCGATGAAACTGTCGGCGATTCCGCATCCCGGCGGACATGTTCTGGTCGCTGAAATAGAGGGCAGAAAATCGGATTGTCTCACGCATGCCCATTTTGAAGCGTGCTACACCACCAGTGCCGGACCGTCCAGAATAGTGGCGCGTCATAACAACGGCAATGTCAACATGCTGATGGTCGGGCTGAATGTCAGACCTGTTTCCTATGTACTGGCGACCTCGTTTGATTACAGCGATAAAAGTCAGCCGTGGAATGTGTACCTGTCCAAAAATATTCAGCTGCTTCCCTGATCCGGAATAAATCTGCGGCAGAAACAGTCACCATATCGGGATATAAAGTTGAAAAACTGCTGAAATATGCTATTATAATACATCGCTGGATCTCCAGCTCTCAATTAGATGCATCGAATCAGAAAGGGGTTTTCAGGATGAATACTTACCATCAGTTTTTTTCAGCAGCATTAGTTCTGTTCCTGGTCATGGACCCCGCCGGAAACCTGCCGATATTTGTTGCTTTACTGAAAAATGAAGACTCCCGCAACGTTCGCAAAATAATTTTTCGGGAATCTTTGTTTGCATTAGTGATTTTACTGCTCTTCCTGTTATGTGGAGATATGCTGCTGGGATTGCTGCAGGTATCACAGAATTCTCTGAAAATTGCCGGTGGAATAATTCTCTTCCTGATCGCGATCAAAATGATTTTCGGTTCTCCGGTAATTGGCGAAAGCCATCGTGACGGAAAGTTTCTGCTGGTTCCGCTTGCAGTCCCGTTAATCGCCGGACCTTCCTCAATCGCGATGGTTGTCCTTATGCATGCCACCGCGCCGCTGTGGCTCTCCGCAGGTGCCTTGTTCCTTGCATGGTGTGCATCCACAGCAATTCTGATCACCGGACGAAAAGCGGCAGAGTGGTTCGGGATGTCCGCGATGAATGCTCTTGAATCTTTGATGGGGTTCATTCTGGCGATAGTATCAATCGAGATGATCATTTCAGGAATACGAATCGTACTGAATTTGAAATAAAAAGCAGAATCCGGGGGGCGAAAACCATAATGGCAGAAAATTCCCCTCGCAGGATGGGACCATTTTCTTCTTACTATGCCATATCTTGGCATATCATCCAGTTATGCAAGACTACACACCTCTCCTTTTGTAAGACTAATCATACCTGTATTATTTTGTAAGACTAAATGCACTGTTCTTTCTTATCAGCGTGCGTTTAACTTTACAACGCACAATAAAATGTTTTTTTTGTTCAATTTAGCTTGTAAATATCAGAAACGTGTGATATAATATATACAAT
>ERZ1034992.924-NODE-924-length-14613-cov-5.933301_pt1 | contig 14613 bp, 18 predicted proteins | sample MGYA00520695_ERZ1034992 | MGnify/ENA primary metagenome ERZ1034992 (study PRJEB33766, sample SAMN09781778) | gut metagenome | biome: gut microbiome | host: Homo sapiens | place: Madagascar | study: EMG produced TPA metagenomics assembly of the PRJNA485056 data set...
GTTTCATAATTGTTATTTATGAAAAAGATATTTGTTTTAATAGTATTAATACTTGTTTCATTACCTGTTATGGCAAAGCAGAGGATTTACGCTGAAAAAGTTTACCAGACGCAGTGGTGCAATCAGCACAATGGAACTATGGAATATGTAATCACGAGTAAAAGCGGCGTTAAAAGACGGGTAGACTGTCTGACAGATACTATGGCCATTGAATTTGACTATGCAAACAAGTGGCATGAATGTTTAGGGCAAGCGATTGATTATGGTACATATACCAAAAGACAAGGGGCATGCATTCTTATTATTGAAAAACCAAAAGATGAAAAATATGTTAGGCTTTTGCGTCAAACAATTCAAAAGAAAAACCTTGATATCAGAACTCGTACAATGAAGCCGGCACAAATAAAGTTATAAAAAAATTTGCCCAGTAGTTATTTTACATGATATATTTTTTGTCAAAATCGGTTAATCTGTATATATGTAACAAGATTAAGGTTTTGATTATGGGTATTGTAAAAGAAATAGCCAAAGGATATGATAATAACGAAAATGAAGAGGGGAAAGAGCCGCGAAAGACTTTATTTGTCGTTGAAGACTATATGACTAAGGCGGAGATTGAAAAGCAAGCCCGAAAAAGAGGTTTTTATAATAAAAAGCCACATACAATTCTTCAAGTCGTAAATGATCCATATACACATATGGCAAATTTATACAGAAAATTAGGAGATTTTACGCCTGATAAAAAAGCGTGCTGCAAAAAAAATATCATCAGAAATTGGGGAACCGGAGTTCGTTTTTGGCATACAGTGTATAATAAGGATAAGTATCAGTATCAAGGCAAAGAATATGAAGGCGAAGTATTTGAAGTTACAGAAGCTGAAATTATAGGAACAGAGGATTTATATATTGATGATAGAATAAGACTTCATGAACAGGTTATAAACTTTTTGCGTGACAATGTAGATATTGAAAAAGCAATTGAGATTATACGACCAGAGATACAAAGATTAAAGGGGGAAATATGACATCTGAAAAAGGTGGTGCACCGCCAAAGTTTAAAACAGCTAAGGAATTACAAGCAAAGATTGACAAGTATTTTAAAAATTGTCCTGATAAAAAGAAGATTGTTACAAAAGCAGGTAAAGTTATTGAAGTACCTATTCCAACTATTTGTGGCTTGTGTTTGTATTGCGGCTTTGAAAGTCGTCAGTCGTTTTATGATTATGAGAAACGACCGGCGTTTTCTTACACGATAAAAAGGGCACGACTTTTTATTGAAAAAGAGTACGAACAAATGCTGCAAGGTCAAAACTGCACAGGGGCTATTTTTGCACTCAAAAATCTTGGCTGGATTGATAAGACCTCACAAGAGATTACAGGCAAAGACGGAGAGCCATTAACAACCGTTAAAAAGGTTTATGTTACCAAAGCAGATATCAAAGCCGTTGACGACGAAATTGATAGGGTTATAAATGAGTAAAACCGTTGATGTCGAATTTATGGGCGATAGACTTTTGCACCGCGGCTTTCAAACATGGATGCGGTATATGTTCAGAGTTATTGAGGGCAGACCGTTTGTTGTAGAGCCTATACACGCTGATTTGTTCGACACAATGCAGAATATTTATGATGAGAAAACAACACGTATTAATATCAATGTTCCGCCACGTTCTGCAAAAACCACGCTTGCAAAGTATTTTATTGCCTTCTGTTGGACTATCAACCCCAAGATGAACTTCATCTATACGTCTTATTCTGAAAGCTTACTTGCCAACATTGCAAAAGAATTAATGAATATACTAGAACACCCAGCATACAAGGCTATGTATCCGCAAACAAGGGTTACAGAGGGGGAACAAGATATTACACCGACTGATGATTTTTGGTATAATTATTTAAAACAGTTCTATGTTGGCAAAAACGTTTATTCATCAAAAAAGATTACAACATATCAGGGTGGAATTTGTCTGTTTGCCCCTATCGGCGGTCAAATTACCGGTTATGGTAGCGGTATACGTTCGGCTAAAAAGTTTTCAGGTGCATTAATAATAGACGATGCCAACAAGCCAGCTGATATGCGTTCACAAACCTTGCGTGATAAAGTTGTTAGATATTATGAAGAAACGCTTTTGTCGCGTCTTAATAATCCAAAAGTCCCGATTATAAACATTCAACAAAGGCTCCACGTTGAGGATTTATCAGGTGCACTTGAAAATAAATACAATTTTCAAACACTTAGGAAGCCTCTGTTAGACGAGAATGAAGTCTGTCAAATCCCTTCACAGTATACGTCAGAACGTATTGAAGAGCTTAAAAAGAATAGTTATATGTTTTTATCCCAATATCAGCAAGAGCCGATTATGTTAGGTGGACAGGTCATTAAGCGTGCTTATTTCAGGTATTACTCAACAGAAAAAGAATACAGATATAAGCGAATATTGATTGCAGCAGATACCGCAATGAAAGTAAAAGAACACAACGATTACAGCGTATTTATTGTCGGTGGAATCACTAATGAAAATCAATTACACGTGCTTGATTTGATACGTGGTAAATGGGAAGCTCCCGACCTTGAAAAAATGGCGGTGAACTTGTGGAATAGGTTTAAACGAGATGAGAAAACCGGTATTATATGTAATGGACTTTATATTGAAGATAAGGCAAGCGGCACAGGTTTAATTCAAGGGTTAAAAGCAAAGTACGGCATTCCTGTAATAGGTTTGCAAGGTGATAAAGATAAATTGACACGATGTGAAAACGTTTTGCCATATATGGAAGCAGGACAAGTGTATTTGCCTAATGATGAGTTTTACGGGTTTAATCCGGATTTGTTGAATGAGTGTGAGGCGTTTAGTCGAGATGATAGCCATGCACATGACGATCAAGTTGATGCACTTGTATACTTAATTCAAGAGGGATTGAGCAAAACCACCGTCGGACTTTTAGATTATTTTATGTAATTTGTACCTTTCTTGTACCTTTGGCGAAAATTGAAAAATAAAACTCTTGCGTAATAAGGGTTTCAACCTTTCTACCAACTTATTTTTAATGAGTAGGTCAAGCAATTTCAAGTCGTTTGCTACACTTAAATTATGGCAAAGAATAAACGTAAAAACAAAATAGTAGCAAGTAATTCGACAGGATTAGAAAAACAAGCGGTAATTCAAGGCGGTTTAACTGCTCGTAATTCAATTGATATGGCATTAAGATTGTCTGATTGGGATTGTATGAACTACAATCAGTCTTTAAGCAGCGTAAACGGTTATAACAATATTTCTATTGAATTGCTTAGCTTGCAACAGATTTTATTGACCTATCTTTATAAAACATTCGGAATATTGGCAAAGATTGTCGATATCCCTGTTGATGATGCTTATAAAGACGGCGGCTTTGATTTAGAAGCTGATAGCATTGATGAAGATGAGTTGAGTGAACTTGAAAAGGTTATTAGAATAAAAGATATTGACGAGATTAAAACTGTTCGTAAATGGGCTAGATTGTTTGGTGGCGGTGCTTTGGTTGCTCTTGATGATGCAGATGATTTAAGCCAACCTTTGAATGTTAATAAACTCGAAGGGAAACCGCTTGAATTCATTGCAGTTGATAGGTGGCAAATGGTTTACTCTAAACCGAATATTAACATGCCTAATGGAACGTGGAGTTTAGTACAATATCAAAAGACAGATGCTAACCTTGCGACAAACATACACCCGAGCCGCGTTTTTATTGTCAAAGGGAAAAAAGCCCCATTTCTTATTTCTCAACAAGTTCAAGGGTGGGGAATTTCTGTTTATGAACAGATTTTTCAAGACATGGCACAGTTTTTTAAATCTCGTAATGTGTTGTTTGAACTTCTTGACGAAGCAAAAACCGATGTCTTGAAGCTTGAAACTCTTTCAACAGCGTTATCTTCACAAAATGGAGAACGTGCTTTACAAAAAATGGTTGATATGATTGCGAGAAACAAAAACTACAAATCACAAATCACGTTGTCTAAAAATGATGAGTATGACCAAAAACAGATTGCGTTTTCAGGTATTTCAGAGATATTAAAAGAAATCCGTATTATGATGGCGGGTTCTGCAAATATGCCTGTTAATAAGATATGGGGCGAAGGTGTTACAGGCTTTGGCAGTGGTGAAGATAGCCTCGAAAACTATAACTCACAAATTCAAAACGAAATTAGGACACCTGATAATGAGCTTGTGGATTGGGTTTTAAAGCTCCGTTGTTATCAACTGTTTGGACGTGAAATTAAAGACCTTGTGAAAACGTGGAAAAACTTGCGGGTTCTTTCTGCAATTGATGAACAGAATATCGCAGACCATAAGCTTACAAACGTTTTACAGCTGTTTGACAGGCAGCTATTGAGCCCACAAGAAACAATGGAATACTTGAAAAAACAACAAATCTTTATCCATGATACAAAGGCTTTGCGAGGTGAGTTGGAAGATGTACCACTTGTTTCACAAGATAGAGATACAACGCAGTTTAAAGATATTACGAGGGATTAATGCCTACTGCAATAAAAGATTTTAAAATCAAAGAAAGCTATTCAAAGCTTATTGAAAAGGCTTTGTTTTCATACTTTTGGGATTGTATTTACAAGCCCTTGTTTGAGATAATGGCAATTAAGCCGCCGAAAGCACAGAATGAGTTTAACCCGCTTGTAGAGGCCTTGAAAGCGGGTAATATCTATTATGTAAAAGACGAAGGCGGATTTAAGGCTAAGGTTAAATTCACAAACCAGCAATCACGTATTTTGGAGAATTGGGGTGCAGTCTATGATAAATGGACAAAGGTTTATAAAATCCCTTTTGATAAAATTCCGCAATCCATGCTTGTTGCTATATCTGAAAATCAAACGCTTGCAATGCAAAAGGTAGAAACAGTTAAAACGTTTTTGCAAGAGGTTGAGGGTAATCTTGATTTTATGATTGATGGCATGGTTTTTAATAAAGAGGTCATATCAATTCTTGATGATGCAGGAAACGAGGTTAGCAAGAATATAAAACATCTGAACGTAATTGAGCCGGAACTTTCAGAGGAGCAGAAACAAGAGATTGCGGAGAATTACGTTAATAACGTTAAAGGCTATGCTATAAAGTTCTTTGGTAATGAGCGAATACCAACAATGCGGCAAAAGATTGCAGAGGCTGTGTTGAATGGTTACAGAGCTGACACTGTTCAAAAAATGCTTGAGACTGAATACGGCATTCTGGGGCGCAAAGCGAAGTTTTGGGCGCGTAATGAAACAGCTTTAATGCTTGCAGAATACAAAAAAACTACTTATCAAGAGATGGGATTTGATAAGTTTATTTGGAAAACCATTCTTGACGGGCGTGAGCGCGACCGCCATAAGCATTTAAACAACAAGATATTCAGCTATGACAATCCACCCGTAATTGATGATAACGGTAATGTTGGGTTGCCAGGACAGACTTATAACTGTCGCTGTCAGGCTATCCCATACAGTGATGATAACCCGTTTATTAAGACACGTACTGACAAAAACGGTCAAAAGATTGCGATAAATGCAAAAGATGATGTCGAATGGATTACGGTTAAAGGTAATCACATACCGATAAAAGATGGACAGACAAAAGAACAGGCTGTAAAAGAGTTTTTGGAAAAAAAGGGAAAACAATCTAAAACAAATAATTCAAAACCTATTGCCGGAATTAAAAAAGGCAAACCAATGTTTTTTAAACAAGCTAACGGTGGTAAAGTAAATCCAAAATATACAGGCAAGCGTGACGGTTACAGCGGCAATTGTCAAACTTGTGTCGCTGTATTCGAGGCTCGTTTAAGGGGATATGACATGCAAGCGATACCATATACACCTTTAAATCCGTATATGGAAGCGCTAGGGCATAAACCAACATTCGCCTATATTGATAAAAAAAATAATAGAATTCCTGATATGCTTTATAGTGACATAAAAAGGCCGTCGGAATGTGAAGAATGGTTGAAAGATAGAGTTAAGCAAGGACAACGCTTTGCTTTTATATTTAAACCGATGTATTCAAGCAATGGACATATTATTGAAGTCTCAAAAAATATTTTAGGACAATTGAAATTTTATGATCCACAAAGTGGAAAACATTTTAATAAAGACCTTTTAAAAGAAATCAATTACAGACCAGAGAATAATGGAGATACGCCGCTTATTTTCAGAGTTGATGATAAAGAATTAAACACAGATTTTCTAAACAGAATGTACAAATACTCTAGAGAAAATAAACTCGATTAAGTTCTTCTGTTTCTTCTGGTGTTGCTAAACGAATATCATCTTTTTCAACTATTATGAATGTAAAATGGTTATACATTACAACATCTTTGTTTCTTTCAAATTTTGGCATATCGTCAGAATGTCCACAATAAATCATATTAACATTTTTATATCTTGGCAATTCTTTTCTTATGTAAAAGATTTCATCTTCTTGAACATTTTTAATATTATGTTGTTCTGCAAATTCCATAACTGCCGGTGGCACTGGTGGCAAATCTGTTGTCATATTTATACCTCTTTTTTATTATACATCTTTTAAAATTCATTTTCAAGCTCAATGTTACAATATCTCTAAGAGGTATAAAAATGAATGTAACAGCGATTAATTCAATATATTTGAATGAAGACACAGGCGGCAAAGGAAGATTTTTTAAATCTAGGTTTTTGCAAGCAGGGCTTGTAAAATATCAATTTGGCGTGTGTCTGCTCAAAAAAGAAACGATTGACAAGTTTGTAAATACATTTATTGGGTGTCCTGTCATTATCAACCATCAGGACGTAACAGACGAGAGTGCAAAAGAACAGCGTGTCGGGGTTATTTCTCGTGTGTATTTTGACGCGTCTGACGCATGGTTTTGGTGTGAAGGCGTTCTCTTTGATAGCGAGGCAATAGACCTTGTCCAAAAAGGGTACACAGTGTCATGCCAATATGAAATAACAGAGTATTCCGATAACTCTGACGGGGAACTACACAACGGCAACCCGTATGACAAAGAGATTTTGGGCGGTAGATTTGAGCACCTCGCAATTGTGGACAGCCCACGCTATGAGGACGCAATTATTGCGGTGAACGCTATTTGTAAAAATGAGTTTGATGAGAATGCTCACCCTCGTGATAAAGATGGTAAATTTTCAAATGGCAATAATTCAAATTTTTATAATGAGAAATCAAAGTCAATTGAGTTAAAAGGCAATGAACTTGGGACAAGTGATGATGAAATTCGAAAAAATGGCTTAGAATATTATAAATCTAATTTACAAGGCAAAAAGTTTAATAATAAAGAGTTGGGAGATGTTTTATTTAGTCGTGTAGGTTTGAATAAATTAAATTCTAATAGTGCTGACATAAACAAAATAAAGGCTATTCCTGCACTTAAAGACATAATCGAAACAGGGGAATATCAAGGGACAGAGGATTTAAAACACCCACGAAAAGACGGAATTGTTAAATTTCATCGTATAAATCAAAATGTTTCTATTGATGGCAAAAAAGAAAATATGTCAGTCCTAATAGGAGAAGATAGAGATGGTAATCGTTTCTATAACTTAAACAATAGTACTTATACGGCAGAAAACTCCTCAAGGGTTATCCGCGCTAAGGGCAGAGCCGATGAAGAGTTTTCTATAAACATTATAGCATACAACTCAACTGATTTCAACCCTAATATTACAGAATATCAACCAATCATTGATTACATAGAAAATTACAACACAGGAGGAACTATGGACAAAGAAACAAGAAACGTCTTTGAAAAACTTATTTCGGCATTGAAAGCAAAAAACGAAGCTGATGATGAGAAAGAAAAAGACAAAGAAAAAGACGACAAAGCTGCTAATGCTGACGACGACAAACGTGCCGGCATTGACAAAGTCGCAGGTATCTTGAAATCTGCTGGGGCTGATGAAGAGACAATCCGTACTTGTATCGGCATTATGGAGAAATTAGCTTATGACAAATCAGAAGCTGGCACAGCTGACAACAAAGCTAAGAACAAAGATGAAGATCCGCAAGACGGAAAGAAAGACGACAAAAAAGAAGAAAAAGCAGAAAATGAAGGCGACGACGACAAAAAGTCTGAAAAAGAGGAAGAGAAAGCCGCTAACAAGTGCAAAAATGACGATGATGAGCTTTTAGACGAAGCAGAAAACAAAGCTAAAAACAAAAAGGCTAAAAACTCAATGGACGCACTTAAAAAACTTTTCTATGAAGGTGCTGAAACTCGTCAAAAACAAACTTATATGACTCAAAAACAAGCTATTGAACTAGGTAAACAAATGTTTTAGGGACAAATGGTACGATAGAAGTATGGAATTAAAAGTCAACAAATGTTGACAGAAAGGGTATAAATAAAGATGGTAGCAAATTCTATTTCATTAACAAATAGAGGCATAATGCCAAGAGCCGGCCAGGCTGCATTGTTGCCTAACCAACCGATTATTCACGGTTGTTTGGTTTCTCCTGCCGCAGATGCTGCACTTATTCCGGGAGCGGTAGTTGCTTTGGCAGATGATGCAAACCTAGATGATACAATTGTTGTAAAACAAGCAGGCGTAAAAGATATACCTTGCGGTGTTGTCGTTTACAACGCAATCAAATCCGCTTTTGCAGCGAATGAAAGAGTTTCAGTATTCCCTGTCGGCTCATTCGTATATATGGTCGCTGGTGCTGCAAACATTAAACGAGGTACTAAACTGCAATTTACAGCTGAAAATAAAGTTGTAGGAACTTCAACTGCTGAACAAGGCTATATTGGTATTGCATGGACAGAATCAGCACTCGAAGGCGATTTAATTGTAGTACAAATTCAACCGAGCGTTGAGCCGGCAGCATAGGAAAAGGAGAATTAATAAATGGGAAACGTAAAATTATTCAATGCTGACAACTACGCTGATAAGACTTTTAAAGCAGTAAACGCATTATTTGATTATCCTAATGCCGGTGTAGTTCAAACAGTAGACACAATCACAGAAATTGTGCAAGGTGTTGTTGAGGCTAAATATTATGAATTAGGTGGACAAACTCCATCAGACTTCATCAAAATGGATGTAGGCAGAGGAGCTTATGCAGGACAAATCTTCCAGTTCACAAGTGCTTATGTAGGTGCACCTTTTGAACAATGTATTATTAACCCTGCATCAACAGGCATTCATAACGATGCAACAGCTGACATCACAGTAGACGGTATTTCTATCAAAAACAATTTTTACAGACAGAAATACTCTGTTTCAAACGAAGAGATCAAAATGGCAGCAGTTAATCGCGTAGGCTTTGATGTTATCGAACAAAAAGAAAAAGCACGTGCTAAAACATGGCAATTGGGTATTCAAAACGTATTGTTCAACGGATTGAAAGATGGGCAAACATTCGGTTTATTAAATCAACCGGGCGTAACAATTAACACATCATTGTTCCCAGTAGCACCACAAGAAATGACAGTTGCTCAAATCAAAGCTTTTGCAGGCAGTGCAATTTCAACATACTTCAACACTACAAACGGCACATATATGCCTAACAGATGGCTTATGCCTACTGAAAGTTATATGGCTTTGGGTGTTCCTTATGGTGATACATTCGGCATGCCAACATTGCTTGATGTGTTTACAAACGCATTCAAAGCAGCTGGTGCACCTGCTGACTTCAAAATTGTTCACTCATTGTACAACAATGAAGCTGGTAATGGCGGACATGGTAGACACGTATTCTATAACGATGACGTTGACAACCTTGTAATGTATGTTCCAAAAGCATACACACCACACCCACTTTATGCACAAGGTGCACTTGATATGGTTTCTGATGCAGAAGGTCAATTCACTGGCGTTCAGTTGAAGAAAAAGTCAACAATGCTTTATGCAGACGAACAGGCATAAGATGAGGGGATTTATCCCCTCTCTTTTAAATGAAAGGATATAAGATGAAATTACATAATAAAACAGGTTTTGGCTTACAACACGTTGTAACTAAAACTGACAAAGATGGCAGAACAAAACGCATTACATATACGCTTGCACACGATGAAGCAAAAGAAATTCCGCAAGAAGTAGCCGCAGTATGGTTGAAAATTAACGGAGTAAAAGAATATGTAGAGCCGGCTGATGTTGAGAAAATCAAAAAAGAAACAGAAGCTAAGGCAAAAGCAGAAAAAGAAGCTTTGGAAAAAGAAAACGCAGCGTTGAAAGCAGAACTTAAAAAGCTTAAAAAGGCAGAGGCTAAGGCAAATAAAGCTAAAAAATAAAACCTTCTTATATCATAAACTCTCTTAAGCATGTAGAAAGGAAAATCAAAGAAATGACAAATATTTTTGAAACAGTGACAATAGAACAGTTTAAGGAATATTTTTTCCGCGATTTCCCTTTTCTTCCTTTATATGTAGAAGGCAAGACTTATTGGCTTGATGATATTGTTTATTATAACAACAATTTCTACAAGTCATTAACCGATAATAACACGTCGTTACCAACTGATACGGATAACTGGGAAGTCACAAAAGGTGATGTTTTAGACTATATCACCGATGGCGATATTAAAAAAGCAATGTCGCAAGCGATTATCAACGCTAATCCACGTTTTGGGGAAACCGACGAGGACAGAATTAATATTTATTTGCACTTAGTCGCTTTCTACCTTGTAATCGACTTAAAGAACTCATCAAGCGGTATTAATAGCAGCTATTTGGGTGTTGTTGCCTCAAAAAGTGTAGGCGACGTGTCAGAAAGCTATAACTTCCCGCAATGGCTTACAAACAGTCCTATTTATTCAATATATAGTCAAAACGGCTATGGCATGAAGTATCTATCTTTAATCCTGCCTTACTTGTCTGTGACAATCCTATTCAGTACAGGGAGAACGACTTGTGGGTAAAAGCGGTATCAAAGTAAATTTAGACGGGCTTAATAAGCTTTTAAAGACGCTTAAAGAGGATTACTTTGTGCGTGTCGGGATTATCGGAACAGAAGCTAAAACAGAGCATGAGGGGTCAAGTCTTACTAATGCTGAAATCGGCACATTTCACGAATTTGGAACGGGAACATTGCCACGTCGTTCTTTCTTAGAAGATCCGTTGAGAGAAAAGCTTAACTTCAAAAATTCAGCTTTTCGCAAAGCTACAACAAAAGAGGCATGGAAACAGATTGTCAACAAAGGTAATCAAAAGAAGTTCATGCACAACCTAGGAGCTTATGCATTGAAAATAATTGCGGACGCTTTTGAATCACAAGACTGGCAACCACTAACAGAGTCATACGTAAAACAAAAAGAAAGACAAGGTTTAAGCACAAACATTTTGACGGCTACCGGTCAATTACGTAGGTCAATATCATTCAAAGTATTGGAAAAATCGAAAAAATGATGAACGGCAAAAATCAGACATTAAAGAATAGCAATTCAAATCTTCCGAATATGTCAGGAACTATTCAGGGGTGGTTTTTGGATATTACATTTAAATACGTTACCCGCGTAATTAATGAGGACAGTGCAGATTTCACAGAAGAAACTGAAAAACTAATTAAGACAAAAGGCGTTGTTCGCCCACCGAGTTCAAAAGATTTAAAACTGATGCCAGAAGGTGCATGGGCATGGGATTGGTTGCAAATTCATTGCTTACCTGATGTCGAACTTGATACAAACCAGTTTGTAATTTATGACGGCAAACGATATAAGGTTATGGCTAAAAATGATTATTCAAAATACGGATATGTCAGATATACACTATTAGAAGCTTTCATAGCAGAAAACGAGGGGTTATAATGGCTAGTTCTTTGGACATAATTAAACAAATCCTTGTGAGTGAAATGGAACTTCCTAAGACGCGTGTGTGGGCGTACAACATGAACAATAACTTACCAAAAGATAACAAGTTATTTATTATTCTCTCATACGGTGCTAGAAGCCCTTTCAGCAACAATATAAAATATCAGGACACAGTTGATGGCTTAAACGAAATACAGACCATGAACGTTGCTGAGGACGTTTTAATTTCATTGTTATCAAAAGGAACTGAGGCACGCGACAGAGCCTATGAAGTTCAGATGGCATTGAACAGTACTTTTTCACAACAGTTGCAAGCCAAAAACAAAATATTTATTTCTAAAACCGGTGATGTTCGTGACGCCTCATTTTTAGAAGCTGCGTCAAGGATTAATCGCTTTGATATCAAATGCAGAGTTTTAAAGGCATATGATAAAATTAAAACAGTTGAATATTACGACAAATTCCCTATTGGTGCGGAATTTGAGGCAGAATATCATATTGAACCGTAATTAATATGAAAGGATAAAAAAATGGCAGAATATCAAATTCCAATTACTTATGTAGTGTCTGCGTCGGCGGTGTTACCGAGTACGGGACTCGAGCCTTTAAAGCTTAGTACAATACTTTTATTGACTGATGAAGAGGCAGCAAACGAGATTGACGGAAGCTACATGATTGCAAGGACAGCGTCAGCGGTTGCAAATCAATGGGGAACAGAAACAGAAGTAGCAAAACAAGCACAAATTATTTTCAGCCAATCACCGAACATTTTGGCAAATGACGGTTATTTAATTATTGCACCGTTCTTGAATGCAGAAGAAACATACGCACAAGCTATTACAAGACTTGCAAGCGAAATTTATTTTGAAGGTATTTTGACAACAAGAGCCGTAGAAGATGCAGCGGCTATTGAGGCATCAGCCCATGTTCAAGCAATGGGAAACAGAATTCTTGCATTGCCTGCGTCTAATGTATCAGCATTAACAGATGCAACAGGTTTATTCTATAAATTGCAATCAAATACTAAAACAAAGTGTTTGCTATATACTATTGGCGACAATGATGAGGACAAAGCACTTAATGCAAGACTTTTTGCAGCAGCTTATTTGTCAAGAGCTTTTGCGGTTAATTACTCAGGTAGTAACACTACAATTACCATGAACTTGAAAGACTTAGCAGGACTCGTCGCTGATACAAACATTTCTGAAACTATTCTTAATAAGTGTGCAGAAATCGGTGCAGATTGTTTCCCGTCTATTGAAGGCTTAGCTAAGGTTGTTTCTAACAGACAAGGCGGAATGTATTTTGATCAAGTAGCAAATCAGATTTGGTTTGTAAATGCTATTCAACGAAATGTGTTTAACCTTTTGGCAACTACAAGAACTAAAATTCCTCAAACAGAAGTAGGCATGAACATGATTACTGCTGCAATCAAAGAGATTTGTAATCAAGCAGTGACAAACGGTTATATCGCCCCGGGAACATGGAACAGTTCTGATACATTCGGCAACCTCGAGGACTTCAACAGAAATATTGAAGAAGTCGGTTATTATATCTATCATCAACCAACATCAGAACAAACTCAGAATGAACGCGAACAAAGAAAAGCACCGTTATTCCAAATCGCGGCAAAAGAAGCTGGAGCAGTTCATTCCGCTAACATTTTGATTTACTTAGAAGCATAGGAGAATAAAAATGAGTGACGCATATACATCGGCAGACACAATTGTTTGCAAAGATTATCAAGGGAAATGGGTACTTTCAGATTTTGCAGACGGAACAGTTGCAGAATTGAGCGTTCCCAACGAACTAAGCTCATCAACTACCGGTTATAACGGGAATTGCTTAGGAGCACACAATGAGCCCGGAAGGCAAAAAGAATGTAATTTAAGACTTGTCAAAGCAAGTGGAGACGATAAACGTTTTAACAAAAATTACAACCTATGGAAAAATCGGGATATCCGATTTAAGCCTCTTAAAATGTGGTTTACAAAGAGTATTGCACATTCTGACGGCAGCGTAACAAAAGATACAGTTGAATGTTTCTTTGGATTGCCGGCTGGGCAACCTGTACAATTGGCAGACACAACAGGAAACACTGACCAGGTGGTTTCTGAATACATGTTGAGATTTGGTAATAGTGAAAGAACAATGTAGTAGTTAGAGCCTCTCTATTGAGGGGCTTTACTTTTTTAGAGGAGAGTTAATATATGCAAAAATTTATGTTACAAAGCGGGAAAGTAATTGAATTATCTCTTGCACCGATAGAAACAGCTTTAAACCTTTATAGGACAGTGATTTGGGAATGTAAAAATGCGGGACTAGATTTAAAGATTTCAGATGATGAAACAATCGCAGATTTGATATTAAAGAACACTGAGGCATTGTTGAATATCTTAGGTTCTGAACGCGTTATGGAAGCCGTCAAAGAGTGTTCCGTAAAGAACTTGTATGACAAACAACGTTTTTCAATGGAGCTGTTCGAAGATGAAGAGGCAAGAGGGGATTTCTTACCGGTTATTTACTTAACAGCAATGGAAAATATCCGCCCTTTTTTTCCAAATCTCCTTATCGTTTTCTCAACGATAGAGGACTTTTTTCTGAAAAAATAGAACTTCCGAAAGTTGAATATTATATCGATCAGTTTGAAGTATGGGCAATGCGTTTATCTCGTCAGGGTTATGGCTCGATATCAGAGGTGAAAAACCTTGATGTCGGGACATTTATGAACCTTATTCACTATGAAAACTACCTTGATAAATACCAGTGTGTGTTTAGAGAGCTGAATAAGAGGGATAAATAAAGTTGCAATTATACCGAAAAAGAGTTACAATATGTCTAAGGATTATAT
>ERZ1034992.932-NODE-932-length-14547-cov-236.260282_pt1 | contig 14547 bp, 9 predicted proteins | sample MGYA00520695_ERZ1034992 | MGnify/ENA primary metagenome ERZ1034992 (study PRJEB33766, sample SAMN09781778) | gut metagenome | biome: gut microbiome | host: Homo sapiens | place: Madagascar | study: EMG produced TPA metagenomics assembly of the PRJNA485056 data...
GTCATCTCTTCCAGCGCCGCCATTGAGTCTTCCGGGCGCACGATCTGCACCATTTCAACTTTGTCGAACTGGTGCATACGGATCAGACCACGAGTGTCACGACCATATGAACCAGCTTCAGAACGGAAACATGGGGTGTGGGCGGTCATCTTAATTGGCAGATCATCTTCATCGATGATTTCACCGCGTACCAGGTTGGTCAGCGGAACTTCTGCCGTTGGGATCAGCGCATAGTTACTGGTGTCTGCTTCTTCTTCCAGCGGACGAGTATGGAACAGATCGCCAGCAAATTTCGGCAGTTGCCCCGTACCGTACAGCGTGTCCTGGTTAACCAGGTACGGAACATAGTTCTCACTGTAGCCATGCTGTTCGGTATGCAGATCCAGCATAAACTGCGACAGTGCGCGGTGCATGCGAGCAATCTGCCCTTTCATTACCACAAAGCGGGAACCAGTCAACTTAACTGCGGCTGCAAAGTCGAGGCCAGAGTGCATTTCACCCAGCGTCACATGGTCACGAACTTCAAAGTCAAACTCACGCGGGGTGCCCCAGCGGCTGACTTCAACGTTGTCATTTTCGTCTTTACCTACCGGCACTTCATCTGCAGGCAGGTTAGGGATGGTTAGCGCGATATCGCGAATTTCAGCCTGTAAAGCATCCAGCTCGGCTTTTGCTGCATCCAGCTCTTCGCCCAGTTTGTTCACTTCCAGACGTAAAGGCTCGATATCTTCCCCGCGCGCTTTCGCCTGGCCAATGGATTTCGATCGGGAGTTACGCTCCGCTTGCAGGTTTTCCGTTTTGACCTGCAATACTTTACGACGCTCTTCAAGAGCGCCCAGCTTATCTACATCCAGCTTAAAGCCCCGGCGTGCCAGTTTTTCAGCGACTGCGTCTGGCTCATTACGCAGCAGATTGGGATCGAGCATGCTTATCCTGTGCTTATCGAATTAAATGGGAGATGTGGCCACAGCCTGCGACCACAGGGATACAGTAACAACATTACCGCAACGATAACATTAACGGTAGCGTTTTATGGGGCTATTTTGATCCTGTTCAGCCAGCCAGGCGAGCTTTTCGCCAATCTTGCCTTCAAGGCCCCTGTTTGTCGGGAAATAATAGCGTGTTTGTGCTATTTCCGGCGGGAAATAAACCTCACCGGCAGCATAAGCGTTTGCTTCATCATGAGCGTAACGATATTCCTGCCCGTAGCCCATTTCCTTCATTAATTTCGTCGGCGCATTACGCAAATGAACCGGCACGTCATAATCCGGACGTTCGCGAGCATCGGCCAGCGCGGCTTTAAACGCGGTGTAGACAGCGTTGCTTTTTGGCGCGCAGGCGAGGTAAACAATCGCCTGAGCAATGGCGCGTTCACCTTCCGCCGGGCCAACGCGAGTAAAGCAATCCCAGGCCGCAATTGCCACCTGCATCGCTCGTGGATCAGCATTACCCACATCTTCCGACGCTATCGCCAGACAGCGACGCGCGACATATAACGGATCGCCTCCGGCAGTAATAATTCGCGCATACCAGTACAGCGCCGCATCGGGTGCGCTACCACGTACCGACTTATGCAGTGCGGAAATGAGATCGTAAAAGCGATCGCCTTTGTTATCAAAGCGGGCGCTACGTTCACCGGCGATTTCGGTCAGTAATTCAGGTTTCAGGACCCGCTTACCGCTATCATCGACTTCGGCCATATCCGCCATCATTTCCAGCGTATTTAACGCCCGGCGCGCGTCGCCATTCACCAGTTCAGCAATGGCGCGTCGTGTTTCATCTGGCAGAACAATATCCTGACCACCATAGCCACGGGTCTTGTCTTCCATCGCCTGAGTTAGTACTTGCTCAATATCCTTTGTACTGAGGGATTTCAGCAGATAGACACGGGCACGGGAAAGCAGTGCCGAATTAAGCTCAAATGACGGGTTTTCAGTGGTTGCGCCAATAAAAGTGATGGTGCCGTCTTCAATATGTGGCAGAAATGCATCCTGCTGGCTTTTGTTGAAACGGTGAACTTCGTCAACAAAAAGAATAGTGCGGCGACCTGCATTGCGGTTTTGCCGAGCGCGCTCAATCGCCTCGCGAATCTCTTTCACGCCAGAGGTGACAGCAGAAATACGTTCCACATCAGCGTTCGCATAGCGGGCAATCACTTCAGCGAGGGTTGTTTTGCCGGTACCCGGTGGCCCCCAGAGGATCATAGAATGCAAATGCCCGGCTTCGATAGCGCGCGGCAACGGCTTCCCCGCAGCCAGCAAATGTTGCTGGCCGATATACTGTGCTAAATTTTCTGGCCGCATACGCGCGGCCAGAGGTTGAAAAGTATTATCCGAAAAATCGAGCGACAGATTGCTCACTCAGGTGCCTCTACTTACGTTGATCATCTACCGTGACGCCTTGCGGCGGGGTGAAGGTAAATTTCGCTGCATCCACAGCCCCATTTTGCTGGGATTTCAGCTGATAACTGCTGCGCTGATCGTCCTGCTCCACCGCGCTAAACTGATGGATTGTGCCATCACGTCCCACGTTAATGGTGAACTGCTTCAGATTGCCATTGCTGGCTTTCGGCGTCAGGACAAAGTCATCGCCATTCTGTTTGATATTGTACTGCTGCCAGTCGCTGGACTGGTTGCGGGCAATCAGCATAAACGGCGTATTACCGGTGGCATCTTTCAGCCAGGTTGCCGTAGCTTGCTCAACGAACGGGTTATAGAACCACAGTGTTTTACCGTCAGAAACCAGAATGCTTTCGTCAGGTTGAGTCATATGCCAGTTGAATAAGTTTGGACGTTTCACCCACAGATCGCCCTGACCTTCCTGCACCGCCGCGCCGCTACCGTCAGTCACTTTTTGTGTGAAGCTGGCGTGGAAGCTGCTGACTTTATCCAGGCGGCTTTTCAGATCGCTTACGGCATCAGCCCAAACGCTGCTTGCTACTAAGCTTGAGAGTAATGCACAGGTGATGGCAATTTTTTTCATCATTATTCCTCAAATTACGTCACTCCCGATCGGGAGTTCCCTCTACTCTCTATTCCAGGCTAATAATCAGCTTGAGGAAAGAAGAAAATACTGAATTTTCAGTTGATAGAGTGCCGGATGCGACGCTACCGCGCCTTTTCCGGCATACGATGCATTAATTAGTCAAACGGCGGTGGGGCCAGCACTTCACGATTACCGTTGTGCCCCTGTTCGCTGACAATCCCCTGCGCTTCCATCTGTTCGATAATACGCGCTGCACGGTTATAACCAATGCGGAACTGACGCTGTACGCCAGAAATTGATGCTTTGCGTTTTTCAGTGACAAACTGCACCGCCTGATCGAACAACGGATCCAGTTCTTCAGCGCCATCGAAACCGCCCGCGCCACCTTCGCTTTCACTGTCGGAGGTGATGCCATCAACATACTGTGGGCGGCCACGCGCTTTCCAGTCCTGCACCACGGCATGAACTTCCTGATCGCGAACAAAAGCACCATGAACACGTACCGGCAACGTGGAGTTCGGCCCAGAGTAAAGCATATCCCCCATACCCAGCAGTGATTCCGCGCCAGCCTGATCAAGAATGGTACGTGAGTCAATCTTACTGGATACGGTAAAGGCGATACGGGTCGGAATATTCGCTTTAATCAGACCAGTAATAACATCAACCGATGGACGCTGCGTTGCCAGTACGAGGTGGATACCCGCGGCACGGGCTTTTTGCGCCAGACGTGCTATCAGCTCTTCCACTTTTTTACCTACCGTCATCATCAGGTCGGCAAATTCGTCCACCAACACCACAATGTACGGTTCTTTTTTCAGCACCGGATGCTGGGCATCCATACTGTCACCCGGCTTCCAGTACGGGTCTGGAATCGGACGCATCATCCTATCGGCTTCAGCAATTTTTTCGTTATAACCCGCCAGATTACGCACACCCAGCGCAGACATCAGTTTATAACGACGCTCCATCTCGTTAACACACCAGCGCAGCGCGTTGGCGGCATCTTTCATATCAGTAACGACTTCCGTTAACAGATGCGGAATGCCTTCATAAACCGAAAGCTCCAGCATTTTCGGGTCGATCATGATGAAACGAACATCTTCTGGCTGTGCTTTATAAAGCATGCTCAGGATCATCGCGTTCACACCGACAGACTTACCGGAACCGGTAGTCCCCGCAACCAACAAGTGCGGCATTTTTGCCAGATCGGCAACCACCGGCTCACCGGCGATATCTTTACCCAGCACCACGGTTAATGGCGACGGATTATCGCGGAATTTGGCGTTATCCAAAACTTCGCGCAGATAAACGGTTTGTCGTTTTTTATTCGGTAACTCCAGACCTACATAGGGTTTGCCAGGAATAACTTCAACGACACGCACCGCCACCGTCGAAAGTGAACGGGCAAGGTCCCGTGACAAGTTAGAAATGCGCGCCGCTTTTACGCCAGGTGCCAGGTTAAGTTCAAAGCGAGTGATAACTGGCCCCGGAGAGTAATTGACGACATCGGCTTTAATACGGAAATCAGCCAGACGCGCTTCCACCAGACGCGCCATTTGTTCAAGCGCAAAGGTATCTACCGGCTCCACTTCGCTCGGCGGAGGTGTCAACAAATCCAGAGAAGGCAGCGGCGTCGTCGGTTTATGCAACGGACGGCTGTCGCCATTACGCATCAACAGCGGATGAAGCAGGGTATCCTGCGGCTGTGGCGCAACTGGCTGTTGTGGCTGCTGATACTGCGGCTGCGGCGCAACTGGCTGTTGTGGCTGCTGATATTGCTGCTGCGGCGCAACCGGTTGTTGTGGCTGCTGATACTGCGGCTGCGGCGCAACTGGCTGTTGCGGCTGCTGATATTGCGGCTGTGGTGCAACCGGCTGTTGCGGCTGCTGATATTGCTGCTGCGGCGCAACTGGTTGCTGCGGCTGCTGATACTGTTGCTGCGGTGCAATCGGTTGTTGCGGCTGCTGTACAGGTTCAACAATTGGCGTAAACAGCGGTTCGTGTGGACCATCATCCAGCAACGCTTTCATTGGCGAAAATTCAAAATCATCCAGAGTGAACGGATTCGCCCCAGCCGGTTGTTCGCCGGAATAACGTTGTTGTTGAGTTTGAGCAAACTGACGAGCCAGTTCAGCCTCTGCCGCAGCATCTGCATCTTCTGCGTTCACGGGCACATCATGTTGATACTGTTCGCCGTAGCGTTGCTGCTGTGTCTGGGCGAATTGACGCGCCAGTTCATCCTGCTGCATCGCATCGATTTCATCATCGTTATACTGATCGCCAGAATCATACTGATTGCGCTGGGCTTCACGGGCTTTTTCTTCTGCCGCACGCTGTGAGGGCAGCTTAATACCGTAAGACGCCAGTTCACGACGAGTTGGCACGCGGATGCGTTTCGGTCGTGGCAACTGGGGGCCAATCCCCTCTTTGACCTGTGGACGCGGTCCACCGCTATTTGCCAGACTGAAGACTGGCGCGGCAACGGTTGCGGCAGCCCCCGTCGCCAGTGTCGCTTTTTTCACGCCAGATGCCAGCGGAGAAACGGCGGCAGCGGCTTCCACTGGAGGTACTGCTGCAACAGAAGGTGCTTTTAGCGAAGATTTGATCGGTTCTGGTTCTTTAACAGGTTCTGGAATCGGTTGATACCAGGCCGCAAGTTGTTCACGTTCACGGGCACGCTTCTCTTCCACTTCTTCAAAATAGTAAAGCGGCGGACGCGCGGGTTTTGTCTCTTCTACAACGGGTTCAGGCTCCACAACAGGCTGCTGTTCAACGGGTTGCGGCTGTTGGTACAACGGCTCCTGAGCGGCTGGCTGCTGATAAGTTTGCTCCGTCTGGTATGTAGACTGTGGAGCAAAAGTGGATTGCTGCTCTTCGGCTTGCCAGGCGTTACCTGCCACCGATTGTTCTGGCGCAGGGGCGTAATACGGCTGTTGCGCAGACTGTTCCGGCGCAGGAGCGTAGTAAGGTTGTTGCGCAGATTGTTCAGCTGCAGGTGCATAATACGGCTGCTGTGGCTGTACTGGTTGTTGCAGCGGCTCATTATATTGCACTGCAGGCTGCGCATATTGTGGCTGCTGTGGGTAACCTTCCGGTGCAGGAGCAATAACCGGCTCTCCCGTTTGTGGCCCCGGTACAGGCTGCCAGGCTACTGTAGGTTGTGCAGGTGGAACATCAACAGAGGCAACAGGCGGCGTCTGAGTCACAGGTTCAACCGGCGCAGCCCAGCTTTGTGTCGCCGTGGTAGCAGCAGCTGCTACAGCAACAGGTTCGGTAATTGGCGCACCGTTTAATAATGGATCGTACTCGTCATATTCTGGCTGCGTTGCACGATTGCCCGAAAAGAGGACGTCGTCAGGGTCGGCAGCCACACCGCGTGCAGTGTAGGTAATCTCTTCGTCATCATCCATCCGCTTACCGGAGAACAACGCAGCGTCTGTTTGCCGCCCCATCGGATTAATGAATTTTTCCGCCAACCGTTTACGACGCGCTAGCGCGCCGCGAAGAATACGGGCACGGCGTGATTCATGCTGTTTGCCGTGACTTTCATCTTCTTCATATTCTTCGTCGTCTTCATACTCATCTTCATCGACCCAGGTATCATCGCGACGGGTACGATTACTGGCGAAGGTAAGAATATTTAAAATCCAGCCGCCGAGTTTTTCAGCAATGGTCACCCATGACCAACCGGTGAACAGCGTCAGGCCCGCTGCCCAAACGCAGAGCAGTGCAATAGTTCCCCCGCTACTGTGTAGCAGTGGTTGTAGCGTAGTGCTCAGTAAGCTGCCAATGACGCCACCGGAGGCAAAATACCAGATATCGTCAGCGTTGATTGCCGCCAGACCACAGGAGGTAAGGATGAGCGCCAAAACGCCAATGATGCGTAGCGAAACGGCAAAATAATCAATGTATTCGTCGCTGGACTGATGACGCCAGGCAAACCAACAACCGCCGACAATAATGACGGGAATGGTGTAAGCCATCACGCCAAAAATAAAGAACAGCGTATCTGCCAGCCATGCACCGGGCATCCCACCTAAATTATGGATAGGTTCATGCCAGGCCGTTTGCGACCAGCTGGGGTCCGAAGGGTTAAAGCTTAGTAAGGCAGCCATCAACCAGACGGCAAACAGGACAATAAGGATCAGCAACGCCTCCAGAAGGCGGCGGCCGCTACTTAACTTTGTCAATGTGACTTCTTTGTCTTCAGTGTATTCCTGGCTCAAGAAAGGCTCTCCAGGTTACAGGCTTTTCCTGCCCGATGCTAAAACGGACAACAGTACCAGGTTACCCCAGTACTGTTGCTGTATGGATTAACAGGAGTGTAATCAAAATACGCCGATTTTGCACCTGTTCCGTGTTAGCGCGTCTTAATAACCAGACGATTACTCTGCTTGACTTCTTCCATAACAACGTATGTCCGTGTGTCATTGACGCCAGGCAGACGCAGCAGGGTTTCCCCCAGCAACTTACGGTAAGCTGACATATCCGGCACGCGTGTTTTCAACAGGTAGTCGAAATCACCGGACACTAAATGACACTCCTGAATTTCTTCAAGTTTTTGTACAGCGGTATTGAATTGTTCAAACACATCCGGTGCGCCACGATTCAGAGTAATCTCAACGAATACCAGAAGTGATGCATCCAGATAATGGGGGTTCAGCAGCGCCGTATAGCCCTGAATAAACCCTTGTCTTTCCAGCCGACGCACACGCTCAAGGCACGGCGTTGGGGAAAGTCCCACACGTTTAGAAAGCTCGACGTTAGAAATACGCCCATCCTTTTGCAACTCATTAAGAATGTTACGATCGATACGGTCGAGATCTTTGCCAGGGCGCTTCTTGCTATCTACCATTATTATTGTCTCTCTGTATTCCTTCCCTACTCCTGTCTGACCCTGAAACATCACTGTTCAGAGTCGCTACCCGTCACGATAGACCGAAATCATGAAGATTCACGGCGCGCAATGCCTGGGTCTACGGTGAGAAGACCGTTGCCTTGTGGCAGCTATCGACATCACGAATGGCGTCTGTCCACGCCATACGTTTCACTAGCACGGTAAACATGGTATTTACATGCATGATTATGCGCATATAAGAATACTGTTTTTTTTCTTCCTAGAATGTTTTCGCAAAACACCAGGGGATTGTCAAAGCAAAACATCGATTTTTAGTACAACATGCCAGATATTCATTAACAGGGGCGTTTATTCATCATTTAATCGGCTTATAAAGCGGGAAATTTAAGTAGCAGAGGTGATAATGACGGGAGAATTTGACCTGCTTATCGATGCTGCCGATTGCACAAATTGTTAACAAAATCGTCATACTCTTTTTTTACGTCTGTAAATTCCCTACAATCCTGCCCATTGTCTGCCAACAACTATGGGGATCTCATGGGCACGACCAAACACAGTAAACTGCTTATCCTGGGTTCAGGCCCGGCGGGATACACCGCTGCTGTCTACGCGGCGCGCGCCAACCTGCAACCTGTGCTGATTACCGGCATGGAAAAAGGCGGCCAACTGACCACCACCACGGAAGTGGAAAACTGGCCTGGCGATCCAAACGATCTGACCGGTCCGTTATTAATGGAGCGCATGCACGAACATGCCACCAAATTTGAAACTGAAATCATCTTTGATCACATCAACAAAGTTGATTTGCAAAATCGTCCGTTCCGTCTGACTGGCGATAGCGGCGAATATACTTGCGACGCGCTGATTATTGCCACCGGAGCTTCTGCACGCTATCTCGGCCTGCCATCTGAAGAAGCCTTTAAAGGCCGTGGGGTTTCTGCTTGTGCAACCTGCGACGGTTTCTTCTATCGCAACCAGAAAGTTGCGGTCATCGGCGGCGGCAATACCGCGGTTGAAGAGGCGTTGTATCTGTCTAACATCGCTTCGGAAGTGCATCTGATTCACCGCCGTGACGGTTTCCGCGCGGAAAAAATCCTTATTAAGCGTCTGATGGATAAAGTGGAGAACGGCAACATCATTCTACACACCAACCGTACGCTGGAAGAGGTGACCGGCGATCAGATGGGCGTCACTGGCGTTCGTCTGCGCGATACGCAAAACAGCGATAACATCGAGTCACTCGACGTTGCAGGTCTGTTTGTTGCTATCGGTCACAGCCCGAATACTGCCATTTTCGAAGGGCAGCTGGAACTGGAAAACGGCTACATCAAAGTACAGTCGGGTATTCATGGTAATGCCACCCAGACCAGCATTCCTGGCGTCTTTGCCGCAGGCGACGTGATGGATCACATTTATCGCCAGGCCATTACATCTGCTGGTACAGGCTGCATGGCAGCACTTGATGCGGAACGCTACCTCGATGGTTTAGCTGATGCAAAATAATTTTACAAATCAGTAACAAAAGTAAAGAAGGCGACACCATGCGACTATGGGTCGCCTTTATTTTTTCCTCGTTGTAACATTGCTCTGCAAATAATTCTGATAACTCACCTGCTAAGCGTGCAATGAATAAATCCCGTCAAAAAGAGTTAACCCGCTGGTTAAAACAGCAAAGCGTCATCTCCCAACGTTGGCTGAATATTTCTCGTCTGCTGGGCTTTGTGAGCGGCATATTGATCATTGCCCAGGCCTGGTTCATGGCGCGAATTCTGCAACATATGATTATGGAGAATATTCCCCGTGAAGCCCTGCTGCTTCCCTTTATGTTACTGGTTCTGACCTTTGTACTGCGCGCATGGGTGGTCTGGTTACGCGAACGGGTGGGTTATCACGCCGGGCAGCATATCCGCTTTGCCATCCGCCGTCAGGTTCTCGACCGTCTGCAACAAGCAGGGCCAGCGTGGATTCAGGGTAAACCGGCGGGGAGCTGGGCGACGCTGGTACTCGAGCAAATTGACGATATGCATGATTACTATGCACGCTATCTGCCGCAAATGGCGCTGGCAGTGTCGGTGCCGTTGCTGATTGTGGTGGCTATCTTCCCCTCTAACTGGGCTGCGGCGCTCATTCTGCTGGGCACAGCACCGCTAATTCCGTTGTTTATGGCGCTGGTTGGAATGGGGGCTGCCGATGCTAACCGACGTAACTTTCTCGCTCTTGCTCGCTTAAGTGGGCATTTTCTCGATCGCCTGCGCGGCATGGAAACATTGCGTATTTTTGGTCGTGGTGAAGCTGAAATTGAAAGTATTCGTTCTGCTTCGGAAGATTTCCGCCAACGGACAATGGAAGTGCTACGGCTGGCGTTTTTATCCTCCGGCATTCTCGAATTTTTTACCTCGCTGTCAATTGCTCTGGTGGCGGTCTACTTTGGTTTTTCCTACCTCGGCGAGCTGGATTTTGGTCACTACGATACTGGCGTGACGCTGGCTGCGGGTTTTCTGGCCCTGATCCTTGCGCCAGAGTTTTTCCAGCCATTACGCGATCTCGGTACGTTTTATCATGCTAAAGCCCAGGCTGTTGGTGCAGCTGACAGTTTGAAAACGTTTATGGAAACCCCGCTCGCCCATCCGCAGCGCGGTGAGGCGGAATTAGCATCGACCGAGCCGGTGACCATTGAAGCCGAGGATCTGTTTATCACGTCGCCGGAAGGTAAAACGCTGGCCGGACCGCTGAACTTTACTTTGCCAGCAGGCCAACGTGCAGTGTTGGTTGGTCGCAGCGGTTCAGGTAAAAGTTCACTGTTGAACGCGCTTTCTGGTTTTCTCTCATATCAGGGATCGCTACGAATCAACGGGATAGAATTACGCGATTTATCACCGGAATCATGGCGTAAGCATCTCTCCTGGGTTGGGCAAAACCCACAATTACCGGCAGCAACACTACGGGATAACGTACTACTGGCACGACCTGATGCCAGCGAACACGAGTTACAAACAGCGCTGGATAACGCTTGGGTCAGTGAGTTTCTACCGCTCCTGCCACAAGGCGTTGATACGCCTGTTGGCGACCAGGCTGCCCGCCTTTCCGTGGGGCAGGCACAGCGCGTGGCGGTGGCCCGTGCGTTACTAAATCCCTGTTCGCTATTACTGTTGGATGAACCCGCTGCCAGCCTTGATGCTCACAGTGAACAGCGCGTAATGGAGGCGCTGAATGCCGCCTCTCTGCGCCAGACAACGTTAATGGTCACCCACCAGTTAGAAGATCTTGCTGACTGGGATGTCATTTGGGTAATGCAGGATGGTCAGATTATTGAGCAAGGACGTTACGCGGAATTAAGCGTGGCTGGTGGTCCTTTCGCCACATTGCTGGCCCATCGTCAGGAGGAGATTTAAATGCGCGCTTTGCTACCCTATCTGGCACTGTATAAACGTCATAAATGGATGTTAAGTCTTGGTATTGTGCTGGCAATTGTCACGCTGCTCGCCAGTATCGGTCTGTTGACACTTTCCGGCTGGTTCCTCTCCGCCTCAGCGGTAGCGGGGGTTGCCGGACTGTACAGCTTCAACTATATGCTACCCGCTGCGGGCGTGCGTGGCGCAGCAATCACCCGTACTGCCGGGCGCTATTTTGAACGTCTGGTAAGTCACGACGCGACTTTCCGCGTGTTGCAGCATCTGCGCATTTATACCTTCAGCAAATTGCTGCCCCTCTCCCCTGCCGGACTGGCGCGCTATCGTCAGGGCGAATTGCTCAACCGCGTGGTGGCGGATGTTGATACGCTCGATCATCTTTACCTGCGCGTTATCTCGCCGCTGGTGGGCGCTTTTGTGGTGATTATGGTGGTGACAATCGGGTTAAGTTTCCTTGATTTCACCCTCGCCTTTACGCTGGGCGGCATTATGTTACTGACGCTTTTCCTTATGCCACCACTGTTTTATCGTGCGGGAAAAAGCACCGGGCAAAATCTGACTCATCTTCGCGGGCAGTATCGCCAACAACTGACGGCCTGGCTGCAAGGGCAAGCTGAGCTGACCATTTTTGGTGCCAGCGATCGTTATCGCACGCAGTTAGAGAATACCGAAATTCAGTGGCTGGAAGCGCAACGTCGTCAATCTGAACTCACCGCATTGTCGCAAGCGATAATGCTGCTCATTGGCGCGTTAGCGGTGATCCTGATGCTGTGGATGGCGTCTGGCGGCGTTGGCGGCAATGCTCAACCCGGCGCGTTAATTGCCCTGTTTGTCTTCTGCGCGTTAGCCGCGTTTGAAGCACTGGCACCAGTAACGGGTGCATTTCAGCATCTGGGGCAAGTCATTGCCTCTGCCGTACGGATCACTGACTTAACGGATCAAAAACCGGAGGTCACCTTCCCTGATACCCAAACTCGTGTTGCCGATCGCGTTTCGCTGACGTTACGGGATGTTCAGTTCACTTATCCGGAGCAATCCCAACAGGCACTTGAAGGGATTTCTCTTCAGGTAAACGCCGGAGAACATATAGCGATTCTCGGGCGAACCGGATGCGGCAAATCAACATTGTTACAACTGCTGACCCGCGCATGGGACCCGCAACAGGGCGAGATTTTGCTTAACGATAGCCCCATAGCCAGCCTGAATGAAGCGACTCTACGACAGACCATCAGCGTTGTGCCACAGCGAGTGCATCTGTTTAGCGCCACGCTGCGTGATAATCTGTTACTCGCCTCACCTGGCAGTAGTGATGAGGCTCTGGCGGAGATCTTACGTCGCGTTGGTCTGGAGAAGCTGCTCGAGGATGCAGGTCTCAACAGTTGGTTAGGTGAAGGCGGACGCCAGCTCTCCGGTGGTGAACTGCGCCGTCTGGCTATCGCCCGTGCGCTGTTACATGATGCGCCGCTGGTATTGCTGGATGAACCTACAGAAGGCTTAGATGCCACAACCGAAAGTCAGATCCTTGAATTGCTTGCAGAAATGATGTGCGAGAAAACGGTGTTAATGGTCACCCATCGACTTCGCGGACTCTCTCGTTTCCAACAAATAATAGTGATGGACAACGGGCAAATTATTGAGCAAGGTACTCACGCAGAACTGCTTGCCAGACAGGGGCGTTATTACCAGTTTAAGCAGGGTTTGTAAGCTATTATTGAACGATCCGACTTGCGTGGAGTTTTGCGGTCATGCGCCTGGTTCAGCTTTCTCGCCATTCAATAGCCTTCCCTTCCCCGGAAGGCGCATTACGTGAGCCTAACGGCCTGCTGGCACTGGGGGGCGATCTTAGCCCTGCGCGCCTGTTAATGGCTTATCAGCGTGGTATTTTCCCGTGGTTTTCTCCAGGCGACCCCATCCTCTGGTGGTCGCCCGATCCTCGCGCGGTACTATGGCCTGAATCATTGCATATCAGCCGTAGTATGAAACGATTTCATAAACGCTCGCCCTATCGTGTCACGATGAATTACGCCTTTGGTCAGGTCATTGAAGGCTGTGCCAGCGATCGCGAAGAAGGAACCTGGATCACGCGTGGCGTGGTCGAAGCCTACCATCGTCTTCACGAACTCGGTCATGCCCACTCCATCGAAGTCTGGTGTGAAGATGAGCTTGTTGGCGGTATGTACGGTGTGGCCCAGGGAACACTATTTTGTGGCGAGTCCATGTTCAGCCGGATGGAAAATGCGTCTAAAACGGCGCTTCTGGTATTCTGTGAGGAATTTATCGGTCATGGCGGTAAACTTATCGACTGCCAGGTCCTTAACGATCACACAGCGTCGCTTGGTGCCTGCGAAATTCCCCGCCGGGATTACCTCAATTATCTCAATCAAATGCGCCTCGGACGATTGCCGAATAATTTCTGGGTACCACGGTGCTTGTTTTCACCACAAGAATGAATGTTTTCGGCACATTTCTCCCCAGAGTGTTATAATTGCGGTCGCAGAGTTGGTTACGCTCATTACCCCGCTGCCGATAAGGAATTTTCGCGTCAGGTAACGCCTATCGTTTATCTCACCGCTCCCTTATACGTTGCGCTTTTGGTGCGGCTTAGCCGTGTGTTTTCGGAGTAATGTGCCGAACCTGTTTGTTGCGATTTAGCGCGCAAATCTTTACTTATTTACAGAACTTCGGCATTATCTTGCCGGTTCAAATTACGGTAGTGATACCCCAGAGGATTAGATGGCCAAAGAAGACAATATTGAAATGCAAGGTACCGTTCTTGAAACGTTGCCTAATACCATGTTCCGCGTAGAGTTAGAAAACGGTCACGTGGTTACTGCACACATCTCCGGTAAAATGCGCAAAAACTACATCCGCATCCTGACGGGCGACAAAGTGACTGTTGAACTGACCCCGTACGACCTGAGCAAAGGCCGCATTGTCTTCCGTAGTCGCTGATTGTTTTACCGCCTGATGGGCGAAGAGAAAGAACGAGTAAAAGGTCGGTTTAACCGGCCTTTTTATTTTGTGATATGTAGGAAGTACTTTGGAAGTATAAGTCCATAACTTGTCTCGATGTAGATATACTGCACAACTTGTTTACAGTATGAGCAAACAATAATTATCATTAAAATTCTTCTTGACCGTTTTACTCCAACTCCCTATAGTAGCGCCCCGTTGCCCCCCATGAGGTCAGGCAGCAAAACAATTTGGTGAGGTGTCCGAGTGGCTGAAGGAGCACGCCTGGAAAGTGTGTATACGGCAACGTATCGGGGGTTCGAATCCCCCCCTCACCGCCAT
>ERZ1034992.933-NODE-933-length-14546-cov-11.944655_pt1 | contig 14546 bp, 9 predicted proteins | sample MGYA00520695_ERZ1034992 | MGnify/ENA primary metagenome ERZ1034992 (study PRJEB33766, sample SAMN09781778) | gut metagenome | biome: gut microbiome | host: Homo sapiens | place: Madagascar | study: EMG produced TPA metagenomics assembly of the PRJNA485056 data set...
TATGGTCCTATTGGTGTTGTACTTTTAATGGGTGCTTGGATTATTTTGTTAGCTTATTGTGGTATTAGTATGCTATTTGGTTATAAAAAAGGAAAGTGGACTTATCTTAACATAATCACTTTGATGTCCCTATGTTTGGGTTATGTAAGCTCTTATGTAAGTGGTCACACTTTCGATGAATTAACTACTACATTATTTATAAGTTTCTGTTTAGGTTTCTTAGTTAAAAAGATGTCTATTAGCGAATAATTTATTTTTTAAATAAGAGAAGCCGAAAGCAGCTTCAATCAATAAAACCGAATAATATGGAAGAATATATCTTGTTTTTGCTTCCCATAGGATGCTGAAGAAAAAGCCTCCTATTACAAACACTACAAATATCAATTCTTCCATTTTTATATTTTCTCTATCTTTAAAGATATTAATCGAGAACACAACGCACATTAAGTAAACAAACATTTGATGACAGTTAACAACAACATTTAAAATTTTATTAACACTTCCTTTATATATAGTTGTAGCTATTCTACCTGTATTTCCTTTAAAGCTTTGATTCATAACGAAAGCTTGAAACATTGGTGAATTCCACTGAAGATTGATTTTGTTGTAATAAAAGTTTAATGCCTCATTTGGATTCTTTTTAAATTCATCAAGTCTATTATTAATATCTTCTTTAGCCCAGTTATTTGCCTCATTTGGATCATAGTTTGTTGATTGGTAAGTAATAATATTATAGTCGTTATACCATCCAGCATCACCTTGCATGCCCATTGAAATATGAAGTGTTGGTGGCATAGAATAGCTATCTTCTGGAATATAAATTCCATATACCATCTCAGGAACTTTTAAAGCCATTATTCCGGCTAATACAACACCTAATAACGCAAATATTTTTTTCTTATTAAATTCTGTAATCATACTTACAAGTAAAACCAAAATAGCAGCGATTATAAAGATAACTGAATTTAATCTTACATAACTAGATAAGAAACCACTAAAAATAGCTAGTAACAGCTTATATACTTTTGCATCGTTTATGAAAGAAATCAACATCCATAAACATAACGAAATACAACCTATAGACATTACATCACCATACACAAAATCACTATATATAAACAAAGGAGCAAATCCCATTGCTAATAGTAGGTAAAATATTTCAGCATCATCTTTATATTTAAGATGTGAATTTCTAATAATCATATCATTTGATACAACATATAAGCCAATAAATAGAGTGTTCATTAATTGGAAAGCTGTATGATTGCTGTCGCCAAAGAATTCGTAAACCAGCTGAATTACATGAATCAAACCTAATTGTTGTTGATAGATACCTACATATTCACCTCTATTTAAACCAAAGTAATTGTATTCGTTAAAGTAATGCGCAAACAAACATACTGCAGTTTGATCAGCTATTGGCTCTTCATTAGAAGAAAGTACCCACAAAATAGAAAATCCAACACATACAATAACACACACCAACAACAATACATTTCTATCAATATATTTCTTTGCAAATTTATATAATATGTAAAATACAATAATTGTTAAAGCTATTAATATTATGTTTATAAAAACATTATCATTAACAAGCACAGGAATTTCTTTTTCGTATATTTTGTTTAATCCTGTTGTAAACAAAGACAAACCAAACAAAAAAGAAAATATTAACAGAAATAATATCGATAGAAAGCCAACTACAAAATTTTTAAATTTAGTCATATGTTAAATATATCCCTTCTATATTCTAAAATTTATATTTGTTTATATTCACATCAATAGAACATTCTTTTATTTTCTCAGTAAATGGAAAAGTCTTCTAATTTTTTCGTTATCTCAATTATAAAAGATAATCATATTAATTACTGCTAGGCAGATATCACCTGAATGTCCTGAGGTAAAGAAAATGTTGTAGAACCATTTGACATAACATGAATGATGATACCTCGCTTTGACAGTGAAGAAGATAACTAACCAAGCAGTAAAAATCTAATAATGATTTAGATTATTTCAAATAAATATGGCAGTTCAGTTCAAGTAACATTCGCATCGCTTAGGGTAAGATTCTCTTATTATCGAACCAGGGAGAATCATTCTAGTCTCTTCATCGGCAATTTGCTTTAAAAGCATAATTGAAGAATTATGATTATAGCGTTACATAAAATTATCTAGCTAATTAACTCCATTTCTATTCATCATTAGAGAACTTCACAACAATAATTCCATCAACTAATTTGACACTACCCTTTTCTGGGAATACAGGCATTTCTTTGACTGTTTCATTTTCCTTTAGTGTTTCGGTTTCTAAATCGCTACATACATTAATATCATATTGAAGTATATTTTTAAAATATCTTTTATAAGTGCCTTGATATGTAATTTGTGAATTTGAATCAACACCCGTTATTTCATTTATCATTTGAGTACCAGTAATTTCTTTTTGAATATCAATATTACCTATAAAAGCGATATAAGTATTATTAGCATACTCATCAATATCCTCGATTTTGTAGAGAACTCTTGTCATTGTTGATAAAGTTGAATCTTTCAATATTTCTTTTTTTACATACACTAAATTAGAAGTCTGAACATTACATATTATGAAAATTAAAACAGATATAGCAACGATTAGACTATATCTCTTCATTTTTTCTGGGGAAATAACATTTTTTTACTAATAACCAAGATAATAGATAAAATAGCCAATAAGAGTAGTGCATTAAGTCATGAGAGACTGCACTTCCTATGTAAGATATTTCCATACCAATTGGTAAAATAATTACTAAAAGGAGAATTAATAATTTATTTGCACGATAAGATGACACATAAAGAAACAATATCAAGAAACGCTAATACTAAATTTGCAATAGTTCTAATATATAGCTGCAAGTTATAGACATTTGGCATAAAAATACTTTTTGAATATTTCGTAATTGGAGCATATGTTGGGGCAACAAAAGTCCAAATAACGTGTTTATATGCAGTTACAATTTTTTTAAATAACGGTTCTTCACTTGTCCACAAATTAGATAAACTATTATAACTATTTTCATTTAGTCCAATACCAGTAATGACACAACACGTTTTTACCAATATCATGTAAATAATAAAACCTATTGCAATAATCACTATAGCAAATAGTCCGTCTTTTATAACTTTTAAGTAATGTTTGCTGCGTAATAGCTCAATAATAGAATAAATAATTACCAAAACTATTGTTACGCTTAAATAAGCTTGGTAAAATCCCAACAATGCAGAAATAGATAAAACCGACAATAAAAAAGCTTTCCAATTAAATTGTTGGCATAATCTTACCCAAAGATATGTGACATATACTGACAAAGCAAGCGCAACCATATCTCCAGCTAAATCATGTGAGTATGTAGCGATTGTTGAAGTTAATGTTATATTTGCAACATATACACCACTAAGAAAAGCCATTTCAAATACTGATTTTAATTCAAAAATTACAAAAGTTAAAAATACCGCAATACTCAGCATCATTATCGATACAATTGCAGTAATCCATGGGATGGTCACATATTCGCCCATAAGAAGCCTCAATAGTGGTTCAAAAAATCTTCCGAGTTCAATCTTGTCTTTTGCTGAATCGAACAAGACAAATTCAAAAAGGGAATCATGAGATAACATTAAACTTGTAAATGCAAATCCATGCGCAACAATCCACCAAAAAAGAGTAAAACAAACTGATGCACATATCTTTTCTTTTTTTGTAATGTAATATGTCTTCATTAAACAATCCTCTATAATAGATTACCTTCCAGGAAGTAGTGTGTCAACAATCGCTTTACAAATACAAATTAACCTTCTTTTGTTATTCGTTGTTTATTGATACGTTATTTTGAACCAACAAATTATTAGTGCTTTTTTCTTAAATATTTCATCAATAGATATATTGATAACATGTATTACCTTCTTTCATGATTTGTCTTATTTATTTTATAAAACAATTTTATTCTATAAAGCTTTATATAAACATAAATAGTTCTTATTAATGTTATTTAGTTAAAACTTTAGATCAATTTATAATTATTTTTCTTATAAAAACTTGCATAGTGTGATTTTTGTACACCATCATCATTATATTAATAAGTGTAAAAGGAGAAAAAGATATGAAAACTTACATTACACTTACCACATTAGGAAATTACATCGATATCAAAGAACTTGCAGTTGGCGAAGAATTAATTCTAGAAAAAGATAAGGAAAACCAATATGATGATGAAGCTATTAAGGTAATGGGTACCAACCACAGCAAGAAAGGCTATGTAGCTAATTCTGTACATACTAAATGTAAAGGAACCCACTCAGCAGGATACATCTACAACATGTTTGATGATACCTGTAAATGTGTTGTTAGATTTATTTATGACAAAGGAGCTATCGCTGAAATAGAACACAACTAGCATCTTTTTAGCACCATTAGAATATAATTGGTTGTATCATTTTTATATGTTACAAATTAAGAATATTTCTAAAACTTACAAGACTGGAAACTTCATCCAAAAAGCATTAGATGAAGTTTCTTTAAACTTAAGAGACAATGAGTTTGTCGCCATACTTGGCCCATCAGGTTCTGGTAAAACCACCTTATTAAATATTATTGGTGGACTAGATAAATATGACAGTGGTGATTTGATTATTAATGGTATTTCCACCAAAGACTACAAAGATAAACAATGGGACACTTATCGTAACCATACTATTGGCTTTATCTTTCAATCTTATAATTTAATACCACACCAAACTATTCTATCTAATGTAGAACTAGCTTTAACTATTGCAGGAATTTCTAAGAAAGAAAAGACTAAACTAGCTCTAGATGCTTTAGATAAAGTAGGTTTAAAGGAACAGGCTCATAAGAAACCTAACCAATTATCAGGTGGTCAGATGCAACGTGTTGCGATTGCTAGAGCTTTAGTAAACAATCCATCCATTGTCCTAGCAGATGAGCCAACAGGTGCTCTAGATACCAAAACATCAATCCAGGTAATGAATCTATTAAAAGAAGTAGCTAAAGACAGATTGGTTGTCATGGTAACCCATAATCCTGAACTTGCTAAAGAATATGCTAATAGAATTGTTAACTTAAAAGATGGAGTTATTATCGATGATACTAATCCATATAAGGGACTTGAATCGGGCTCGAATCTGGGCGCGAAACCGGGCTCGAATCCGGGCACGAATCTGGGTACGAATCCTCACATGTCATTTTTAACCGCCTTATCGCTATCATTTAATAACTTATTATCTAAGAAGGGTAGAACCATCCTAACAGCCTTTGCAGGTTCTATAGGTATTATTGGTATCTCTTTGATACTAGCTTTATCAACGGGCTTTCAAAACTACATTGATAAGATACAAGATGATACGATGTCATCTTATCCTTTAACCATCCAATCAGAAACATCCAATGTCTTTACCGCTTTATTACAAGCACATTTACCTCAAGAAAAAGAAGAAACGGATGATGGCCTAGTACATGAACAATTAATGATTTCATCAATGATGGATTCAGTAGGTTCTAATGATTTAAAAAGCTTTATTAGTTATTTAAACGATAATGAAGGCTTATACAAAGATGATGTTAAAAAGATAAGTTATGCTTATTCTATTACACCTAGAATCTATACCAAGGACATTACCAATACTATCGTTCAATTAAATCCTAGTACTTTAATGTCTTCTATTTATTCTGATTCAGCAGCTTCACTTTTATCTTCAATGTCAGCATCTAATGCCATGGGTATCTTTGTGGAAAGTGATAAAGAAACATTAGAATCAAATACCAATCTAATACAAGGACGCTATCCTGAAAAATATAGCGAAGTGATGTTGGTCTTAAAAGATAAAGATAAGATTCCTGATTTATTAGTTTATTCTTTAGGCTTAAGAGACAACAAAGTATTAAATCAACTAGTAAACGATATTATGACCAATCATGAAAGTGATATTAAAGATGAGGCTAAGACTTTCACTTATGACGAACTTATTAATAGACAACTCAAATTAATCAACACTAGCGATTTATATCGTTATAACTCTAAATATGATACTTATGAAGATATGTCTAATGATAAAGAATATCTAGAAGATGTCTACAATAAGTCTGAAGACTTAATCATTACAGGTGTCGCTTATTGTAACGATAATTCATCTTTAACAGGCATTATCTATTATGATTCTTTAGTTGACCATGTGATTGATATAGCTAAGGATTCACCTCTAGTTAAAAAACAATTAGCTAATCCAGATATAGATGTTTTCTCAGGAAATAAATTCGACGAAGATAAAGAAAAATCAGGTCTTAATTTCAATGATATGGTATCAATTGACCAAGATAAGCTAAAGAATGCCTTTAAATTTAACTTAGACACATCAGCTATTAAAGATACTGATTATGCATCTATCATCTTAAATAATTCAAATGAAATTAAAGAAACAATTACAGCTACAACCGATAGTTTTGTGGAGGTAATCAATAATACTTACAAGTCATTTGGGACTACTTTGATTGATTCTTATAATAAGACGTTCACTCAAACTGTAACTATCGCTACATCTTGTCCTAATGATAACTATATAGATAATACAGACCCTAGTATGGGCTGTATCTTTAATGAAGGTGATGATTATGTTGAAATAAATGGTTATAAATATGTACCTAACAACTATATAAGCACATCTTATGTTTACTATGGTGAATACTCACCACTTGATCCAAATGTTAAGACTGTTGATTTCTTTATCAATACATTTGATTCAAATGGTGACTTCAACAACAGCATTGATTTAGTTTGTCAAAATCTTAAAGATAAAGCTTATATAAACCTAACAAAGGATGATGTTAAAAATACTGCTTATGAGATGTTTAGAACTTATTTTGATGAAGTGAGGAAGAATGAGAACTTTGATTCAACAACCAATCTAATCAAAGTAGATGATTTAATCGATGTTGATACAGTAGAAAATACTGTCTTAACAAATAGTGCAAGCAGTATCTATGGACAAGCTTATAACAGTGCTAAAGAATTAATTAATATGTTAGCAACTAAGGGTGTGGCAAGTGCTGTACAAGAATCTACAACGCCTCTTATAAAAGTATTTGAAGGAATGGATAAGGCTATTACCTTTGATACCCAAGCCTTCGCTAGTGCTTTTAATTTCGATATGGACGAGGATGAATTATCTAGATTAATGTCATCGATGTTAACTAGTTCTAGTGCTTCATATAAGAACAATCTTATTAATTTAGGATATCAAGATAAAGAAGAACCAACTTCTATTTCATTCTATTTTAATGATTTTGAATCTAAGGATAATTTCTTAAATTTAATTGACACTTATAATCAACAAGTAAAAGATGAAGATAAGGTTATCAGTTATACTGATATGACCGGTTTATTAATGTCATCAGTATCAACTATCATTAATGCAGTAACTTATGTATTAATTGCCTTTGTCTCTATCTCATTGATTGTATCTAGTATCATGATTGCGGTTATTACTCTAATCAGCGTCATGGAAAGAACTAAGGAAATAGGTATCTTAAGGGCAATGGGTGCTTCCAAACATAATGTTAGTTCTATCTTTAATGCCGAGACATTTATTATTGGTCTATTATCAGGTTTTATAGGAGTTGGTATATCATCACTATTAACCATCCCAATTAATAATCTAATTCATAAGTTAACTGGTGTTTATGATATTAATGCTGTCTTAAATCTAAAACCAGCTCTAATCTTAGTATTAATATCAGTATTACTTACAATGTTGGCGGGCTTTGTTCCAAGTAAAAAGGCTGCTAAACAAGATCCAGTTATAGCACTTAGAAGCGAATAGAAACACTTTTGTTTATCTAAATTTATTGGTGGCTAGAAATAGCCACTCTTAGTGTTATAGGTTTTATACATCACTTTTAGCCAATAATCCAAACCAATATTTGGTTGTTAATAGTAACCACTAGACATTATTGATTGACTAGATATAGTTTTGTCTAGTAACTAGACAAAAGTTTGTCGAGTGACTAGACAAAATGTTGTCTAGTTTGTACAATATTGTCGAGGTGAGTATATGGCAATTCCAGTTAATATTAAAGAATTAATTAATCAAAACGTTGTTGAGTCTAATAGGGTAGAGTTTAAGGAAAGTTATAATCCTGCAACCATTATTAGAACTATATGTGCTTTTGCGAATGATATTGATAATATCGGTGGTGGTTATATAATTATTGGAGTGAAGGAAGAAAATGGTCATCCAGTATATCCATTAAAAGGCGTTGATATAAATGAAATTGATAATATTTTAAAGAAATTAAGAGAAAAGTGTCATTATATAGAGCCTTTATATGAGCCAGTAGTAGAGCCTTGTTTAGTAGATGATAAGTATGTAATTGTTATTTGGTGTCAAGGAGGTTATGGTAGACCTTATAAAGCACCTAAGGATGTAACTATTAAGGGATCTAACAAGTATTACTATATAAGAAAATTTTCTAGTAGTGTAATCCCTTCTAATGATGAAGAGAAGGAATTATTTTATGTTTCTAGCAATATTCCTTTTGATGATAGACCTAATTTATTAGCCGAAATAGATGATTTAGATTTAGGTCTAATGAGGGAACACCTTAAAGAAATAAATAGTTCTTTATATGAAAGATCTAAAGAAATGGATACCCTAAACTTGGCTAAAGATTTACAAATTGTAGGTGGTCCTGTTGAGCGCATTAAGCCTTTAAATGTTGGCTTATTGATGTTTTCTGAAAACATTGAGAAATATTTTAGATATGCACGAATAGAAGTGGTTGATATTCCAGATCCTACTGGAACAAATATGGTTGAAAAAGTATTTAAAGGTCCTATACAAAGACAATTAAAAGATGCTCTAGCATATATTAATAACTATGTTATAAAGCAATTAACAATAAAAGTTGAAGACCAAGCAGAGGCTATTCGTATTTCTAATTATCCATATAGGGCAATAGAAGAGATTCTATCTAACGCCGTGTATCATCGTTCTTATCAAATAAACGAACCAATCACAGTAAGAATTACTAATGAATCTATAGAAATAACCAGTTTCCCTGGTTTTGACAGAAGTATCAGTAATAAAGATATCGAAAAAGGCGAAATAAGATCGATGATGTATCGAAACCGTAGGATTGGTGATTTCTTAAAAGAATTAAGACTAATAGAGGGAAGAAACACAGGTTTTCCAAATGCTAAAAAAGCTTTAAAAGAAAACGGATCAGGCAATCTTAAATTCATTATGGATGAGGAAAGAAGATATTTGTCTGTTGTTATTCCAGTTCATGAAAGCTTTTTGACCAAAAAAGGCAATTCTTATGAAGACAGAATTATAGATTTATTAAGAAAAGAACATCTTTCTTTAACTGAATTAGCTATTAAGATGGGTTATAAGGGAATAAGCGCTAAACTTAGGGATACCGTAAACAGTCTAATTAGACAAAAAAGAGTATTTTATGTTTTGGATGAAAACAATAAGAAGAAACTGAAAGCTAATTAAACCAACTCTAACATACAAGCTCTTATATTGATGGTCTATAAATAATATGTGGCTAGAAATAGCCATTTTATTATATGTATTAAAAAATATGAACTGCCTCTATATAGAAGTAGCTCATATTCATAAAACACACAAGACAATTAGTTTATAGTTACCTAAATAACATACACCTTATTTAATCTTAGCTGTCTCAATAATAAAACTAACACTACTTGTCATACCATCAAGCTTCCCTACAAAAGTATCATAATCCTTATCATTTTTCTTTAACATCTTAATATTATTCACAATATTCTTCATATCAGTACCAGAAAACTTATTTAAATCATCAGAAGAATCGTCGATTGCTTCGTTCATCTTATCACTAAATTCACTTATTGCCTTTGTCATATTAGGCATATTCTCATTTAACTTATTAATTACCGACTTTAGAGATGAACTACCATTAGCTATCTCATTCATACCACCAACTAGCAATTCCTTATTGGAACTTAATCCAACGCATTCTTCTTTTATAGTTGTAGTATCAACATTTAAAGTATTAAAACTACTTAAATCATTTTTAATATCATTAATATCGTTCTTTATATCGTTAAGCTTTTCTAGATCAACACCACTTAAATCAATCTTCTTTAAAGCCAATATTGCATTCTTAGTTTCCTCATCATTTATTTGATCCACATCAATCTTATCAATGTTTTCATTATTAGAATCAACATCATTCTTAATACTTATAATTAGATTTAAATTAACTTCAATTGAATCCAAGATACTTGCACACATATTAACATTGTCTTTCAAATTTGAAACATTAGTATCCTTTAATAAATCATCAAGAGAAGTTGCTAATAAGGAAATACCATCAATCATTGAACCAATTTGAGAAATATTATCATTATATTCGCTTATTCCCTTATCCAAACCATTAATCGCATCATTTAACTTATTAACTCCATCTTTTAGATTATTGCCCTCATCCTTTAACTTTTTAGAAGCATCCTTAATATCATCAATCTTTTCATTCAAATCACTCAAATCATTTAAAGAAGAACTTAACTTATTTAAATCATCATCCTTAATCTCTTTAAACAAGCCATTAGAAACAATAGTAGCTGTATAATCCAAAGTAAAATCTTCAACATCAGCTTCTATATAAGCACTATCATTCAACTTAATATCATCAAAAGTATCTACCTTATATAACATTAAACTATCTTTAAGACCTGGTTCTCCATACAACACCGCCATCTTTGTATCACCTAGACTTAATAACTTACCATTTTCAACTTTGATATTAGAAAACCTATCACTAAGCATCATCGTAGTTAAACAAAGAAAAGGAACCTTTGTATTATTAACATAATCAACCACTATTTTTAAATGACCTGACTTATGCGCTAATTCTTCTACCATTACTTCCTTATCATCAAGATAATAAGTCAACTTAACATTAACTGGTAGGTCTTTATTAATATTTCCTTTATAAGTAATATCACTGCCATGATTCTCAAACACCAAAGTATCATCTTTAACATCATGATCTTCATCACCACTAGTATTAATCACATTATTTAAGACATTAACATCCTTAAGTTCACCATCTTCCTTAGCCTTTAAAGTAGTCTCAACTTCAATGTTTTTAATCTCACCATAAGCATCACTAGTCACATAAACAACCTCAACCTTATCAGTTTTTAAATCAGATGCCTTATACTTATAATCTTGCTTATCTTCTACATATTCTTCATTAAGACCACTTTTTACAACAGCATCTTTTTCACCACTACAAGCACTTAAAACAACTATCATCATTAACACAAGTAACTTTTTCATAATACTACTCCACGTTTTTAAGTGCCTCATCAATTGGCACTTTATTAATTCTTCTATATTCAAAAATAGATACAAACATATAAACTACTATATTCATAAACACCATCTTCACTCCAATTCCCTTATCTATAATAAAAGGAATCCAACCAGACATTTGCGTATATAACATCTCATAAAACATTACAAGCAGCGGTTTATAACATATTGGTATCGAGATTAAAGAGGCAAAGATAACTACAATGGTAGTCGAAATAATATACAATCTCGCGATTTCTTTATTGGTATAACCAAGTATCTTAGACATCGAAATTGATAGGGTATTTCTTTCAATTATCAACTTGGATAATAAATATAAAACTATCACAAACACGATAATCGCAAAATAACAGAACATATTCATCATCGAACCCATTGAAGATAGTAATTGAGTTGAAATAGAAGCCATGGTACTAGCCGTAATAACTTGTCCTATATAGTTTTCATCTATATCTGTGATTGGAGAACTTGAGAAATATCCTACAAAAGTATCATCGCCAAGTTCAAAAATATCATTTAAAGTATTTCTATCTAGATACAACTCTAATGATGCATTATTATCAGTAATACCTGTAATCTTAAAAGTATAAGTATCTTCCTTATAGGCCTCATGCAAGGTAATATAATCGCCAATATTGTAACCATACTTGTTGTGTAATCCTTGAGATATATAACAATCATTACTCTTCAAGTTATATTTAAAATAAGAACTATTTTTATTAATGCCATATAAGGCTACATCATCTTCTTTATAATCTTTGCTTGTATATTTAAGTTCATAATAAGAAAACTTCTCAGCAGATTCGAGCCCAGTTTCTACATTATTCGCAAAATTCAACAAATTAATACTAGCCTCCAACTTATGACTAGAATCACTTAATGATATAGGCATATTCAATATTGTTTGATAGGGTGCGATAATACCTTCACTGGCAATACCCACATAATCACTTAATACTTGAGGTAATGCTAAGCCAAAAAACAATAATAAGTTGGCAAAAATAATTCCTACAATTAAAGTTAAATAAGCTTTCTTATTTTGTAAGATAATACGCGTTCTAAAACGACTAAAGAAAGGGATATGATGATTAAGTTTTATAGCTCTTTTTTGTCTATGCTTACTTAAATCTTTTCTTAGAAACTTTAGAGGACTTAGTTTCAATGTCTTCTTAAGAATTAAATAATTAATAAGAAACATAATAAACATTGGAACTAAGGATACATAAATAAAGGTCTCTACTTGAAAATAAGTATGGAAAGAAGCTAGAGAATAATTGTTATAATAAACAGATTTCATTGCGTTTAATATAACCGTATAACCAAGAATATTTCCTACAACCACACCCAAAATAGTAATAATACTTGGCATAAACATAAAATGCATTATTAGTTCATGTTCACTATAACCACTAGCCATCAAAGTACCTATAACTGTTGCATCCTTTTGTATCATATTAATGATAATGATCGAAAATATATAAGCTGTCATAATCATCATAAGATATAAGAAGATATACATTGAAGCACTATCACTCTTAGCGTCTTCTAAGACAAAAGTAATACTCTTATTATCTTTTTTAGAAACAAATTCTTCTAACTGTGAATTAGCTAATAAAATATCTTTAAACTCATCATCTAGAGTTTCATCATTAAAAACATAGGCATAACGATACTTACAATCTTCTTTATTAAGACGATTAAAACCATCTTCTGTCAATAAACCGACTCCAAAAGTAATCGCATTAAGCATCATGTCACTATTGCTCTTAAATAGACAGCTATAATCAACCAAAGACACCTTGCCAACTATCTTATAAGTTATACCTTTATAAGTAAGCTCATCATTGACATCCAAATTATTATTAGCTGCATATAATCTCTCAATAGCTAATTCATTAGCGTTTTCAGGAAGTCTACCTTCCAATACTTCTTGTAAATCAACTTCATTCCTTACTTTATAAAAGCGAAAAGTTGTATCATTATCGATACTTTCTTCTTTATAGAACTCTTCGTATACTTTTAAATTCGCTTCCTTTTCAAACAAATCAATCTGTGCTTTATTTAATTTCTTTTTGGTCACAAAATATCCTGACTGTTGTTTAAGAAGGACTTCATTGTTGTGAATAGTATTAACAACCGAATTGTTGGCAGCTTGAAAACCTGATGTTAAAGCCACCATAATTACTATCAATAGAAAGATGACTAAATATTTCGCAAAATCATTTTTAAGTTGTCTCTTAAAACGATTATTTAATGGATTTTTCATATTACCACTCCAAATCCTCAGCCTTTACTTTCTTATCATTTAAATAATTTTTTAAAATTTGACCGTCTCTTAATCTAACAACACGATCAGCCATATATTTAATCGCATCATTATGAGTAACCATAATTACTGTTGAGCCATATTTTTGATTTACTTTCTCAATTAGCTTTAATATTTCTTTACTGGTATTATAGTCAAGAGCTCCTGTTGGTTCATCACATAACAAGATATCGGGATTTTTTATAATAGCTCTTCCGATTGAAGTACGTTGTTGTTGACCACCAGATAATTGACTTGGCAGTTTATCTTGATGTTCTTTTAAACCTAAGGTTTCAATTAATTCATCTAGATTTAAGGGTTTCTTTGAAAGATAAGCACCAACTTCAATATTTTCTCTGACTGTTAAATCAGGAATTAAATTATACATTTGAAAGACATAACCAAGATGATTTCTTCTAAACATAGTTAGTTTCTTACTATTTAATGAATTCATCTTTTCGCCATTTATTTTTACCTCGCCACCATCGGGATAATCAATACCACCTAAAATATTTAAGAGGGTAGATTTGCCACTTCCTGATGGTCCAAGTAAAACACAAAATTCTCCTTTTTCGACATTTAGTGATAAATTCTTTAATACTTCAATACGATTTGTCTTATCACCAAAGCCTTTATTTAAATCTTTTACTTCTAAAAACATAAATCCCCCTGTTAGCTATAACTAATTAGTTAGCTTTAGCTAACTACATTATAGTTTTATCTTTTGTATTGTCAATAATTATTTTTGAAATATAATAAAGTTATATTTTGACCTGAAGTAAAAAGTTAAGTTCCACTTTAAGATGGGCAAAATTGAATTAAGTCT
>ERZ1034992.936-NODE-936-length-14470-cov-23.279431_pt1 | contig 14470 bp, 15 predicted proteins | sample MGYA00520695_ERZ1034992 | MGnify/ENA primary metagenome ERZ1034992 (study PRJEB33766, sample SAMN09781778) | gut metagenome | biome: gut microbiome | host: Homo sapiens | place: Madagascar | study: EMG produced TPA metagenomics assembly of the PRJNA485056 data...
TGTTAATTCAGCTTGAATATCATTAACTATTGTATAAGGTTGATTATCGTATTGTATTGTTTCATCGCCAATTTTTCCTAAATGATAGGCACGAAAGATACAATTTACTTTATTGCCAAGTTTGTAAGTTTCCATAGTATTACACCTCATTTTTCTAAGTATAGTATAATGCGGAATTGGATAGGAGTCAATTTTGAACAAAATAAAAACTCTCAAGATTTTTCTTGAGAGCCTTTTGGATTTTTTATTGATTAATTATTTAGCTGCAGTTTCAAAAGTTCCGTGTTTAATATGATTATCTTTTTCATCTAAAATTACATAATCATAATGTGTTGAAGCTTTTAATTCTGTAACTGTTGCTGTTTTATCTGTAAAAGTTGCTGTGTGAGTTACGAATTCTTTTCCTACATCTGGTCCTGTTTTTGTTTCATAACCTGTAGCAGCTACTTTATAGTTATTTGGCATACCTTCAAATACAGCAGTTGATGCAGTTGGTTTGACAGTTAAGAAAGCATTAGTAAGACTAGAAGCATCTAAGATAGAATAGAAAAGACCGACATCAATAGGATCACCATTTCTATCAAATAATTTAACAACTGTTGTCATTAAATCACCATTCATATCAAAGACTGTTGCATCTCCTTCAGCATCTTGTGTTAAATTAAATAATGAGTCTGAAAGGAAGTTATAGAAAATAATTTTAACACGAACTTGTTGACCTGATTTTTGATCAATAAAGAATGAATCTCCAATGATACATTTTTCACCAACAAAGTTTTCACCAACATTTAATGAAATACGACCTTGTGTTTTGTCTGCAACAGCTTTATCATAACCATTATCAGCTTTTTCTGCCGCTCCAGTGTCATATTCAGTAATTGTACCGCATAAAGCATCAAGGGCTTCAGAATTACCTAATGCATCTTGAATTTCTAAACGAGCAGATTTACCGAATTTAATTAATGGGTTTGAATATTGACCACCTGTAACTGTTTTAGTAGGTCCTTCCATAGGAGCATTAGCAATTTTTAATGTATCTAAATGACATAATGGTTCTACTGTTTTATATAAATCTAAAATATCTTCAGGTGTTCTAGTATTAGTTTCTGAAGTTGAATATTTTACTGGATAAACATCAGCATTCATAACAGTAACAACACCAAAACGTTGAATCATTTGATTAAAATTAGCAGTGGATCCACCTAAATATGTATATTTTGCCATATTGTGTTTTTACCTCTCTTATTTTATAAAGAAATCGAGTTTTGAACCCTTTTTCATATTTCCTGCCGCAAATGCTTTCGCATTTACCTCATAAGACACTGACCCCGCGGCATAAGATTGGAGCCATTGAATTTGAGCCATTGTTTGATGCGATAAATAATCAAAAGTTAATGCAGGAAAAGCATATGTTATACTAAGAAACATTTTAACTAAACCATCTTTATCGCTAGATTGATTTTTTTCACGTACTTTACGAATACGTTCTTCTGCTTCTTGTTGAGCCTTATAAAAAGCCTTTTCTGCTTCTGAATGAAAAGTAGGAGGTAAACTTACTTTTTCTCCACAAATTAATTTTAACACATAAAGAACATAATCTCAAATTTCTTCTGTTATAATAAGATTATTAATTGAAATCTCTTTATTTGGAAAATCAAAAGTCATTTGAGGAAATAAATCATTTAATGCGTTTCTAATATAGACAGTAGTTTGAGAAAATTGCTTATACATACCTAAATCAAAAACAAGTATTTTTAACGCCGCCAAAGAAGAATCAATTTGCGGATTTAATTGTTTTTGATAAAAACTAATGGGTTGTATTAAGAAATGATAGGCAATATTCCATTCATCATCATGAAAGAAATCATAAATGGTTTTGACTTTCATAATAAAACTACCACTATTTTCTATATAAAAAGTTATTTGTTTATCAATAAAAAGTCGACTAATACTATAATTACTTTGAATTTTCATTAAATTTCAGCCTTTCTAGAATCTAAAGTCTGATCTGTAAATCTAAAATGAATACGATAGCCTGCGCGCCATTCACTAATCATAACATGGGACATACTTATGACTCTTATAATGCCCGCACAAGAGAGTTTAAGATTATTAAGAGTTTTAATAATTCTATTACTTGCTTCAATGAGACGGTTTTTATATTGTGAAAGTAAAATATGTGCTTCATCAGTAGTAATATATAAATCTCCCTCTGCGACATTATTATCATTATTAAAGTCAACACCATCTAACAATAGAATAATATAAGTATTAACTGTAATTTTATTAATACTATCTACAACAGGAGGACAAAGGTTAATATATTGTTTATCAATTAAAGTTGTTCAGTCATTAATTATAACATTATGGTTTAATGCATCAGGAGAGTCATCAGTTAATAAGGCGCATAGTGATTCATCGCGGCTTAAAGCAATTGCAATTTCATTAATAGCCTTGGTAATATTATCTAAATTATTGTTCATAATTTTCACCTGATAAGAAAGTCTTTGCGATTTTCTCTCCTTCTTGTTGATATTCTAAAGTAAATTTTGTAATACCAAATGGCACTTTAAATTCAACTTTATCTGCTGTATGTGTAATAATTTCTATATCGGCATTAGTTTTAAAATAACCATTTTCAGTCGCAATAGAAATAACTTTATTATTTGGGAAATAAACTATATTTTCTTGTGTATTTATATCGTCAGAAGGTATTTTTACTTCCACGGGTTTTTCTATGACTTTTTGATTTTCTACAGTAGAACTACTAACAGTAGAAGGAATAATTGAATAGTAAGTAATTCCTTCAGTAGAAATATTATCATATTCTTGAATTAATCATGCGCGATTCTTAATAATAAGCTTATCTTTAAAGTCTAATTGCGCCGCGCTAGGCAGAATTAATATTGGCTTTTGTTGTGATTCTAATATTACATTTTGTTTAAGAGAAATATTAATAAAGGATTTTTCAGGACCTTTAAAATATCCTCACCAATCACCAATTTGCGCATTGCATAAAAATGCCAAATATTTGTGCCATCTAACATCTTTAATAACGACAATTTCTTCCGATACTAACATATGGAGTGTTTTCGCGGTTCAAATACTGCCGATGTCTAATGGTTCATCAATTTTTGTAAAAATATAAGCATAATCTTGTTCTTGCTTATTCACTACTGCGGCTTGAATTTCCTTACCATTAGAACCAGTGATTTTAATGGAAGGATAACCATTTGCCACAAAAGAAGAATTTAATTGTGCTTGCGCTACCGTTCTTTTTAATTGTTTTTGTTGTCAACGTGTAAAACTACTCATTATTAATATCTCCAATTGAAGCGCCACGAGAAGTATTAACACGACTATAACGAGTTTCCAAATCACGTGCATAAGTACGATATTGATCCATTAATTTTGTATTCTTATCAACCGCATTAGCACGAGAATAAGTTTTAATATTACTGTCGGTATAAATATCTTCAAAATTATCAGCATTAGATAATAATTGTTCCACCCAATATACTTTCATTCATGCGATAAGAACTTCTAACTCCTTATAACCAAGATCATTTACAAAATAACCATGAGGAATTGCACCTTCAGTATTTTCATCAACTTCAACTAAAGTATCTTCTTCTCTTATCGCATAGAAAGTTTCATAATCAGTAGATATTTTTGGAAACTTAAATGCTGCAATAGCACGACGTGCTAAATTGAAACATTCTTCATCTAATTCATCTTGAGTAATTACTCCATAAATTTCACCGCGAATAGTAGCTATAAAAGGCGGAAATAAAACGTCATCTCAATATTGCATAATTACTCAACCTCCAATCTATTATTGACCGTCCATTGTTAATTGGACATTAAACATTTGTTCAAGCATTGAAATAACACCTTGAGTGAGATTTGCGACTTGACTAATTGCAACTGATTTTACCATTTCTGCGCCATATGTTTTGACCACGCTTTCAATGCGACTACGGACTCCGCTTTTAAGTATGTCTGCAATTTCTTTTGTGCGATCAGGTTCTGCAGGAGTAAAATCTAATACATCATCAAAGTAAACACCATTGTCAATCGCTGCTTTTGTTAATGCGTCAGTATCTGAAAATGTAAAATAACCTTTTTTATACATAGCATAAAGGCTATTATCTAAGAAAATACCTAATGCCCAATCCATTGGTAATACTTGTTGTGGTAAACGATCAGTAAGATAAATATCTTTTACCAATGCTTGATTTGATAATGGTGAAAGTCTAAAAAATACATCACCTGGAACTGTTTTAATAATTTTAAATGCTTTAGTTTCGGACATAAAGTCCTCCTTTCTATAAAATAATAAAGAGGAGAGGATTACCCTCCCCTGTGGATTTTATTATTCAGCGTCTGTAACTGTAATAACAGCAAAGTTATTTGCCATTGCTAAGCCGACACCAAAGATTTTGCTTGCTTCCCATTTTTCAGAACCAACAGCTTGTGTATTCTTTTGAATATACATTTCACCTTTTAAAGCGACTTTAACTGGTTTAGCACCTGAAGGTAATACGAAGACAAATTTTGGATCATAGAACCAATTTTTATTACCATTGTCAATTAAGTAGTTTGGTAATTCAACAATTCTAACTCCTTTGTAAATACGAATGATACCGATTTCTCTACGGTCTGCAGAGTCAAGTAATTCTGGGTGTGAGCTACTACCTGGGTTTTCTAAATCAGATAATGCTGCATATGAACCAAAGATACTTGGGATACCATATTGTTTAACATAAGGTAAAACTTTGTCTAAAGCTCCGCCTAATGCTGCTTTTGTTGTTGAAACGTTTGCTGAGTTTCCACCATCAATTCTTGGATAACCTGCAACAGGTGCTCCTGAAGCTAATGCGTTGAAAACTTCTTTATAAACGATTTCTTCAAATCCTTCTAAAATATTGTTGTATAATTCACCTAAGCTCATTGTACCTAAGATGATTTCTTCTAATGTAACGAATAAACCAACTGTAAATACATCTGTTGAAGGTGAGAAATATTTGCTATCTAAACGTGCAGCTCTATAGATACCAGCACGTGCACCTTTACTAATTGTTAATTTTGCACGGTTTTTACCAATTTTTTCAATATTGAAAATTACTTCTGCATCTCTTGGGAATGTTCTAATTTCTGCGAATTCACCTAAAACTTGTTCAAGTTTTCTTGGTAAAATTTCGTCAACTGATTCTTCAATTAAAGCAAATGCTGCGCCTTCACAAGCACGAATATCTCTAATTGTTGGATTTTCAGGAAGATTTAATTCTTTTGCTAAAGCGTTGACTGCTGCAGTATTGACATCTTCTGCTGAGAAGTTTGCACTTGGTTTATTTTCAAATGCTGCACATAATAATGTTTTTAATTCTTTATTCATTGTCTGTACCTCTCTAATTAAGCATTTTTGCCCATAACACCAATGTACATATAGTGTTTAGCTTCTGTGCCATCTGCTAATTTGCTAACTGAATACCAGTCGTCTTTGCTTTGTGTATTTTCTGCAGTTAATTCAACAATACCTAATTTTGCTAAATCTTCTGCTTCATATACGTAGTCTGTCATCCATTCATCGCCAGGAATTAATTGGACTAAACGTGGATTTTCATGATCTAATTCTACACCGAAGAATCTTTTACCTGAATTTAATGTTAATAATTCTTCTGAGAAGTGTAAGAATACAGGTAATCCTTCTGCTGCTTTGATAATACCATCTTTGGAAATAGAACATAAAACACCATTTTCCATGATTTTACCTTCGCCATTGTATGTAATTGCTGCTTTTGCACTTTCTGCAACTTCCATTTGAGCAACTACGAAACCAGCTTGTAAACCTTTAAGGTTATTAGGTTCTACTTGTTTAAATTTTGGTAAGTAATCATAAATTGCCATAATTTTTTATACCTCTTTCTATCTCAAATGTTTTCTAACAAGTGAGTCTAAACTATCACTGTTATTATTTGTGTTAATTGGATTTACAATATTAAACACACGTTCAACTCTTGTTTCCTTATTATCACGTTTATAACGTCTTAATAATTCTAATTCAAGAGAGTCATTATCAAATTCATCGATACGTGCAGTGAAATCCGCGTATTCTTCATTTGATAAATCTTCTTTATAAGAATCTAGCAATGCTATTTTCTTTTCTCTTTTAAGGGCTTCAAGTTCTTCAACTTGGCTTTGAGCAAATGCGGAAGCACTTGAATCTTCTTGTTCGATTGTTTCATTTTCGCTCACTTTCTTTTCATCGGTGATCTCAGCGTTAGAAACTGACGCTTGTGAAACATCATCTACTTGAACCTCTGGAAGGTTTTCAGTTTGTTGTTCAATAGTTTCTTCATGGATAACTACGTCAAGAGCAGTGGAAACTACTTCTGCCGCGTTAATTTCTTCATGTTCAACTACTTGTTCTTGAGTGGCACCCTCAACAATAGGGTCTTCAGTAGCTGTTGCTACGCCTAAATTTTCTTGTTCAGTTGCTTGTTCAACAGATTCTTCATTCTTTGGTTCTTCAACGATATCTTCGTAAACTACGTGAACTTCATTGACTGTACCTAAAGTAATTTCACCTTTTTCATCGCAAGTATATTTTACTCTGAATAATTTATTAGAACCATCAATGTAAGAATAAAAACGAACAATTGCGTTATCTTCAAACATATCTACAATTAATGTATAAGCTTCATTGCCATATTCAGCCGCGAGTTTTTCTTCAACTGCTTTAGAAATATCACCCCAGGAGAGCTTCATAAATTCTGCTAAGTCCATTACTTGGCCTCCTTTAGTTTTTTGATCATTTTCGCAATACTCACGTAAAATTTTCATTTTACTTTCAAACTTCTCATCACAAGAGAAGAAAGCTGACCCAGTAAATGCAGGTTTTTGATCATTACCTAATACGCTGACTCCTACAAATTTACCTTCTGTAAATTCGATGTTTTTAAAGTGGCGTTTATCGTCATAGTTAATTGTGTATTTCACACTATGAGGGTCTAATTCCAATGATTGCGGATGGCCTACGATCTTTTTAGCAAGATCCCCTGTTTGATCTGGACGTTCTGTGTAAAGAACAACATCACAAACACACCATTCAACTCCTTTATCGTCCTTTTCAAATCGCGGAGCGATACAAGGATCGACAATGCCTAAGATTTGTTGCTCAGTAGCATGTCCAACAAAATCGTCTCTCCCAGCATCCCAATAACTTACTACAGGAGTGTAAGGAAGTGATTCGATAAGCTTTTCGCTAAAGGAATCAGAGAAATAACGATGATCTGCGGTTTCTCCTTTATAAAAGACTTTTAATTGTCCACGAGAGAAATTTTCTTGAGCTTCATCCTTAGAGAAGTTAATTAATTGAACAGGCCAACTATAGTTGATTTTTAAATTCATATTAATCCTCTCTAAATTCAACTACTCTTGATTGTCTTCTGTTTTATTGTCTGATGGCTCAATTTCAGTTTTATTATCATCTGATTGTTCAGTAGTTGATTTTGAATCATCACCATTATCGCCTTCATCAGTTTTAGCTCTATCTTCTGCGGATTGAGTATATGATGTTTGCATTGGTGTGATTTCATTTAGACCTAAGAATGATTCGAGACTTAAAGTATCTTGAATATTCTTTTGCTTAATTCCTGATGCTATGAAATAATCCATTTTACCAACTCCAAGTGTAGCATGAGTTTTAATGGTTTCCATATCATCAGTGTAAGTATACGAAGAAATTGGTAAAATGTCAATATCGGCTTGATAGTTTTTGAAGTCAAATCAACTATTGACTGTAATATTATAGAAGTTCAAAAGGACTTGTATATATTTTCATACCATGCCTTTATCACGTACTAATGACATTTTAAGTGCTGTGACGCTATCACCTGAGAAAAGTCCACTATTGAAGCCCGCATTACTAAAAATTGTTTGGTAGGCTTTATTAAGAACTTGGTTTTCTGCAGTATCATTATCAGCAACACGTTCAACGTGCGCATCACCATAGGTTGTAATTAAACGCACATTATCATTTGTTTCAATAATTTTACGTAAAGATTTATGTAAAGCGGCGGTTTCTTCTATTTCAAAGACAAGTTTATCTTGATAGACCGGCACTGTTTGAATAACTAAATATTTTAAAGCATTATCACTACGTTGTAATTCATTATCTTGATATTTTTCAAAATCAAGAATTGCGCCATAAATATAGAAATAAGTTGGTATGCCAAGTTCATTCATCATTAAACCGCTTGTGAAATGTGAATCCATTGTTTGCCAACGCATACCAGTAGTATCTTTAAGGTATTTATTATAACCACTTTGATATTCTTTTGGTCAAGTTTTTAAGAAGCTTTTAAGATCTTCTGAACTCATACCTAAATCATTAAAGTAAGAAAAATCGAATTGAATAACTGCAGTTCCAAATTGAGTTTCGCCAATTTTGCGGCAATACTTGTCTGGAAGAACAATTGTATCAATTGCCATTGATTCCTCATCGGAAATGGTTGTAAAATATACCGCACCTTGAATAAATAAGGTATTAAGAAGTGTTGGGAATTTTGCTTCAATGCCAAGACCTTCAACCACTTCAAGCATAAGATTATACATTAGTTGAAAATCTTCTTCATTAACTTGCTTTCTAGCTTTTGCTTTACTTTTTGAATAACTTCTATGCGGAATTACCTTATAACGATACATAAACATATCAGTTAGGTAATTTATAATTGACGCATAAATTGGGTTTGTGACATAAAGTTTCTTAGAAGCCTCAACAACAGTATTGCGATTTGCAACGGCATCAGACAATGCTTTGCGGACTTCCGCAGCGGTAGTATATGTGCCAGCACTATAGGAAGGAGTTGTGTCTTGACGTCTACGACGAGACATTTCATCACTATACATCTCTCTTAGTTTTTGGACTTTTGTGTTTTTAAATTGAGTATTTTGGTCTTGTTTAGCCATATGCTACCTCCTAATCAAAGAACGCAATAGTGCGTAATTTAGTTTTATTTTTTCTACGTTTGTAGTAATCTAATTCAAATTGTTGATTAACCGCATATATTAAATATTCCATCATAGAGAAAAAGTCTTTTTGTATTGCGGCGTTGCGGCGCACAATCTTAAGAGTATTACTCATTTGATCAGAAGTATTTACTATATCAAGGTTTTTAAGTTCTTCCTCGGCAAGATCCATTACCTTAAACGGCATAAGGAATTCTTGTTGTTTGCGCATACTCATTTTCATAAAAGTTTTATTTTGAGAGTATAAATTAAGCGCTTCTGCGAGTTTCACAGGGAAAGTAATCGCCCCGGTACTCATACGAGAGAAGAAGAATCAGTGAATTTGTTCACCAATTTTACCACCTGATTTAATTTCATAACAAATGGTTTTAGATTTTGGATAAGAGATAACATCTTTTTCAGTAGAACTTGGTGGATTAATAATGCCGAGTCCTTCTAAAATTGCGCCGCTCTCATCACGAGTTTCTTTATTAAGCCAATCACGGATACCCGCGCCAACCCCATTAGCATCGTATACCAATAGCTTAGCGTCATATAATAGAACTAATTTTTTAAATTCATTTGCTATTACCATATAATCAGTAGAAGCGATCGTTAACAAATTTACAAATTTGAATGTAAAATAATGTTCTTTTGGAATAATTTTTGCTACACCAACTGCCGTATCAGCACTACCATCTTTAGCCATATCGGCGCAGATGACATAGAAACAACCTTGTTCTAATTGGGTAGGTGTTAATTTATTTTTAAGTTCTACGACTTTAACTTGTCGCAGCGAAGTAATGACGTTTGTGCTGAACGCCGCGCCTGCTGGAGCGTCTGTTCAACGGCTTTCATATTCACGTTCAAAAGAAGATTTACTAAATGAAGGTGAATTAATAACGTCTTCAATTTGTTTTCGCGCGGTTAAACCAACCGATAGCGGTATGCGGTAAGAACCACCGAGAACAAAGTATTTATCAGGTTCAATAACTGAACGACATAAGATTTCTATAAGTTTTTGATAAGCGAATGTCCCTTGGTATCCTGCTGTTGTAATATAAATCTGTTGAGATTGAGGTTCGTATGGATTTATCAAACCATTCGCCATTTTACGTGGCTCATTCAATAATGGAATGTAAACTTCATTAACTTTAGTTGGATCTTGTTCAATAACTTCTTCGAAAATTAATGATTGACGACGAAGACCACGAACATTTCCTAAACCTAATGAAGAACCATTTTTAAAATTAAACTCAACATAATCTTGCCCCATTTTATAGGCATCAAGTAATTTTCCCGCAATAGTTCGTTTCTGCATTTCATTGGCGAGTAATGGGAACTTAACCCACAAATCATCAACGACCTTTTGTTTCGCGATTTCCGCGGCTTGTTTATTTGTTCCCGCAGTGATTGTTGTATTGTGGCGCGGCACAAACATACATTTTAAATAGCGGTCTAAATCCGCCAAGAATGATTTGGAAGTACCACGGCTAAAATACTCATAAACCGCATTACCTCGCGCCATACATCTAATCATAATGCGTTGATAAGCAAACAGATGAAAATGTGATTTATGCGGTGTAATTAGGTCTATAAATTTATCGGGATACACCATAAAGAGATTTAACATTTCGCCGCACTCATTAAAGTGTTCATTAACTCTTTTGCGGCTTAAAAAGCCGGTCATTTCTTGATCATCCGCGTCAAGAAAATTTATATACTCCTCGATTTCAGGCTCTATATAGTTGTCATCAAAGATGTCTTCTATCAGCATTATGATGGTTCCTTGCGCTTAATTTGAAGTTGCGGATCGGATGGTTCCGCATCAAAGGTTAAGCTGGTTGCCTCTGTGTCGTCTTCTGTGTCAATTTCCCCATCATCAGGTTGAAAGTCTAGAAGATCTTGGAGTTTATCTTTTTCAGTAATAGCGGCGGTATGTTCTTCCTCCGCGGTTTTAGTTTTTTGACGAATCATATCTTCAAGTAGTGATTGAAGACCTGTTGATTCAATAATTAGGCGGCGATTAGTGTCTTGAATATCTTTAATTGCGAAATCGATTTCATCGCGATCAATATTGTCTTTAAACTTCATTATGAAGCCTTGCTTTTCCATATAATCATAAAGTTCCGCCACAGTAGTAATATCGTCTGTTTTACTTTCATTAATCATTTGGTCTAGGTTTGCTTGTTTCGCATAAGTTGCCCAAGCAGTAGAAAAATCTTTAATTGCTTTTGCGTCTTTCATACGGATTGCTTCGTCCATTTCTATTTGTAATTTACAAAGCAATTTAACAGCTTCCTTCTGCATTGGATTAGTAATGTTATTAGCACGCAATGTGCGGCTATAAATAGAATCAAGCTTAATGAGGTCCTCAAAAGTATATTGTTCACCTCATTTAAGTCGTCCACGATCAATAAAACCTTCTTTAATTGGCGTTAGTTTATTAAGAATTTCCGCAAATGAACGGCACTTTTCTCACTCTTTATTGGTTTTAGTTCATAAGTCATGAGTGGAAGTAGTGTAGGCGAGATTCGGGTGATTAACCTTATCTTCAAGCATTAGAGTTGTATATTCAGCTCAAGTATCCCCCTGGTATTGCGGCACAAGAGATAACCAAGTATCTGGGTGCCAAGGAAGATTATATGTACGGCAGAAAAATTCTGCATGTTCTAAATTATTGAAGTTTAGGTTATTGTTAATGCAATCAAAGCATATTGTGGAACCGCTTAATGGATTATTACTTAACATAAGTTTTGATCTACGGCCGCATTTAGGGCAGATGTCTGTTTTAAATGTTATCATGTAATATCCTCCTTCTAAATAGAGTATAAACAAAAGTTGTAATAAAAACAAAATTAAGAAAGTGAAAAAATTTCTGGCAATTTTCTTGGAGATTTTATATAATATATATGAGGGGAATGGATAAAGGGTCAAGTAAGTTGAAACAAGTGGATTTAAAGGAGTTAATTATGAAAAAAGAAAAAACAATCAATCAAACAGTAGAAACAGATGAATGGTTATTAGATAATACGGAATTTGATTATGAAGTATTAGATACAATATTCCTTTCAGAAGATAATAAGTGAACAGAAAATGAATATATGGACTATAAAGATTATGATGATTGGGATGGAAAGGACTGGTAATTAAATGGAACAAATAATGGGATTAATAGTTGGAATTAGTGCAATATTAATTATTGGGCTATCGTTTTTGTGCTATCATTTTTTCCGCGGAGCTAAAAAGGCTAATAATGAATCAAAAAAGGATCAAATATTAGCCCCTGGAGCGCCGCAACTTGATGAATTGACGGACCGATTGAATAGTTTGACAAATGAGTTAAATGAAAAATTAGCGCAGCTCAATAGTTTACAAGAGAATTATAATGAGTTAAAAGTAAGTTATGATACTATTGCGGCTGAAAATATTAAGTGCGGTGGACAACTTGAAAGACTTGATTTAGAACATAAAAGGCTCTTGGAGACTTTACAAGGCGCAACGCCGCAACAAATTGAGACTAGGTTAAATGAATTAAAGGAACAAATAGCAAAGGTTAAGAATGAGTTGGTCGAGTTAGATAATGCGAAGAAAGAAAAGATTAATAAGTGAAATGGGGAGATTGAGCAACTTGAGGCGCAAAAGAAAGAAAAATTAGATAAGCTAAATGGTGAGTTAGAACAGCTTTATCAACGCAAAACAGAAGAAAATAACGCGGTGGAAGGATTATTAAAACGCCAAAATGAATTGATTACTACTGTTAATGGATTGGAAAAGGACGTTAAGAAGGCGGCAGGTGAAAAAGATCAAGTGTGCGGTGAAATTGATAGGTTGAGAAGTGAACTTGATAGTCTAAAGGAACAGAATAGAGTGGCACTTGGTGTAAAAGAAAATGGCGGCTTTCATAGGTTTAAGCTAGGTGAAAAAGAGAAAAAATTAGTTGAATTGGTTAGAGAAATTGAAAAAGGTTATCCTGAGTTAGAGAAGGATTTAGCTAAAATTGAGTGAAGTAAGGTTTGGTTGCCGCAATTACAAAAATGGTGCGGCGAAGTGAGCGGAGTTTGCGGCATTTATAGGTTAAAGGTAATTGGGGAAGAGAAGGAAATTTGTTATGTTGGGCAAGCAAAGGATATTAAAGAAAGATGATATCAGCACGTTAAAAAAATGGTTGGCGTTGACAGTAAGGGAGGAGAACTACTGTATGATTATGAGCCGGATCAATTAGAATGGGGAGTAGTTGAAAAAGTTAAAGAAGGGGAATTAAATGAAAGGGAGAGATATTGAATCGAATTTTTCGGATGTCGAGAGATTGGATTAAATAGAAGATAAAAATCACCATATTAAAAATCACCATAAACGATCTTTTGTCCAGAGGTAGCGGATTGGTGATTTTTTTATTTCTAGAAAAAAGATATATCCCCCCTCTTGTATTTTTTAAAAATTTTTTATATTATTAGTGTGTAAGTTGAAACAAGTTAAAAGTTAAGGCTTACAAAATCATAAATAATTAACTTAAATCAAAAAATTAAAAAATTGAAAAAAGTTAAAAAATTGCTTGACAATTAAAAAATCTTATGTTAAGATGTACTTGTCAATAAGGCAAAGGGCTTGACTGTCTACCTTGCGCAAGCGTGCTAAAAAATAGTCATTGTTTTTTGAAAACTAGCATCTTTACTTCAAATCGTGCGACCAGTTAAGGCAACGGGCGAGGCGTTTTCAACGACCACAAAATGAGAAGACTTGGTGCGACTGCTAGCACTCTCATTTAATGAGTGCTAAAACCTTATAAACAAGTTAATTTATTATTATAGGAGGACTTTTAAAATGAATAATAAAGCAACAACAACAAAATTAAACAACTATACAACATACACAAAGAAAGATTTATTAATGATTATTGAGTGCAATAACCAAATACAACCAAAAGCAAAATATAGCAATAAGCTATTATTAAATATGCTTAATAACATACCTGAAAGAGGTGAGGTATCTATTGAAAGCACACGCTCAAATAATGGTATGATTAATAGAGGCTCATTATGTGAAATGCTTGTAAAAATGTATGTGTTAGGTAAAACAAGTATGTTAAAAAGTGAGTGCGGAGAGGCTGATTTAGACACAAGCGCATTAGATGAAAAGCGTTTAAAAATGTTTAATCTACCACGTTCAAAAAATATTGAAATTAAGTTTTCAACTTCTTTTGCTTATGCTTCTCCAAAATCAAATAAAGCACACTATACAATAGTATGTAATGACACGGGCGCTTATTTAGTAGAAAGTGGAAAACTTGCAAAAAATAAAAGTAATCATATCGTTGCAAAACAACCTAACGGCGTTTATCTTAAAAATTTATCTATGGTTTTAGGTTATTAAATATAACCTAAACCATTTATAAAAAAGTTTATAAGGTTTTAGCACTTATTAAAAAGTGTAAAATAAATATAGAAAGTGAGGACTA
>ERZ1034992.938-NODE-938-length-14402-cov-10.683906_pt1 | contig 14402 bp, 17 predicted proteins | sample MGYA00520695_ERZ1034992 | MGnify/ENA primary metagenome ERZ1034992 (study PRJEB33766, sample SAMN09781778) | gut metagenome | biome: gut microbiome | host: Homo sapiens | place: Madagascar | study: EMG produced TPA metagenomics assembly of the PRJNA485056 data...
CAACTGTATGATAATATGTTAATATAATAGCGTATCAAGAAAACATCACAAATAAAAAGGAGAAAAAAAGAATGACAAGAAATGAGCCATATGTTAGAAGTGACATGTATAACAGAAAGACACTGCTAAATTCAATATACGGTGCACAGCATATCCGTGATAGCGCAATGTACAATTTATCTGAACCTGTGCTTATTAGCAGTTTTAAACCTTATAATATGATGGATGATTATTTGCCGAATCCTATGTTAATGTGCTTTTTACATTGTAGTAATTTTGACGGTATTGTGATTGGTCGACTTTCTATGGATAACGAATTTTTATATGGCGAATCATCTATCACGCTAAAAGAGTTAGGATTGCACGTTGACGGCTGGCGATATTTATAAAAAGGAGGTCACAAAAAATGACAAGGAAAAAACTACTCGAATTATCAGAAAAAGCTGTTTATCTTTTTACAGACAACTTTAAGGATGAAAAAATTATTAACATAACCTCAGCCGCAATTTTCGCACTTGCTTATATGTGCAGTTTACAAACTGGTGAACATATCAATACTGAAGCAATTGCAGTAAAAGCTTTGGTAAATTTGCGTTCATTGGAGGGCGATTCACATGGTAATCTCAAAAACTCTTAAAATGTTTCATTACATCATTTTGGTTGCGAATGATGAAACAGAAACAATCTATCAGAAAGAATTTACCGTGCCAAAGACCAGGCGAGTGCCTAAACTTGTAGCACAAGAACAACTAGCCGAATCCGAAGCACTCATTAGGATAATATCACAAAAAGAAGTATCCGTTACGTATGAAATGCCTGTAGAGGTTTTCATAAAAACAGCAACAAAAAAATCAATCAAAGAAAAGGAGAAAGAAACATGTACAAATCAGAAGTAAAAGAAGTATTCGGAAAAGAACTCACAAAGAAAGAAAAAGCAATGCTGAAAGATTTAACAGATTGCACAGTACTGGGTACAGAAGCAGAATCAACCGGATGTGATATTATCATTCACCCGGCATTCTATGCAATCCTCTCAATTCACAATGATTCTCTTTCCGAGCCAGATTATGAAGCCTACGTAATCGTGGACAGGGATGGAACAAAGTACCAGACCGGATCCGAAAGTTTCATTTCATCTTTCCGTGACATTATGGCGGATATGCAGGATGAAGATCCGGAAACATGGGCGATCAAAGCAACGCTCAAACCGTCCAAAAACAGAACAGGAAAATATTTCCTGAAGGCTGTTTTAATCTGATAATGTTTCACGTGAAACATTAATAAAAACAACTAAAATATAAAAGCGCTGCTAAACAGTGGCGCTTTTATTATCTAAAAAGTGAGGTGTTTTGGGTATGACATATAAAGAACAATATAGAAAAGAGCGTAAAAGAATACAGTCATTCATACGAACAGCGAGAAAAAGAGGCTATCGTTTTTCCGATAACATACTGCCAAAACAGCCAAAACGAATACGAAAAGAAAGTGTTGAAAGATTAAAAAAGCTAACTCCAACCGAATTATACAAAAAAGCAACCGCATTATCAGAATCAGGGAAAGTTGTATCAGGGACAGAAGCAGAGCGAGAACGAAGAAGTAAAGCAGCTAAAAAAGGTGCTAAACTAAGAAAAGAAGCTCTTGAGTTAGGACTTAAAAATGTAAAAGAATTACGTGAATATAAAAAATGGGAAAAGGAAAGAGAAAAGCAGGATATCATAGACAGAGCAAAAGCTGAAAATATACAAGAAGGCCGCGTGATCTGGGAGCAGATCATGGATCTTAAAAATTCAATCGGTGGTCAGGGTGCAATCATTTTTGACAATTTTATATCGTCAGAAATAGCGAACCGTGGACTTGATTCCGTTTTATTTGCAATAGCACAAGCGCCTAAAGAATTTTACCAGGCAGCGCAAACAGTAATTTATTACCGTGATAAAAGCAGGATACAAAGATCAATCGTTAAAATGGGATTTATAATATCCGGTAACAAAATAGATACAGTCTTAGCTAAACAGCTAGGCGAAATCTTAGACGAGTTAGACGAGATGTATAGCGAGTATGAGTAATGATTATAATAAACAAACAATATACGCTGCTGATTTTGAAACAACCGTATACAAGGGACAAAATAGAACGGACGTCTGGAGCGCCTGCATGGGTAAACTATTCAGCAATGACCCACTGACAATAGATCATTCAATAGATGATTTTTTCGAGCGTGTGTTTTCCCTTCCTGGAAACCTTGTCATATACTTTCATAACTTAAAATTTGATGGGTCATTTATCCTGGATTGGATTTTAAATAATCCAAAATTCAAGCTTGCAGCTGATCCGGTAGACAATAGTGAACAGGAACTTGCTATCAGCTGGAAGAAAAACAAAGGAATGTATGAAAATACATACAAATATGCAATTTCAGACCGTGGCATGTGGTACACAATCACAATGAAGCAAAACAGGCGTTTCATTGAATTTCGTGATTCACTAAAATTAATGCCTTTTAAATTATCAGAGGTTGCAGACGCCTTTAAGACAGAGCATAAAAAGTTAGATATGAAATATGAGGGCTTCCGGTATCCTGGGTGTAAGATCACAGAGCAGGAAGAAGAGTATATAAAAAATGACGTATACGTTCTGAAAGAAGCCCTTGAAATCATGATTTCAGACGGTCATAACAAACTAACCATAGGGTCATGCTGCTACGCAGAATATCGGGAAATCTGTGGTAAAAGTTTCTACTACCTGTTTACAGATCAATACAAGGTAAATATCCCATACGAAAAATACGGATCACATACAGCTGGCGATTATGTACATGCTTCCTATAAGGGTGGATGGTGCTACCTTGTAAAAGGGAAAGAAGAAAAGATATTTGAAAAAGGTTTGACCGCCGATGTGAACTCACTATATCCTTCCATGATGTCCAGCGAAAGCGGAAACCGTTACCCCGTAGGAAATCCGACTTTCTGGAAAGGCAACTATCTATCAGAAAATGCACTAAAAAACAACCGATACTATTTTATCCGGATAAAAACACGTTTCTATATAAAACCGGGTTACCTCCCATTCATTCAGGTCAAAGGGTCACACCTGTACACGCCTACAGAGTGCTTAGAATCATCAGATGTATATGACCGTGTGAGCGGTGAAAAGGGCGCGTTTTATACAGGGCTTGATGGAAAGATACACGATACGCGTGTTGAATTAACATTGACTTGTACAGATTATGTGCTATTTCGTGAACACTATTATGTATACGATTTTGAAATCCTGGACGGATGCTATTATGAAACCCGAATTGGACTTTTTGACGATTACATTGAAAAGTACAAGAAAATCAAATTAGAATCGAAAGGTGCAAAGCGCACACTTGCTAAATTGTACCTTAACAACCTTTACGGAAAGTTTGCCAGTAACACGGATTCATCATTTAAAGTCGCGTACTTAAAAAATGATGCTTTAGCTTTTTATCCGGTTGATGAGCATTTAAAACGTCCGGGCTATATCCCTGTAGGATCAGCAATCACAAGCTATGCAAGGAATTTCACTGTACGTGCGGCACAAAAGAACTATCACGGCGTAGATAAACCAGGTTTTATTTATGCTGACACAGATTCTATTCACTGTGATCTTCCGGTTGATAAAGTAAAGGGACTTCCAGTACATGAAAAAAACTTCTGTTGCTGGAAGATAGAAAGCAACTGGGACAAAGCTATTTTCACAAGGCAGAAAACCTATATTGAACATATCACACATGAGGACGGCGAACCGGTAGATCAACCATACAATAATATTAAATGTGCAGGGATGCCTGAAAACTGTAAAGACTTGTTAGACAAATCAATGACAGGTGATTACAACCTTGACGAGATCGAAGATAAAGAGCAGAGAGACTTTGTACAGGTGAAAAGAACCTATAAAGATTTCCGTGTAGGCTTACGTGTTCCTGGAAAATTAAGACCTGTAAGGATACCAGGCGGCACACTTTTAGTAAATGATTATTACACGATGCATTAGAAAAGGGATGATACTATTTATCATCCCTTATATCATGCTCGGGCATCCTATTAAAATGGATAACAAGTCCAAGAATCAGCAGGCACTTTTTACAGTGTGTTATCCTACTGATATAATAATAAAAAAGCCCGGTGATACCTTTATAAATGTTTCACGTGAAACATCAATAACAAATAGCTGTTATAAACGCTTCTTTGCATTGTAGATTTTTAAACCGAACGGAACCATGCTCAAAGAAGTACCTAAAATTAGAAATCATTAAGCTGTTACGCTTTAACATTACGTAATTGACATTGTGGTCATCCGTTGTCACAGCTACTTTTAAAGTATACCCTGGGTCTGGCGTATTGTCAACATACAGAAAACCTTCATCTGTGCATTCACGCACGCCGTACATTTTACCCATGTATTTAAGCGTGCAGATATAATTACTTTTACCAGAAATCCTCTGTATAAAACAAGAATTGTCATTGAGGTAAACATTTTGTCCAGCGTACAGCGTATAATCAGAATCCTTGAAAGCGCGTTCAAAAGCTGATTCTTTGGAGGCAAGTGCAGCACTTTCATTATAGCCTTGCTCCAGCACGTACCCAACACCTTTTAAAAAATTAGTATTTTTCTGTAAAGTGTTTGTAATTCCAAGACCAATATAATAAGGATTTAAAATAGAAACCGTATTTCCGCACATGATTACAGGTACATACCTGGTCTGTTTTCCATGTCCTCTTGACACGGATTTATGAACAGACTGGAATTTATCAATTTCCTTATTACAATAATGATTAGTCTCACTTTGAAACTCATCAAAGAGCATCCGGCACGTATCACTAAATAAATGACTATTTTTCTTTATCTGGTCAGCTGAATTTAAAGACAGGGCATAACCACACGGCTCATCATTTAATAAAAGATCATGGTATATACCGTTCATTTTTGAAACGTCCGTCATTTTATCCTTCTGAAAAAACAGTCCTTGTATATCTTTAAAAAATTTATCACTTACACTGTCCAACTCATAATTGAACCGGTATAGCAACATAAACTTTTCACCATATTTTTTAAACCGGTTTACCAGATATCTGCTAAAATATGTGGTTTTACCCGCAGATCGGTTGGTTGTACACAAGTATAATTCAGGCGTGTTTCCGTTTATATCTTTCATTGATAATAGTTTCGTCCCGTCATAAAATCCCATATTTACTCCTCCTATCTATTATGCTATACTTCTACTAAAAGCATATCACAATATTTACTTTATTTCAATGTTTCACGTGAAACATCTTGTAAAACAATTTTCACTATGTTAAAATATAAGAAAAAATAAAGGAGGGCAACAACATGGACTTTCAGGCGATTGTATCAGTAATTGCGCAGTTCGGGTTTCCTATCGCGGCATGTTGTGTGATGGGATGGTATGTCAAGGACATTAACGAAAAGCACAGAAGTGACATTTCGGAATTGAACGAGCAGCACAGGCAGGAAATGAATGATGTAAAAGAAGCGCTAAACAATAACACGCTAGCGCTTCAGAAATTATGTGACAAGCTGGGAGGTTGAACAAATGGCAGACATTAAAAAAGCGGTTGATTTTATGGTAAAAATTGCGAATGATAATTCGCACGGATATGATCAGACCCACAGGAACGGGCCAGACTATGATTGCTCAAGCCTTGTAAGCACAGCACTTAGCAAGGCAGGTTTTGCAGTTTCTCCATACTCCTGGACTGGAAACTTAAAAAATCAGCTTTTTGCTTGCGGTTTCGTGAAGTGTGCAAAGCCCTGGAAAGCCGGCGACATACACTTAAACGAAAAACATCATGTTTGTATGAGCATCAACGAAAAGCAGATTGCACAGGCCAGCATCAACGAAAAAGGCGGCGTGACAGGTGGAAAGACTGGGGATCAGACCGGAAAAGAAATCTATATTCGGGATTACTACGAATATTGGGACGGGTGGGATATACACCTACGTTATGCAGGTAAAAACGAAGCTTTCACCAAACGCTCACTTGATGAAATTGCAAAAGAAGTGATTGAAGGTAAATGGTTGAACGGAAAAGAACGCAGGCTCGCGCTTGAATCTTCCGGCTATAATTATGATGATGTGATGGAAAAAGTCAATAACCTGTTGAAAGGCAGACCGAACGCAAAATCAGTTAACGAGATTGCAAGGGAAGTGATCCGCGGTAATAAGTGGGGAAACGGTGCAGAGCGCAAGCGAAAGCTGGAAGCGGCTGGATATAGCTATCTTGCAATTCAGAAAATTGTCAATCAGATTCTAAAGGGGTGAATAAATGCCAGATATTAATAAAGCGTACTCCTGGGCTGTAAATACTTGTAACGCGCCCGATGTTGGTTACAGTACAGCATACCGTAATCAACAAACGATAAACGGCATTACTTATTATGATTGCAGTTCATTTATTAACTACGCTTTGCTTGCTGGTGGTTTTGTCACTCCTAATTATGCGCCTAACAATAATGCTTTTGTAACCACCAACATGGGTGCAGAGCTTTTGCGTTTAGGTTTTAAGACAGTTCCGGCAACCGGTGAAATCTTACCCGGTGATATAGGTGTATCCCCCACACACACGGAGATGTGTTACAAAGGCGGTACAGGGTCAGCTATTTTCATGGGTGCACATAGTTCCAAGCGCCCCCTTGCAGATCAGGTATCAATTAGTAATTACACTTCCAGTTTTCCGGTTATTTATCGCTACGGTGAGGGTGGCGCTACCGGTTACGGAATATCCCCATATGTAGCAGCAGCCATTTGTGGCAACATGTGGCAGGAAAGCAATATCAATCCCGGTGCATGGGAAAACTTGCAGGAAGTCCCGTGGACAACCTTGAACAGGGGATTTGGTTTGGGTCAGTGGACAAACACAGACGGGGACACACATGGACGACTATATAAGCTGCATGAATGGCTTTCTGAAAACGGATACCAGGATAACGACGGTGATGGGCAGTGTGCATACATTGTAGTTGAAAATGTGTGGTTCAGTCGCGCAGAAGCAGCCAGTTTTAAAACACTGACTGATTTTCTGACCAGTGACAGCACGGATATTACATTATTAACACATGCGTGGAATATTGGCTGGGAAGGTATACACGATGCAAGCTGGGACTACCGTGTTGAGAAAGCAAAACAGTGCTATGATTATATTGTAGCACACGCCAATGACAGCACAATCACAGCGTGGTATAACCCAAATAATTATTTGACTGATGAGCAGATACTAAACAATGCGGTTATGCTTTTTAGGTATATGTCAGCCGGGGGCGGTGGCGGTGGCACTCCCGGGGAAGCAAAAAAGAAAAAGCTACCGCTTTGGATGTTGATAAAGTATCATTATTAAAAGGAGGTTTAAAAATGCCAGTAGTTGAAAGAGATACGTTAATCCAGAGGATTACAAGCGTGCTTTCTGACCCTGAATCAGACGATAGTCTGTCGCTGATTGAGGATGTAACAGACACACTTGACGCCAGGGAAAGCGATGACTGGAAAACAAAGTATGAGGAAAACGATGCTGCATGGAGAAAGCGATATAAAGAGCGGTTTCTTAAAAAGCCAGACAAGGAACCGGATATTGAAGAGGAAGAAAAAGAAGAGAAGAAAACGTATGATGATTTATTCAAGGTGAAGGAGGACTAAACGCATGGCTAAACGAGTAGCATTATCAACATTAAACGCGTCAACAATTGACATTTTAAACGTGATCCGGCAGAATGCCAGTTATGACTACCAGAGTAATGTTCCAGCAGTGGAAAAAGCTTCTGACATTCCAAAGGTAGGAGAGATCATTTGCGGAAACCCGGCATTTTCAAATCAGTTTCTGAATGCCTTATTGAATAGGATCGCAAAAGTGGTGGTTAAATCCGCTACATTTAATAATCCATTTTCAGCGCTGAAAAAAGGTTATCTTGAATTTGGTGAAACTGTAGAGGATATCTTTGTATCCATTGCAAAGGGAGTTGAGTACAGTGCAGAAAAAGCAGCAGCTAGAGAGTTCAAGCGGACGATCCCGGATGTTAGATCAGTGTTTCACGTGATGAACTACAGGGTGATGTATCCTATTACTATTCAGGATATTGACCTGAAAAGGGCGTTTTTATCTATGGACGGTGTACAGACCATGATCGCAAAGATCGTTGATTCCGTATACACAGGTGCAGAATATGACGAGTATCTGATTTTCAAGTACCTACTTATTAAAAGCATTTCCCATGGACAGTTTTACCCGGTATCTATTGGTGATGGCACAAAACCGACAGATGCAGCTGTCCAGTTCAGGGGGAAGTCAAACGTGCTCACGCTTTCCATGGACGGGACATACAACAGCGCGCACGTGAAAAACAATACACCAAAGTCCAGACAGGTTATTTTCATGGATGCCATGTACAACGCTAGTTTTGATGTAAACGTACTTGCTTCTGCATTTAACATGGAAAAAGCTGATTTTATGGGGCGTCTGCATCTAATTGATTCCTGGGATACATTCGACAATGAGCGCTTTTCTGTGATCACCGCCGAATCTGACGGAATAGAACCAGTGACAGCTGAAGAACTTGCACTGATGAAAGACGTAAAAGCTGTATTAGCTGATGAGGATTGGTTCCAGGTATATGACAACGAAAACAAGTTCACTGAACAGTACGTTGCTTCTGGGATGTATTGGAATTATTTCTATCACACATGGAAAACAGTAAGCTATAGTCCGTTTGCAAATGCGGTTGTGTTTGTGTCAGATAGTGCAACAATTGCACTACCGGCTAAGATCACAGCGGAAATTGTGTCTAAGTCAACATCAGAAGAAGCAACTGTATTCACATTGACAGCTAAAGCTGACGGTGCAACGCTTGCACCTGATACGGCGCAGTTTGTGCAGACAGAAGCGCTTACTACAGCAGGGATTGCGGTACATCCTTACGGCGGTATCATTATCCCGGCAAGCCAGGCGGCTACTGAAATTGTACTGGAAGTGAGCCTTGACGGTACCACTTACACCAATGCAACCACTAAGATTTCCGCAGCTACCGTTGTAGGCGACAGTGTAGATCTGTCTAAACCCTGATAGTATTTTCAGCCTGGGGCTTTAAGCCCTGGGCTTTAAATAGGAAAAAAGAGGTATAAAATAATGTATATTGAGCCTAACACAAATATACGAATTTTAAAAAATGTGCCGTTAGATAACACGTATGACCATACGCTTTATTTTTCTGATGAAAGTTCACAGATTGCTTATTTTCAGGGATTGCAGAAGTATAACCTTGTCAATTACACTTATCAGCGTGTAAACCGTGGTGTTGCAAGGGTGGGTATAAAATCAGATCTTCTTTATGATTGCAACTATATCATGTTCCAAAATACAAATTTTGGTTCAAAATGGTTTTACGCTTTTATCACATCTGTTGAGTATCTTAACAATGAGACAAGCGAAATCAGGTTTGAAATTGATGATATGCAGACATGGTTTTTTGACTATCATCTTGACTATTGTTTTGTTGAGCGTGAGCATAGTGTGACAGATGCGATAGGTGGTAATATTATACCTGAAAATTTGTCCGTTGGTGAGTATGTTGTGAATGGTGATTACGCACCTATTTATGACCTATCAGAAGTATGTTTTATTGTGGCTATTGTCGATGTTGAAGGTGAAGTTTCAGCCGTTGATGGAAATATATATGATGGGATTTACGGCGGTGCTACTCTGTATGTTTATGAAAAAAGTAAATTCAATGCCATAAATGAAAAACTAGCTGAATACGTGCAAAAGCCAGACAGCGTTGTATCTATTTACACTATGCCAATTCACTTTTTACCAGGTGGTCAAATACCAACAAATAATAAACTTCCAAACAATGATAAGTCAATCAGTGAGGTTGCCGTATTAACAGCAATTACGACTAATGATTCACTGGACGGGTATATTCCAAAAAATAAAAAACTTTATACGTACCCATTTAATTTTTGTCATGTTGACAACGGATTAAATAACGCTATGTCATTAAGATACGAATTTTTTGATGGACTACAGCCCAGTTTCCAGGCTGATTGCAACGTAACACAGCCTATATCAGTTTCAATAAGACCCGTTGGTTATAAGAATTGTGGGACAACATTAAACACGGAAATGCTTCTGCTATCAAATTATCCTATATGCTCCTGGAACGTTGATACATACAAAGCGTGGGTTGCACAAAACAGTGTGAGCATGGGACTTGGCCTTGCTGGAGCTGTTGGTGGTATGGTCGTTGGTGGTTTAATGGGCGGTGCAGCCGGCGTTTTAACGGGTGCAATTTCTGGCGTTGGTAAAGCTGTTGATCTATTAGCGCAAGACTACCAGGCGTCAATAAAAGCTGATACGTTTAAAGGCGGTTCGTCCTCATCGTTAAATGTTGCAGCTAAAAAACAACAATTTTATTCGTGTCGGATGAGCGTTACGGGCGATTATGCAAAGTCTATTGATGATTTCTTTACACGATACGGCTATGCTACGAAAAAATTAAAGATTCCAAATCGGTCTAGCAGACCGCACTGGAATTATGTAAAGACAGTGAATTGTACAATCACGGGATCAATTCCTACAGATGCAGCACGCAGCATTTGCAGTATTTACGATAACGGTATAACATTCTGGAAACATGGATCAGAGGTTGGAAATTATAGCCTTGACAATAGCCCGGTATAATAAGGAGGTGAAACAATGAGTAGGAGAAAAAGAACAGAGTTCGGCGATTCGTTTATCGTAAATCAGCAGACGTATTTGCAGTATATCGAAAAGCTAACAGAACTATCAATTTCAATGTTTGAGTGGCAGGGGCTGCCTGAGACAGTGGACGCACGATATATTGAGTTGAATTTATTTTCTGAAGGATCAGCTGTTTACTTCCGTGATGAAGTGATGGGCGATCTTTGCTTAAAGTGTATCCAGCAGGGTGCTTTTGATGTTTATGGAAATCCAATTAATAGACGGGCATACTCTGGTTATAACAACTACACGCGTGATCTTACAGCTGATAATTCGGTTATCATATGGAATAACCTGGTCAGGACTAATTCCATTTTAAATGTGAAAATGTTTGCAAGAAGATTATACTTGCTTGACCGTATCGTTGACGTAAACGCAAACGCACAGAAAACACCCATCCTTTTACAGTGTGATGAAAAGCAAAAACTTACCTTATTAAACCTGTATAAGGATTATGACGGAAACGCACCTGTAATTTATGGTGATAAAAACCTTGACCTGAACGGGATCAAAGCGATCCAGACCGGCGCGAATTATGTAGCTGATAAAATCTATGATCTAAAAACAAGGGTTTGGAATGAAGCGCTTACTTTCTTAGGTATTTCAAATGTTTCGATCCAGAAAAAAGAAAGGCTCGTATCTGATGAGGTCTTACGCTCACAGGGCGGTACTGTTGCAAGCAGGTATTCCAGACTACAGGCAAGACAAAGTGCTGCTAAGAAAATCAATGCTATGTTTGGAACTAATATCACTGTGGACTACCGGGAAGATTATCAGATACCAGATGAAGAAAGTGAGGGCGGCGACAATGAGTAAATACACTACACAAGTTCGTTTCATCCTGGAGCAGTACGCAGGGATTCCAGATGGCACTGTGGATCAGATCATTGAAAAAGGGTGGAATTATGTATTCAATGAAGATGTAGACTTTTTTGATCCACTTTATAAACGTGTGCTTTGCAAAAAGATTCTAAGACATTTCTACACAAGGGAGATCGGTGCAGAAACTTTTGAATTATGGCGATTGTGGATGAATACAAAGCTGATTGAGATCATGCCGCTTTATAATCAGCTTTATAAATCACAGCTTCTGGAGTATAACCCGTTGTACACAACCAACATGACTTACACAGGTGATAAAGCTGGGTCAGGGATTAACACAAAAAAATCAACACAGAATAATGACCGCAAAGAAGCAAAAGATCATTTAACGATTTCTACAAAAAGAATGATCGGTGAAGGCACTACTATTACAACCGGTGAAACATCAGGAAGTGAGGTCAACAATCATTCGGACGCTTATTCTGATACACCACAAGGGTCATTAACTGGTGTGACTGATTTAACGTATCTAACGAACGCGAGAAAGATTGATGAAAATAATACGTCAACAGGTGATTACAGCAACAACGTAAAAACAAATCATAACGACACAGATACACAAGACTTCAGGGAAAATGAGCATAACGATTATAATGATCGGATGGAAGGAAATGAGACTGAAAATATAGACAGCACGGAAAAGTACATCAATAAGGTATTTGGAAATGCTGGGAAATCATACAGCGAGTTGATCCGGGATTTTAGGTCAAACATGCTTAATATTGATATGCAGGTAATTGATGAGTTTTCAGATTGCTTTTTAAATTTATGGTGACAAGGGGGTTAGATTATGAGTTTATTTAATAATATTTCACCACTTCCGGGATTTTATTGTCAGAAGGTGCTACCGCTGACGTATGATAATAGTTTGAGTTATTACGAACAGTTATGTAAGGTGACGCACAAAGTGAATGAAGTCATCCAGCTTATTAACGGTGATATTACAAAAAGTTTGCAGGAATACATTGACCAGCATTTCAATGAATTGATGATTAATGCTAGCTACGATGAAGATACAAAAACAATCTACTTTACAAAGGGGGCAGGAAAATAATGGGTGTAGTTGCGAATTTTAATTTGTTAGGTGAAAATATTGAGGTTGAAGATACTTTAGCAAGAAAGTCTATTTTTAGAGAAAAGAAATGGGTGTGCTTTGGTGATAGCACGGCAGCCAATCCCGGAACGTATATTAATAAGCTGATTGAAAATTATAAGTGCGATATTGACAATCAGGCCGTTGGTGGAACTTCTTTGGTTGCGTCTCTTCCGATCATCCAGGCAAAAGACATTAGCGGTTATGACGGTGTTATTATTAATTTCGGTATTAATGACTGGCAGGCATCCGCGCCGTTATGGTTTGCATATGGATCAACGCTTGGATTTATTGACACTCTGGAAACGCTGCTAAACTGGATCACGGTACAGGGTAAACAGGTTTTTGTTATTTTTCCATGGTGGTGCAGGTCTAAAAATTTCCCAAATGAAATTAACGAAGCACTTTGTGATCTACCAGGGTATATTGATTACGGCATTGATGTTTGTGAAAAGCTGGGTGTTCCTTATCTTAATCTTTACACTTATGCAGGGATCAATGAGGGTAATTATAAACTTATGATGGAGGATTCAGGCGATATTTATGTACATGGTCTTGACCCAGTTAATGAGTTTGTTGCAGCCGGTTTATTTAGGGGTGATCGGTGCAATGGCAAATGCCATAGTGCAAGGTATAAATTTGAGCCGTGTCTTTATGACAACAGCTTGGATAATATCGAGGGAAGAGATACGGGCATTGCAGGACTTACTAATAAAGCGTACAATGGCCAGTTTATTGTTGCTAATCAGGGCAAAACTGTAAAGACTTGCACAATTAATCCTGGTGCAGGTGAGTGGGTTACCGTCACGGGTATTATGGTTGTAACTGGAATTTTTAATTTAGCCATGTTTGGCGAGACAAGCGGTTATAAGATCATAAGGCGTATTGATAGTGAGACATGGCGTTATGGCTCCGGTAAATTTAGGTTTAGCTTTAAAGTCCCAAACGGTGAAAGATTTTATTTTGCTGTGCAGGTTGGTGCTGACAAACCAGGTGCATTTTTGATTGGAACAGAGTTCTTTACAGATAGGGAACCTGTTACACTTAGTTTGCCAAATTTTGTTGATGCTCCATTAACTTTGAGTGAAAACGTTCACTTTTTAAGTAATACACTTGCTCCAGTGTATGAGATTAACAAGTATGGTGTGCATTTCAGTGGATTCGAGTTGCAGAATACTGAAGCGTTTATGTTTAATAAGTTTGCTAAAATTAACACAACGCATAAAGCTGGATTTATTCAGGTTCCGTCAATGAATCTTGACAGCACAAACCAGAAGGTACCAACAGCTGTTAATGTGTACGGTGATGGGTGGATGAATGTGGAAGAGCAAACTAATATCGTGATCGTTCCGGCTTTTGATGTGATTACAAGTTATTGCTGATGTTTCACGTGAAACATTGGTGAATGCAAAAGAGAGGGTGGAAGCCCTCTCTTTATTATAAATGAACTATTAGTTCATCGTCTGACGCTTCAATTTTTTTAACATCTAAATCTAATATAGAGTGACAATTATTTTTGTAGACATTTTTGTTGTTTGTGGCTATAAATTTACATCCATAAACAATTATTGACGTTTTTATTTGTGCGGTAACGTCTACCACATCTAATAACTCTTTAAATTTCATTTTACACACCCCCTTAAAACTTTTGAGCG
>ERZ1034992.940-NODE-940-length-14386-cov-30.910195_pt1 | contig 14386 bp, 10 predicted proteins | sample MGYA00520695_ERZ1034992 | MGnify/ENA primary metagenome ERZ1034992 (study PRJEB33766, sample SAMN09781778) | gut metagenome | biome: gut microbiome | host: Homo sapiens | place: Madagascar | study: EMG produced TPA metagenomics assembly of the PRJNA485056 data...
CTATATAATATATAATATTAAACATTAAAAAACGTCGGGGTGTCCCGACGCTTTGAAAACGGTTTCCCGCGTGTTTTGCGACAATCAATAGTTGTCCGCGGATATTTCAAAATAACTTTGGGGATGATTGCACGTCGGGCAAACCTCGGGCGCGCACTCTCCGACGACGATATGACCGCAGTTTCTGCATTCCCACACTTTCACCGTGGATTTTTTGAAAACTTCCGCCGTTTCGATATTTTTCAACAGCGCGCGATATCTTTCTTCGTGGTGTTTCTCGATCGCCGCGACAAGTCGGAATTTCGCCGCAAGCTCAGGGAAGTTTTCTTCTTCGGCTGTTTTTGCAAAGCCCGCATACATATCCGTCCATTCGTAGTTTTCGCCCGCCGCCGCGGCAACAAGGTTTTCCGTTGTGTTTCCGATGCCGTTAAGTTCCTTGAACCAAAGTTTGGCGTGTTCTTTTTCGTTGTCGGCGGTTTTCAGGAACAGGGACGCGATTTGTTCATAGCCCTCTTTTTTCGCAACCGACGCAAAGTAAGTATACTTGTTTCTTGCCTGTGATTCGCCCGAAAAAGCCGTTTCTAGGTTCTTTTCGGTTTTCGTACCTGCGTATTTATTCATTTTCCTTCTCCTTTATAAATGATATGGAAACGGCACGCCGTCGCGTGCCGTTTGTTTAACGATTATGCGCGTTTTTTCTTAATGACGACCACCGTAACCACGATGATTGCCATAAGCACTGCCGCGCCGCCAACGCCTGCGCCGATGCCGATTGCCAGCGTGTTTGTTTTCGCTTTGGGCGCGACGTAGTCTTCCGCAAAGATGAAGTAGCCGAGCTTATCGGTTTCAAACGTTACGGTGCCGTCGCCGTTATCGACGTAGTTTACTTCCGTCCATTCGCCGTTGTTGTATCTGATGAGTTTCGCGCCGTTTGCGCTGACTTGCATCGTTACGGTTGCGGGGCTCATAAGTCTGGGCTGTTTGTCGGCGTTCATAAGGACGCTTTTGTTCTTATATTCGCTGAGCGACAGGAAGTAGACCTTGCCTGCGGCGTACTCTTTGCCAAAGATTTCCTTATTTTGTCTTAAACCGTTGGTGAAGTTATCGCGGCTTGCGGCGTTGTTTCTGTCGAGTATGCAGAAGTAAACGGTGTATCCGCTGTCCGCCTGCGTCCAGCTGCCCGAGATCGTGCCGATGCCGTTATCTTCCAGAACTTTATCGTCGGGAACGTTGACGTCGCCGCCCCATACCGAGTTAAGTTCGTTTTCGATGATGGAAATCGTCGCTTCGATTATGCCGTCCGCCGACACGGCAAGGGTATATCTTTTGGCTTCCGCGCTGCTGTCAACCGTTTCTGACCAGGCACCGTTCTTGATAAGTTTTTTATGAACGACTCTGTAAGGATATCTGCCTTCGCCCACAAGTCCCGCAGCGTTATTCACGACCTTGTAATTGGCGTCGCCGACGCGATAAACGATGACAAAGTCTTTTGCGATTTCTTTGTAATTGCCGCCGACGGAGTCTTTGTCGATAAGATTTTCAACCGTGGGCAGATTGAACGATTCGCCTACGTTTGCCGTGATATCGACAAGGTTGAATTTTGCGCCGTTGACGTTGATTTTGCGAGCGGGCGAGACCGAGCCGATGAAGTTTTCGTTGCCCTTATATCTCACGCGGACGTAGCACACGCCGCCACCCTGACGGACGGGAGCACTGCCGAGAGGCGTCTTGAAATCTTCGTCAAAGGAATATTCGTAAACGATATCGTTTGCGCCGACGACCATGCCGTAAGTCGTCTTGTAGTAATTGAACGCGTCGTCGACCTTTTGCACTTTTTCAGCGAAGTCTTCGCCGTATTTTGCGTCGTACGTAACGGACGCGTCTTTAATCTTAATTTCGGTGCCGATTCTTTCAATCGTGAAAGTTTGTTCAATGATGTATTCGTTATTCAAGCGCGATACCGTGAACTTACCGTAGTAAACGCCAGCGTCGATTGCATTTTCAACGGGCATCCATACGCCGTCTGCGCCCTTCTTGAAGTATTCCGCGAGTTCAATATCCAACTGTGACGGGCTTATGACGTTAAGAGTGTATGCCAACGCGTTGTACGGAGCGCTGAACTTATCGACGTTGCCTTTGTCGTTGAACATTTTATTTTCAAACTTGACGTCCGAGAAGTCAAGCACGGACACGACTTTGGTTTCCGTGTCGTTGAAGCCCGTTATTTTCTTGAAGTTGCTTTTCGCGCCGAAGCTTTCGATTTTCAACGTATATTTATACGCGCCCGAAGTGGTGTCGTAAACGCCGTCCTTAATGTCGACGTTGATAATGAATGTTTTGCCGTTCTGATCGACGACGACGGGCTGATACTGACGCTGCGTGAAGTCGATTTCACCGATGTCGAGTTTGTTTTTGAGTCCGGTATCCTCATAGTATTCGATTGCGTAAACGATGTCTTGCGACAGCTCGAAGCGGTGACCGTTGATGATGCAAACGCCGCCCGTGACGAACGTATCGAGCACCCATACGGTTGCGCCTGCCGGCAAAACGTCAACGTTTTCGGTCTTTGCTTTGCCGTTTTCGTCCTTGCTGTACGCGATATAACCTGCGCCGTCTTTCTGATAAATCACAACGTTTCCGCCGATTTCATTGATATAGTAATAGTTGCCGTTCGTATCGACAGCGTAAATACCGGTGATTTTCGCGCCGCCGATTTCGCGCGGAGAAATGGTGACCGTAACGACCGCCTCGGTATCTTTCAGGACGTAGTTTTTGCTGTCATTGCCGGTAATACCCAGCGTGACTTTGCAATCGGGATAAGTGCCGACGTTGATATTTGCCGTATTGCCCGTGCTTGTGAGCAACTTCACGTCGTCGCCCGTCACAACGCCGCCAAACGTATAATTGCCGATTTGGAACGCCGTTTTGTTGTCGAAAGGTTTATCGACGTTATGCACCGTAACCGTGATGGTTTTGGGCGTTACGGTAATCGTCGCTTCGACGGTAACGTCTGTCGTATCGTAGAAGTCCAACCTTGCGCCGACGAGTTTGAAATCGTTGACGTTAAAGGTATATGTGCCGACGTCCTTACCGGGCAGGATAATCGTGTCGTATTCGAGCGTGATGTTGTCCGTGCCTTGCAGTCCAGCGATTTGGAACGTGCAGTTGACCGAACTCGTCTTAATCGTATTTTCGCCGTTATAGACCTTTGAGGCGATAATCGTGATTTTGCCGAGTTTGGCAGGTAGGACATCGATATACGCTTTGGGTGCGCTTGCGGAGCCGCCCGCGTTTGTGATCTGGTAATTGTTGCCGAATTCGCCCGCGATTTCGATATTTATAAGCGACGCGCGAAGCCCGTTGTTGACGTCAATGCTGTCAAGCTGGAACGTGCCTTTCCATTGGATATTTTTCCATTCGTCCGCTTTGTCGCCCAAAACCTTATCGAGCACCAATAAAGAGCCGTCGCCCGAAACGTAGTCGGTCATTGCGTAGTTGATGGTGCCGTTATAAATGAACGGTGCGTGTTTGTAATTCTCGTCGATCGTAAGGCGCGCTTTCCTTATTTCGTGCGTGCCGACGACGAACCTGCCGTCCACGAGGGTGATGACGTTGCCGTTGACGTCAAAGAAAACCTTTTCATATTCGTCGACGAGCGCAGCCGTATAAACCGAGCCTTCGACGTAGGAAGCCAGGACGTTGCTGACAATCACCTGTCTTTTACCTGCATTAACGTCGTCGTACGCCGCGTCGAAAGTAATGCCGATTTTCCCCGACGGGATAGTGCCTGCAAACTTGTTCGACAACGTGTACGAAACAAGCGACGTACTTACGTCGGTCGTATTGTTGAAGTATCTTCGGGCGTTCGTATCGATGTTGAAGTTGACGTTGATCTTTGCCCTGTCAAGGTTGATGTTGTAGATGGTTTGCGTTTGCTCGCTTGTATTGCCCGCTTCGTCTGTAAGCCAGAATCTGACCTGAATTTGCGTGAGGCCTGAAACGTTTCTGCCCTCGAACAAATCCATATAAACGTTGTTTGTATCAAGCGAAAGTTCCTTTGCCGCGCCCTCGACGCCGTCACGGGTGATTGCGTAATAAAGAGTCATCGGGCTGCCCAAAAATTCGCTGACGTAGCCGTCTTTCCCGACTTGTTTGTAGTTAAGGTTCACAAGAAGGGGCAGTAAGTCGGCATACGCGTCTGTCTTGAAGTCAAGAAGTCTTGCGATCTCGGGCTTGTATCCGTTATAGTTGTCGTATTTCACGGGAACTTCAACGTTATACTTGATATTTGACGAAGTATAAATCGCTTGGAGATAATAGATGCGTTCGTATCCTTCGGGCGAAGTTTCGTCATTGCCTATGATAAATTTGTTATCGACGATTTGGTCTTTGATGTCCACCCATTCGGTTTGTGTACCTACGAAAACGCCGTTTTTAAGGGTGCGATAACTGATTTGATAGGTTATCTCCATGATGGAAGAGAGCGTGTTGAACTCGATAACGACGTTCTGTTTCGTCCATTCGCCGTTATAAGCGCCGCCGTTTTCAAGGTAAATTGATTTTTGCCATTGTTCGGGCGGTTTTTGGACGTCGTCGATTGTGAAATAGTGATAATCGCTGTAAACGGCGTGGTTTGCCCAATTTTTTTGTACGTCGTTAAGGTTCAGCCCTTCGATTTGTTCGGGAGTTTTATCTTTGACAAGATTTTCGTAGAAAAGCCCAACCGTATCGATCGCTTTGAACTTGATTGCGTATTCGCCCGTTTCAAGTCCCGAAAGGGTGAAAATATCGGAGCCGGGGTTGTTGATTGCAATGCCTATCTGCCCTTCGATTTCGACGTATGCGCCGTTAGCATTTCTTTTGTAAAGAGTATAGAAATACTTGACGTCGCCGCGAGTGTCGTCGTTTTCAAGAATGGGCGTGAATTTTATGGTGTCGGTATAAAAATACGTGACGCCGTCTTTGTCATTAAAAACTTTTTCGGTAGGGTTTTCGGTAAGGAGAGCAACCTCGTTCAATGCCGCGGGCTTGGTGTAGTCGATACCGCCGCAGAATACCGTCAATGTGTTTCCGCTGACTTTATTAACGTTTGCATATTGTACGCGATATGCAGTGTCGACTTCAAGGGGACTCGGCGTTTCGCCGTCAATTTTCGGGTTTCCCAAACCGTCGTAAACAACCGTAACGTAAAGCCCGCGGAAATAACCCGTCGACGCGTCATTGTTTTTTGCTCCGAACGGTTCAACCGTTATGCTTTCCAAACCTACCGGATAACGCAACGTTTTCAGTTGCTCTGCGGTATAATCGCTTCTTTTGTATGTTTTTGCGGAGCCGTCAACAATTGCGCCCGTGCCGCGATATGCTTGGAATAAATCAAAACCTTTGATATCCGCTGTGTCAAGGCTTAAATATTTGTCGTAAAGCAGGAAGGAGAACTGCTTTGTCTGTGTTCCGTCGGTGCGGATTGAAGTCAACGTGTTGGATGCAGGGTCAAGCATATCGCCGTCATGCAATCCCCATGTACCAAGGTTGGCAACCGTGTTACGGTTGGTTTCATAGCCTTGCGCAATTTTCCTGAATTCGCTAAAATCTTCCGAATACTTTGTCGTACCGTTCCATGATCTGGTAACGGGAGCAATGTTCGTCGCAAGTTTTGACGCAATTGTTTCATATGCGCTGACCGACTTTACGCTCTTGATTTTAATGTTAATGGCAAGACCGCTGATTTCGATTTTTTCACCGCCGGCTTCTTCGCCGCCGGCATACATAAGGATATATTGATTGGCTGCCGTAACTGTCCAGGTCGTACCCTTGTTAAAAGTGTCGTTTACGTAGTCGGAGTTCTTGCTGATTTCAGTAACGTCGGAAGCGTAAGAAATGAACTTCAACGTATTTTGCATTGCAGTGAACTTAACCGCCTCGTCAAGGTTTGCGCTGATTTCGATTTCTGCGCCAAGCTCAACAAGTTCATCGGGCAATTTATAATAAGCATACAGCCTTTCTCTTACATTGCCGATAGCGGACGCCTCCATAGAAACCGCCGTATCGCTCTTATTGAAGCCTGAAATACCGGTATATATTCCGCCGATAAAACCAAAAAAGTTTTTGTAAGTTGCGGGATAGTATGTAAATTGTGCGAAATAACTATTCGCAGACGATCCGTTCATAACAAACGGCTGATACTTTTCCGGCGTGGCAATGTCCAAAAACCTTATGTCCGGCGCAACCGTCGCTGTCGCATTGGATTCTTTAATCTCACCCGCACCCACGCGCGTACAAGAAATTGCGCTGACAAGCAGTGCGACTGCAAGCATAAACACTAATGCAAGTCCGCTGATACGAAGTAAGTTTTTGCTTGATTTTTTTGCTCTCATATCTCTCCTCCGATACGCCGGAAAACCCGGCGGTATAGCCATAGTATGTGCAATTTTGGGCATAATGCGCCCAAAAGATATTGCTATAAATATAATATACAAGATATTACATTAAAATGTCAAGTTATTTTGCGTTATGACGCGCCATTTTGCACGTCCCGTTTTCGCCGTTACCCTTGCAAAACATCTCATACTCGTTATCTTCCGTGCAACGCACTCTATGTCATTGCGAGCGTAGCGTGGCACCCTTATAGTCTTGCGTGCAACGCACATTATGTCATTGCGAGGAGCATAGCGACGTGGCAATCTCCCGGAAGGGAATCCTTGTTATAAAACCCACGCAAGATACTTTTGTACTTGCGTGGAGAAAAGGCGCAAACAAGCAAAAGAGTGAGCATTATTGCTTGCAATAATGTGATTTCAAAAGCACAGTTATCGGGGACCCCGCGGGATACTTTGTACCCGTGGGGAAAAGGAATAAACAAGCAAAAGACAAGCATTTTCGCTTTTAGCGTGAAATGATTGGTCAAAAGCGCAGTTTATGACGTGTTCCGTGCAACGCACTCTATGTCATTGCGAGCGTAGCGTGGCAATCGCCGGGAACGGACACCTTATGAAAGAATGCATTGCATACTTCATATAATGCGGATTCCCTTCCGGGAGATTCTCACGTCGCTTCGCTTCTCAGAATGACATAAAAAAACCAAACGACTACTTTATTCGTCTTTACAATACTCTTCATTGATTTCCTTCCGTACGAAGTACTATGTCATTGCGAAACACCGCTTTGCGGTGTTGTGGCAATCTCCCGGAAGGGTTACCATGTTATGCATTATGTCATTGCATCTATACAAAAATTGCCACGCCTAAAAATTATTTAAACATTCACTTCAAAACTCAAAGATTTTTCGCACACCTAATCTATTTTCATTCCAATAACATCGCCTAACAACAATCTTCTCTCACAAAATACGTCCAGAACATAGCAAGAGTGTCCCGATGACAGTATCGCAATTTTACAATAAGAATCTCTATTATTCGGTTACCCTTCCGGGAGATTGCCACGCTACGCTCGCAATGACATCATTTTCAAAGCATTGCGTATTGCACGGCGTACGCCGCTTTATCATAAAATGATTTATGGAACTTTCGCGACTCAACGTCATTGAACTCACAAATCTTGCCCTGTCCGTTGCGACGATACTGACGCGCGACCTTACCGTGTCCGAGACGGAATGTCTTTTGAAATTCCTTTGCATCGTGCGCGACGATATATCGCTCATACTTTGCGACAAACGCAACGACAAGTCCTGATACGTTACCACTTCCGTACAACGCACCTTATGTTATTACAATGCGGTATCCCTTCCGGGAGATTGCCACGCTGCGCTCGCAATGACACAAAGTGCGTCGCACGGAATAGTATAAAGAGAGAACGTTAATCGTTTCGCTGCATACGAGCAAACAAAATCTTGTCTTACTGCGTACGAAGTACTGTGTCATTGCGAAACACCGCTTTGCGGTGTTGTGGCAATCTCCCGGAAGGGAATCCTTTTCATAAAACCCACGCAAGATACTTTTGTACTTGCGTGGATAAAGGCGCAGTGTGCGCCGCTGTCATATTGACACTCATCACTGTCAATTATTACGACTTGCAAAAAAATTGATTTTCAAAAAAATCTTCAAAAAATTTGAACTCAACAAAACGAAAAACGGCGGGTTTCCAAAATCGGATTTTCCGTTTCTCCCTGAAAATACGTCGGTTTTGACAAAACGTCGGCGGTTTTGTATAATAAAATTATGAAATCCGATAAAAAAGGTTTCACTCTTGTGGAGCTTATCGTCGTAATTGCGATTATGGCGGTGCTTGCCGGCGTCGTTTCGGGCGCAACCGTGGGCATTCTCAACAAGAAAACCGACGAAGTCAACTACATATACAACGGGAAGCAAATTTCTGCACAAATCGTTTCGTGGGCGCAGGAAGTCATTGAACGCCCTTCGTTCTTCACCGAACTTACGGGGATCGAAATCGACGTGACAGATCTTTTGTTGTATGGCAGTATCGACGCAATATGGACGGATGCGTACTCGGAAGCCGCTTACAATACCTTGAAAAACAGGTTTTCGTCCTTAAAATGGGCTGATTCGTACGGCGTTCCCGAAAAAAAAGGGACTTTTTCCGCCGATTTTAACACGGAGCAAAAAGCGATTTATCTTTATTACAAGGGAAAATCGCAAGAATATCGTGAAGTATATTACAAAATTTACCTGAGCGGTGAAAACGTCGTCACCGAAAAAGGCACAGGATTTTAACGATAAAGCGATAAATGTTATCGCTTTATCCGAGTTATATTTGCCTTTCGGCAAAAGCGATGTTGCTTACGCAGCGATGTGTGCCTTTCGGCAAGCGATGTTGCTTACGCAGCGATGTTGCCTTCGGCGCGATGTGTGCCTTCGGCACGTTGCGGATTATTTGTCATTCTGAGGAGCGAAGCGACGTGAGAATCCCCCGGAAGGGACACCGCATTATAAAACCCACGCAAGATACTTTATAATGGGCCCCAACGGGATACTATGTACCCGTTGGGAAAAGGAGTATGCGAGTGTAAGACAGACGTTTGTCGCTTGCGACGATTGTCTGGTCAAGAATGAAGCATACGACGCGGAGAAAAAGGCGCACACAAGCAAAAGAGTGAGCATTATTGCTTGCAATGATGTGATTTCAAAAGCGCAGTGCGCGCCGCACTGTCACCGCATCTGTTTTTAACGTACTTTCTTATGCGGTTTTTCACCTTTGCGTAATTTTTCGGCAGGACGTATTTCCAATTCCCGTCGTTCGTCCCCGGGGTATTCATTCTCGCCTCCGAGCCCTGCAACAGATAGTCCTGCATAGGCACGATGACGAATTTCGCGCGGGAGCGCATTACCCTTTTGAAAGCTTTATCAAAGACGTTCTCGTCGGTTGCGCCGAGGGTTTTTTTGACGTACTCTTTTGTGCCGTCACCCTGCGCATCGTACCAACCTTTCAGCGTATCGTTGTCGTGCGTGCCGGTGTAATAGACGGTGTTATACTTCACGTTTTCCGGCAGATGCTCGTTATCGCTCTTGCCGTCGAAAGCGAACTGAAAGACTTTCATTCCGGGGAAGCCGGTACGTTTCACAAGGCGGCGCACCTTGTCGGTGATAATTCCGAGGTCCTCGGCGATGATTCTGCCGTCGAGGTCAAGCCCGTCGAAGATTTTCGTGCCGACGCCCTTCACCCACCTGCCGATTTTTGCGGTCGTTGCACCATACGGCACGGCGTAGTAGCTTTCAAACGCGCGGAAGTGGTCGATGCGGATTTTGTCGAAAAATTGCAGCTGATGCAGCAAGCGGTGATGCCACCACAAAAAGCCGTCCGACTGCTGTTTTTTCCAGTCGTACAGCGGATTGCCCCACAGTTGCCCGTCGGCGGAGAAGTAATCGGGCGGCACGCCGGCGACCTCTTTCGGGCGCATATTTTTGTCAAGCCTGAAAATTTCGGGGTGCGCCCAGACGTCCGCGCTGTCGTACGCGACGTAGATGGGAATATCGCCGATAAGCGCGACGTTTTTGGATTTTGCGTAGTCTTTAAGCGCTGTCAATTCGCGATAGAACTCGAACTGTAAAAACCGCCAGAAATCGCACTCGTCTTGAAGCGCGGCGATTTTCTCGTCGGACAGCGCATCGCGCCGTCTTTCGTCCTTTTCCCACGTATCGAACGACGAAAACCCGTTTTTGACTTTGAGCGCCATAAACAGCGCGAAGTCGTCCAGCCAATATTCGTTATTTTCAAGAAACTTTGAATAATCGGAATTTTTTTGAAATCTTTTGAACGCGCAGCGTAGCACGTCGTATCGCGAGTTAAAAATTTCAGCGTAGTCAAGCGATTTTGTTTTGGCGCGTTTTGCCTCGTTTTCCGTCAAAAGCCCGCGTTTAACAAGCGTATTTATATCAATAAAGTACGGATTCCCCGCAAATGCCGACGGCGACTGATACGGGCTGTCGCCGAAAGACGTTGGCGATAACGGCAGCGTTTGCCAGAAATCGACCTTCGCGTCCGCCAAAAAATCGACAAAAGAAAACGCGCCCCCGGACAGCGCGCCGACGCCGTATTCAGACGGCAGACTTCCTATATGCAAAAGCACCCCGTTGAACTTTTCTTTCACTTGTGCGGGGCCTCCTCGTGCGTGACCGCTTCGCCGAGCCTGTTCGCCCAGCTTTCGCAATACAGATCGTAATAGGATTTATTATTATCCTTTCTATAAGCAATGCACTTCTTGTTGTTGCACCATACAAACGACGGAATCCCGACGACAAACAGATACAGCGGCCCCAGAATCAGCGACTGAATGGTATGGCCGTACTCATGCACGGACACGGTTTTTTTGTACTCATCGCCGCGCTTGCCGTTGATGAAGATAAACGCGCCCAACGACACGCCGCCCCAATCGCCCTCGTGGAAGGTCAGGATTGAGCCGTGGTAATAGGCGTGCTCGCACCTGATATTTTTCAGGAAAAGCAAAAACCCCAATGCGTTCTGAATCGCGCCCCAGGTGAACTGTAAAACCAGGTAAAAAAACTGCAAGATATATTTCATAATAGCGTTACTTTGTTCTTATTTTGAACGTATAGCGAATGGGAGTGCCCTTGTTGGTCTGATAGGCGCGGTTAAGTTGCGGATTGTTTTTAGGATCTTTCGTGACGTAGTCATACGTAGCCGTTTGCACCGCCGCGCCACCGTCCCAAGCCGCAAACTGATTTTTGTCGTTGTGGTAGCTGACGATGAGATAATATTCGACGTCGGCGTTACTATTCGCCGGATCCGTAACGCCCACAACCTGAATGACGATATAAGGATTTTTGTTGTCCGCGCTGACAAAGGAACTGCGCTCCACCGCGTTGCAGCCGTCCGGCACAAGAACCTGCGTCGGGGACGCATCGGGTTTGTAGTATTTGACGGGAATGTCCAGCCCTATGACGGTCTGATAAATGCGCTTGCACACCATTTCGGAATACGTGACGTACCACCCGCGCGTGCCGTTGTCCACGTCTTCTTTGCGCGGATCCGGCTTGTTGGGATAAATATACTGCCCCGAAAGGTACGTAACCGCCGCGATCGCGTTCCTGTACATTGTCTGCGTGTCGGTTTCGGCAGCGCTCTTCTGACGGCGTTTTGTCGTGACGTAAACGGCAGGCGTAACCGCCGCGGCAAGAATCGCCATAATGGCAATGGTCACGATAAGTTCCACGAGCGTAAAGCCTTTTTTATTTTTGAAAACACGCCTTTTCATACTTATATAATTATACTACTTCGCGCGTACAGTGTCAATATATTATTTTTTTCATTATCATTCTACTATTTCTCACAAAATAAGGATTTGTCGCAGCATTGCTTTGTTCAATGACAGAGAGCGTTGAATAAGCAACATCGCTTATTCCACTGCGTGCGAAGCACTTGAGGTCATTGCGAGAAGTTGCTTGCAACGCCGTGGCAATCTCCCGGAAGGGAACCTTATTAAATCCCACGCAAGATACTTTTGTACTTGCGTGGAGAAAAGGAGCACACAAGCAAAAGAGTGAGCATTATTGTTTGCAATAATGTGATTTCAAAAGCACAGTGTGCGACGTGTTGTCCAAATCAAACATTGAAATAATTATAGTGGAGGATTAACATAAATGTTAAAACTTAGAAAAAACAAAAAGGGCTTCACGCTCGTTGAACTTATCGTCGTAATCGCAATCATGGCAGTCCTTGCAGGTACGATTGCAGGCGTAACCGTGTCACAACTGAATAAACAAACCGACAAAACAATGGCTACCGAAGCAAAAGGTATTGCAGACTTTGTCTCTACTTGGATTATTGAAAACAATTTTGACCTTTCAACGCTTGCATCTGGGAAAGCAATAGCTGATGTTAAAGTAAGTGATGACAACACACTCATGAGCGCCTTAAAAAAACAATATGGCACAGATAAGGTAGGGACAGCAGCGGTTGCAGGTAAAACAATAGGCGTTTCCTTTGTTGCAGGCACAGATGATGATGCCGCAACAAAAAATGTAATTAAAGTTGAATACAAAGGCAAACAGTCGGGCGAAAAAGGCGACGTATCTTATACGGTTAATGTAGAAGGCGTTGTTGCAAAAGGAGAATAACCTAATTTAATAAATAAAACACTAAGCGAGGCAAGTGCCTCGCTTTTTGATTGTGTGATTTTGCCTTTGTGTCTTGAAAAATATCCGCGTTGGGTTTATAATTGACATATTGAAATACTTTTTGCTATATAAAGGGGGATTTTAATATGAGCAAAATAATTAAACAGTGTCCTTATTGCGGTTTGGATTTTGAAACCTATGACGGATTTGAAGACGTGTTTAAGGAAGATTATAAAGTGTGCTGTGACAAGTGCAAAGATATTCAACAACTCAAAGACATTATTTCATCATACCAAAACATTCATTCGGATAAGGAATTTGATAATCCGATAAATAAAGCATATAGGGAAACCCATATGTTGCAGAATAATGACCTTGAACAAAGGCGTGTTTTGGAAAGAATAGTCTACAAGGTTGATAATCGAAACTCTGACGCTGAAAATATAATTGAAAGACTGGGTTTTGCAAGACAATTATTATATACAAACATAGCCGCTCAATTTGAAATTTTGGATTCAATATATATAACAAAAAATAGATTTTGGAACGAGTTGGGAAGTTTCTGTAATTTTGTCCACGAATCTTCATTCGAATACGTTGTAATTAAATTAAAAGAATTGATTTCCGGGGCTGATTCCAAATACTCGGTATTAAAATTTAGAAACATCTTAAAAGATTGTTATGATAGCAATTTTAGAAAACAACAAATAACTGCAACCTATTTTTATTCAAACGGCGATTCAATCGAAGTACCGTATGATCCTTTTCCAATAATTGATTATTTAGACAAAATTGCCGTTATGCAAAACGAGTATTCCGAACTAACGACAGCGCTTGATGATTTTAGGGACAATGTGTGTGCACATATCGACAAGTTGAAAAATCAAGGCACATCATATAATTTAACTTATGCAAATGTCAAAAGAATATTTAATATGCTTAAAATAATTTATGATGGCTTTTTATTTGCGGTTGCGCCAGATAAATACACGCCAGTGTTTTTTCAATCTAACATTTGGTTTTCCAACATGGATTATATAGTTGAAAAATTTAAAGAATTTCGAAACAAACAAAATGAAGCATAAAACAAGGAATACACCAAAATCGGACAATAAAAAAGCGAGGCATTTGCCTCGCTTTGATTTCGCGCATTGATTGTACCTTAAAGTGTGCCGCGGTATCGTGCGGGAGCTGTTCTCGTTATCATAAGAAGCATGATAACCAGCCCCTTTTGGTACAATCACCTTGATACCAAAAAATATTATATCACTTGCATACAGAAAAAGCAACACAAAAGCGAGGCGTTTGCCTCGCTTTTTTGTCGTTATTTATTTTTGTTTATTAGTCTGCTAAAACTTCTCCATAAGTGTAATCTGCAAACGGGAATTGATTTTTGCCATTACCTTTTTGTGAGCAGCAGAATCTTACCTTATAGTCGGCACCCGATTTATACACAGCTGCGTAGAATTTATGGTCACCTGCTTTAAAGTTGTCATTGCCATAAACTTCTGCTGTGATATCACTATTTTTCACAGGCGCTGTTCCATCTTCGGCGAGTGCTATAACTTTAATTTTGCCATCTTGGTTATTTTCATCAATAAAATCCTTAACCGCGTGGGCAAGCTTAGTAATAGAGTCTATTTTATCGCCGGCTGTCCAATTCCCCTCGGTAGCATTGGCGGGAGCACTGAGTTTGTAATCAATCATAAAACTGTGTAAATCCGAAACAAGGGTTTGTGCTTCCGATTTTGCGGTGTTGTTGGTTTGTTTATTCAGTTGTGACACGGTTACGCCTGCAATCGTGCCTGCAAGGACTGCCATGATTGCGATTACGACGA
>ERZ1034992.944-NODE-944-length-14342-cov-12.367117_pt1 | contig 14342 bp, 22 predicted proteins | sample MGYA00520695_ERZ1034992 | MGnify/ENA primary metagenome ERZ1034992 (study PRJEB33766, sample SAMN09781778) | gut metagenome | biome: gut microbiome | host: Homo sapiens | place: Madagascar | study: EMG produced TPA metagenomics assembly of the PRJNA485056 data...
ATTTAAAAGATTTTAATTTTGAATTAATAGTTAATATGTGTGATCTCCTAGGACTGGAAAGCCTTTATTTAGGAATCGATACAGATGAAAGCAATTGATTTTGATAAAAATGAAAACATCTTAGATGAAGTAAGAAGGTGGGCGACATGATGGCGAATGGGTGGAAAACACCACAGGAAATCATGAAAGACTACGGATTAGAAAAATCAGCATTTGCAGAGCGTAAGCGAGATTGTATTGCTAATCCAGAGTATCGGGATGCAATCGTCCAAGACGGTCGCAAGATGACATACATCATTGAAGAGCGTTGGCAAGCATACTTGAGATATCGATCAGAGCAATACCGAATTAGGATGCTAGATCCGCACATCAGGAGAGGTTAAACAATGGATGGAAGCAAACCATGCGCGTATCAAGTGGTCGGCAAGAGTACCAAGGAGATAGGAGAAGCATAAATGGAAAAGTACAGAATCACATATGAAGAGCATGAAGAATATAATGGCGAAATCAATAGTTGGATTACAACTTTAGACGTGTCCGACATCAGACTTGACAAAGGTTTTGTCACTATTTGGCTTGACGGCCGTCGCGCATTTGAAAATGCTGATATGGCTATCAATTCTAACTCCGTGCATAAAATCGAGCGGATTAAGGAGGAAGAAAAATGAACGGATTAGTAGGAATTGAACAAAAAAGGCGCAAGGTGCTCAAACAGTATACAGTGGGCGATATCGTGCCCGCAGACGATTGGTCGCTTGAGCAGTCGCTTGATACGGCATGGAACAGGGCAAAGCTGATGTCCGGCCTTGAGAGGCTGGACAGACGCAAGGAGCGCCTGGTCAAAGCTGCCATTGAAGGGAGGTGAATGAAATGGAATACAAGGCTGCCCATTCAGAAGACCCGGAACAAATTGTGAAGAGGTTCCTGAAACAAGCCAAGGAACCGTATAGCTTGCTTTGGGCCATGGACCAGTTGGCTTATAAAGACTGGCAGAAATGGGAACCTGCAAGGCAAGAATTGTGGGACATGTTGAACGAGCTTGACGAATTAGGGTACTAGGAGGGATTGAAGTGAACGAAGTGAAGCAGTTACCGGATAAGAACGGTCGGCATGTGCTTAAAATTTATGACACCGAGTGCGAATTCGATGTCATGCCGGAAGAACAAATTAAGTCTTTCGTGGAGTATGCACGAAGAGACGGAGGCTTGCTGTCAGCACTGTGGGCGGAATCAGCTGCTCATCAGAATGATGGCAGCTACAACAGGTACGCCGAGGCAAGAAACTGCATCGTCAAGGCTCTGCTCATGCTTGAGGCAGAGGTAAAATAAAAAGCCGCCCGATAAGACAGGGCGGTGGACAAATACTATTACAGTGCTGAGTATAGCACACTTTGGGAGGATTTTGAAGATGGAACCATTAAAAAAAATCGAGGTTAACTTCACGCCTGGGACTATCGAGTTTCCAAGTGCTGACAGGCTGAAACTGTACGTTAACGAAACGCTTGAAAAAACAAAAGGATTAGTCGCTACTGACGATAGCATCAAAGCGACCAAAGCCTCAAGAACAGAGGTCAACAAGCTTGAAAAAAGCATTGCTGACGTGCGCAAAAGATACAAAAAGGCATGGAATGAGCCGTTCAGTGTCTTTGAGTCAAGTTTGAAGGAACTGGAAGGTGACTGCAAAGCCGCTTCTCAGGAACTAAAAGAAACCATCGACAGCTTTGAATCTGAACAAAAAGAGCAGCGAAGACAAAACGTTAAGGAAATCATCGAAGAGATGGCTCCTAATTATGGTGTCAGTGCTGACAAAATTGAAATCATCGATAAATGGCTGTTAAAGTCAACGGCCAAAAAGACAATTTTGAAAGAAATTGCCGAGTCGATGAAGGTTGCTGCAAACATGGCCAAAGAGGCTGAAAAAATCTCACGAGAATGTGTCAGTCGAGGAATAGTACCTGAGAGGTATCTGGATCTGCATCAAAAAGGGATGAGTTATATCGATGTCGAAAACCTCATCGAAAACGATTTGAAAAAAAACGAAGAGGTCGAGGACCTTTTCAAGGCTCATAGGCAAGCGGAAACAGCCGAAAAAAAGGCGAAGATGGTTGATCTCGGTGATGGGAAACTCATTGATACCGTTACTGGCGAGGTTAAGCAAGAATTGCAGCAAGTAAGCTTTACCTTGCGCGGAACTAAAGATCAGCTTGATAATTTGGCCAGATACTGCGTTCAAGCGGGAATCAACGTGATTAAGGCTAGTGATCGAGAAACAATCATAGAGTAAAGAGGCGGAATCATTGGAAGAAAATCAAGAAAAAGACATGGTGTCTTTGTATAAGGCTCTCAGTGAGTTCCGTCAGAATATCAAGCAACCCGCCAAAGATGGCAAAAATCCCTATTTTAAAAGTGCGTACGTGACACTTGAGGGTGTCATCAAGGCAGTCGATGAAGCCATGTCAGGCACGGGGCTGTCATTTATCCAGGAGGTAGCTACGGTTAACGGACTTCCTGCAGTGCGCACGGTTTTGATGCACGAAAAGGGCGGAGTAATGATGAGCGGGTGGCTTAGCTTGCCTCTTAAGCAGAATGCTACCCCTCAGGACGTCGGCTCTCTCATAACATACGCCAAGCGATATCAGCTGGCAGGTTTCATGGGTGTTGCGAGTGACGTTGATGATGACGGCATGCAATCCAGTCAGTATCGGCCAAATCAAGGCTATCAGCAACAGAATTCCGGTTATTATCAGCCTCAACAGAGTAGGCAGAACAACGGCAACGATGTAGTTGCTCATTGGCGTCAGGTGATGGCGGACGTTTGTCAACGATTAGGAACGGATCAGAAGACCGTTATGAATGCGATCAAGCAAGTCATTGCTGAATCTACTAGATACAAAAATTATGCCAACTGGAGCGATGCTGCTAAAAGAAATGCAGAAATTGCCATCATGAGGAATTTGGTAAAAGAGAACATGTAGGCATCCCTCGATGGATTTTTTTAGGCTAGGCCTACGTTCAAATAAAGAGGCTTGTCTTACCTCCCTAGCACATCGTACCACAGGCAAGCTGTGGTTATCTCGTGCAAAGGAGGTGACAAGCCATGAAAGAAATAATAATCATCCTCATTTTAATCTATTTAATCTTGAATAGCAATAGGGCCTAGCCTAAAAGGGCGCCGACGCAGAGAGCGTCGGCGCCCTGGGGATGATTTTAGAAAGGAGGATACTTTTTTGAAAGTTGAAAAGATACGGCGCAAAGGATTTACTGTGATAAGCAATGATGTTCTGAATAATACTGCATTGAGCTGGAAGGCTAAGGGAATCTTTGCGTACCTATGGTCGCAATCTGATTCTTGGAATTTTTATGAAGTTGAAGTACTAAAGCATTCCACTGATGGGAAGGCATCTTTGAAGGCTGGATTAAAAGAGCTTGAATCTGCTGGATATTTAAAGCGTTATCGTGTGCGAGACGGAAAAGGCTTTTTGAGAGAAAGCAAATGGATTTTGTCAGAAGAACCTATGTCCGATTATCCAACGTTGGATAATCCAACGTTGGAAAACCGTACGTTGGAAAATCGGACACTAACAAATACTAACTATAACAATACTAATAATAACAATACTAACTTAAACGAAGACGCAGTCGTTGATACTAGTTTAGTTAACATAGTGGATCAGCCGGAAGAAGAATCAATCGACGACGACGGCTTCGGAAAGATCGTTGAATTTTACCAAGAGAATTTCGGCATGATGAGCAGCTTCCTGTGCGACGATATGCGACAGACGTATAACGAATGGCAGCAACAATCAAAGGAGCCTGATCTTATCATCATCAAGGCGATGCAGATAGCCTTGAGCAATAACGTGCGCAACTGGAAATACGCATGCGCCGTTCTGCGAACCTGGGAGGATAAGCGACCGCAAAGTTTATCAGATGTCGAAGCGCTAGAGGCAGAGCACAAAAACAACAGAACTGCTAAATCAAAACACGCTAAACCAGAAAAACAGAAAACGATGGAGAACTTCGATGACTTGGCGAACAAGCAGAACGCAGGCATTGACATGAGCGAAACCTTGTCGGATATCGAAGCTCTCAAGAATCAACTTTACGGATAGGAGATTGTTATGTACAGAAGAACGCATGCTGCCTCGCACTTTGGGAAAAAGGTTGTCATCGATGGTCTTAAATTTGATTCGATGAAGGAAGCAAGCTTCTATCAGCTTTATCTTAAGCCGAGCGGCTACCAGTTTACCACACAGGAACGATTTACGTTGCTTGAGACATTCCCCTTGGAATTAGTCAAGCTTCGTCAGACGGTTTATAAGAGCGACTTTGTCGTATATGACAAAGTCGGTTCAATCAAACACGTGTATGACGTCAAGAATGGTTATACAGAGTACGCCATAGACCAAAAGTCTAAAATAAAGTTTTCGCTGTTTGCGAGAAAGTACGGAATTCCTGTTGAGGTCGTTGTCATGCGTAAGAACTACTTCAATGTCGCCATTCTGGGCACCACGAAAAAAGTCAAGCCGGTGCCGATGGGCAATATCGATTATGACTGGCAGGACATTATCAGATAATCACACCATGGCAAACCAAACACTGCATTTGCCATGGGCACGGACCCTTAGCTCAGTCGGCAGAGCAGACGGCTCATAACCGTCCGGTCGCAGGTTCGAGCCCTGCAGGGTCCATCGCCCCTATATGCTCCGGGGCGGAAAAAAGATATTAGTCTCACATTTGACTTTGAGAACGCAAGCATTGACGGGGTTGGATACTCACAATTGAAAACCTGAAGTGTAGCGCAAATCGGGTCATAGATAGCACGCGGGCATCATGGCCAGCGCTCAAAGCGTAACGCGTGCATAGCCGACTGATTGTTCTTGAGTCGATAATCAGTTGGCTAGCCGTTGCAGGCATCATTCCTTTAAGAAATTAGTTGTAACGTACGGATAATCAGGCTCAAGTGTGCCGGAAACGGTCCATCTCATGATGAGGAGGTTCGAGTCCTCTGCCGGCGCATATGGAAGAAAGGAGAAGATAGATGAAGTTATACTTAGTTACCGTCCACGTTGACGGCACAGTTACAAACCGGCTGATAAGGGCGTCAAGCCCTGAAGAAGCAGAGAAGGAGGCGCATAGGTGCGTGTCACAAGAGACTACGGGCTCACGAGCTCCAAGTTAGAGCATGACCTGCTCGCGAGCATCGACAAAAGCATGAGGGATGACGCCAGAAAACGCAGGAAGAAGGCGCCGGCGCCAAAGCCCGAAAGAAAGTACAGTCACAAGTGGAATGGAAGGAGTCTAGGAGGGATATCTTATGACCAAAAGAAGACCGATGAAGCTGGCGGTAGCCGCCAACGTGTTGGAACTGGCATATGGGAAGGAGGTGTTCGAGAACACTAAGCTCTACGCAGTTGCCGAAAACGACGAAGAAGACGAAGTGCTGCGAAGAGCCGCTCAAAGGGTTTTGGCAGCACGCAGCGGCAGCGTGGACATTGCTCACCGCACCCGGCATAACTGGCGCATCACGATGGTATGTACAGACGCCGACAGCCCGGACTACGGGCGGATAATGTCGTGTCAGTCGATGGCATCCGTGGATCGCTTTCTAGGATTGCAGACGGGCACTACATACGGCCAGCTCAGGAAGACCAACTCAGCATACATTTGCGGGTGGAAGGTAGAGCGTAGAGAGGTGCGTGCGTGATGCCAAGGAAGCTGATGGACTATGTTTTGTTAGAAGGCCCTGAAGTCGTCATAGCCCCGGCCGACACGGTCACGGGCTATCGATACCTCGGAAAAGATCATCTGGCGGTGGATACCTACGGGCTGCCGTCATATGGTATCGACAGCTATAGGCGTGATGTAGTTACGGCAGTACAGGCATACACCGACAGTGACATCGCCGTCATGCTCCACGAGCTGAGCGGGCAGAGGGAGTTTGACCGCGTGATGCAGATTTGGTGTGATGACTCGGGCGACTATGAGCTGATACCCGAGCGCGCCTACCTGCTGCTCCCTGGCTACAAGTTCGACGTAGACCCTGAGGTGCGGTCAAGGCAGATGTCGCTGTTGGATACCCCTGAATACGCTATGAAATATTTGAAAGGAAGTTTGGAAGATGAAAATTGAAATTGAAAAAGAAGACTTTGTAAGATTAGCAGTGTATGCATCATTTGCTGACCTGCCTGAAGAAGAAAACAAGTGCGGAATGACTCTCACAAAGGTCATGGATAGTTTTGATAAAGACGTTGCTGCTGAAATTGCCGATGAAATGCTTGCTCTGAGAACCAGAATCGAAATACTTAACGGGACAAGCGTTGAAGAGTTGGCGAAAACACTACTGGAAGTCATGATGGGAGACGATGAAGAAGAACTTGATCTTGATGAAAATGACGGGGACGTGCTGAGACGTATTATGAAGGAGGACGACGAATGAAAAATTATATAGTGGCCGTTGAAATCGACAAGGTCATTACAAACAAGATGGTCAAAGCCGAAACCGCTGAAGAATCGAGAAAACAACCCGCTTTACTTACTGCACAAGGCGGTAAGATGAAAGACAGCAGGGAAAGAAGGCGGAAATCCATGACGGAACAGAGAGAAAGAGCAGTCGAAGAAGCGGAAAACTCTGATGAATGGTTCGCCAAAGTCAAGATAAGCAAGACCAGAAACCACCTGTACTACACGGTCGACACACACACGGTCGAGACACCGTTTTACGACGCCAACTTCGGCACGCTGTATTTCTACATCGACGAAGAAGACGGGTGCCGAATGATCACGGACGATGGCTGGGTCTACAGAAACACCATCGCCGAAAAGCCGGAAAGGGCGAAGGAGAAGATGCAGGCAATCAGCCAGTGCATGGAAAAGCACCGCGTGACCTGCACCGACGGAAAATTCAGGCGGAAACTGACGGAAGGCAACGGAAGTCTGGAAGAGAACATCAGGGAAATGCTGCTGTTCTACTACGAAATGGAAGAAATCACGCTTAGCATTAACAACATAGTCAGCCATCTGCTTGAGGAGGAAGAAAACGATTGAAAAAGGGGAACGGAAAATGAAAAGAATTAAAAAATTCCAACGGGAGTACAGGAGCAAGAGTATGTATGAAACAACGGCAAGCGAAGAAAGACTTTATTGGCTGACTATTGAATTTCAAAGTCTGGAGGGTGAGCTCAATGAACTCATTGAGCTGTATCAGCTGGGGGATTTAAAGCTGTCAGACGCTTGGGCACTTATCAACACGACAAGAGTCCTCAAGGCGGCCTCAAGTGAGCTTTTGCATTGCCTGGTGAAAGAGAATATTGAAAAAGGGTAACGAAAATGGAATGGAAATGGAATAGAAATGGAATGAAAATGGATTGGTGTAAAGCTTTAATGTGGATAGCAGCAATATGCGTTTTTGTAGCAATGGTTGGTGAACGTTTTCTGCCGCAGCTTGTAGTCGTGGCGCTTGCGGTTGTGGAAACTGCAATCATAGTTGCGATAGTGGCATTTTTGATGGACGAGGAGTGAAGAAATGAAAATTGAAAAAATTGAGAGTTATCCGCCGCTGACGATAGACGAACAGGAAACTGTTCTTACTTGGGACGCAAAGGAACGCGCGTGGCATATATGCACTGACTATCCAGCGCACGCACGCAAGTATGAAGCAGCGCTTGATGAGTCCAAACCCGTCAAGAAAGGCTACCGAGACGGGTCGCTGGTTATGATCGACGGATATTTGGACGAAAGCGCATATACGGTCCGGATCGGCAAGAAGCGCCGGTACTCTGACGAGCAAAGGGCAAAGATGGCAGAACGGCTTAAGGCTGCAAGGAAGAAGGGTGGCAGAGAGCGATGAAACGTATGAGCAAGTGCGGGCTGATAGCTGGCGTTGCCTTCCTGGTTTGGGGAGCGGCGATGTATATCCTCTGTCAGTGGCTAGCAAGCTGAAAAGCTTAAAAAAAGACATCCCCTAGAGGATGTCCGCTTGAAAGGAGTCTTTCCGAAGACCAAGTATCTATAGTATAGCATATATCGGCACATGGGGGCGTAAGGATGGACTTCTTTTTTGATGAGTTGGATGAAGTTAAGACAGCAGAAAACGTCAGGAGTTTTTTGAAGCACGATTACCCAAAGATCTGCATGGCTCTGGGCAGACCGGTGAGCTATATCCAGTCTCCGAGCATGAGTGGGATGCCAAAAGCTCCGAGCGCGGGGAACGCTGCAGAAGACCGTCTAGTCAGGGCAGCAGACATGCAGATGGCGGTCAAGTGGGCACGCGAGGCGCTGCGCATGGTGCAGACGTATGATCCTGACTCAGGGCGGCTTATCATCGACTGTCTAGTGCACAAATGCAGCCGAGATGCACTGGCTGACGAGATGGGATATAGTCGGACGTCGCTTCAACGCATGCTGCAGAAAGCATGCTGCCAGTACGCCGGGTATCTGTCCAGCTGCAGTGGCGGCAGGCTTGACCTAGTTGCCTGGAAGTGATACAAAAAGTGTACACAAGAGTGACATATCGGTGTTTTAAGGGCCTATACTGGTAGTATAGAGATTTTCAAAGAGCAAGGATACCCTTGCTCTTTTTTGTACTAAAAAGAAAATTGTAACACTTGTAGGAACGGCACCGGTCAAGGAGGTGGTGCACAGTGTGAGCGAAAAGAAAAACAAGTTGACGGCCAAGCAGAAACGTTTTTGTGAGGAGTACATGGTGGACGGCAACGCAACTCAGGCAGCTATTCGGGCTGGCTACTCCTTCAAAACGGCACGGACCATAGGTGCGGAAAACTTAGCAAAACCTGCCATCAAAGAGCATATCGACGCTCTTTTGGCCGAGATTGAGTCGGCCAAAATCGCCGATGCAAGAGAAGTGCTCGAGTTTTATACTCGTGTGTTGCGCAGTGAGGAAAAGGAAGAAGTTGTCCTAGGCACGGAACTTGGCATCGAAAAGACCGAGAAAGGGCCCGCGCTAAAGGATCGCATGTCCGCCGCCCGGGAGATTATGAAACGATACCCGTTAGCAGGAAACGATCCCGCCCTTGCCGAACAGTTGCGCAAGATTAAGGCGGAAGCTGATATTGCTGAATGGAAAGCTAAAGAGTTGCTTGGTGATAATAATGCAGAAGATAAAACAACACTGATAGATGATATTGGAGGCGAAACAGATGGGGCAAACAATTAAGATGTCTAAACTGATTAATCCTCATTTCTATCGCCTTTGGCGCACTTCAAAGCCATATGTTGTTGCTAAAGGGGGACGCGGATCATTTAAATCGTCAGTGATCAGTTTAAAGTTGGTAGCCATGGTTAAGCATTGGACTCAATTAGGAAAAAATGTATCTGTAATTTGTGTGCGAGAGAATGCTAGCTATTTGAGAGATTCAGTCTATAGTCAAATTAAGTGGGCATTGGATATGCTTAGTCTTTACGATGAGTATAAATTCTATACTAGTCCACTTAGGATTGTGCATAGGCATACTGGAAGCACGTTTTATTTCTATGGCGCAGATGATCCGATGAAACTAAAGTCGAACGTGGTCGGGAACGTGGTTGCTGTTTGGTTTGAAGAAGCTGCAAATTTCAAAGGGCAGACAGTATTTGATCAATCGATACCGACGTTCATACGTCAGAAACCAGTATTTACGAATCAAGTTAAGGTTTTCTTCTCTTACAATCCGCCTAAAAATCCATATGATTGGATTAATGAGTGGGTCAAAAAATGCGAACGTGATGAAGATTACTTTGTAGACACGTCAACTTATCTAGATGATGAGTGGGGATTCACAAATGACGAACAACTTAAATTGATTGAGAAGTACAAGGTTAATGATCCAGATTATTATCGTTGGCTATATCTTGGAGAAGTTGTAGGATTAGGCACTAATGTTTATAACTTTGAGTTGTTTAACCGAGTGGATGAGATACCTGATAATGATTATTTAAGCGATCTTTATTTTTCGATGGATATTGGTCATGATGTATCTGCAACTACCTGTGGCGCTTATGGACTATCGATAAACGGAAATCTATATGTGTTGGATACTTATTATTACAGCCCAGCAGGAAAAGTTAATAAAAAACCGCCAACGGAACTGGCACAAGATGTGCATGCGTTTGTTGAAAGAACATGCGATAAATACGATATGGATCCGGTTAATATGACGGCAGATAGCGCAGACGGAGCATTAGATAACCAGTACTATTCGATGTTTGGCATCCATTGGCATAAAGTGGCTAAAAAGAAAAAAGTTGAGATGATCGACCGGGTGCAGGACATTCTTGCACAAGGTCGTATTTTTGTACTTGATATTGACGACAATCAGGTATTTTTGTCTGAACATCGTGACTATCGTTGGGATGAAAAAACATTAAACGGCGATGATCCTAAGGTAATTAAGGAAAAAGATCATACTTGCGATCAGTTTATGTATCTTTGCTTAGATAACGAACGCGACTTTGGCTTGAAGTGGTAAAGGAGGCGATGACGTGAGTGTGCTTTCAACGTTAAAGAATTGGTTCAGGAAAGGCGGTGCAAGTCTGGGCATGATAAAAAGTTTGACATTAGTCACTGATGATAGACGGATTGCAATGGATCCAGGCGAATATACGAGAATAAACGTAGCTAAAAAGTACTATTCTGATGATTTTAGACCTATCGAATTTATTAATAGTTACGGAGACAAACGCATGCGCAAATATGAGTCTGTCAATGTAACCAAGTTAGCTGCAAGAAGGTTGGCATCGATTATCTTCAACGAGAGATGCAAAGTAGAAATCGGGGATGATGAGAAAGCAAACGAATTGCTTGAAAGCGTCTTTTTAGATAATGAGTTCTATCTAACCTTTGAAGAATACCTTGAAAAATGGATCGCTTTAGGCAGTGGAGCTATCAGACCTTATGTACAAAATGACAAGATAAAACTTGCTTGGATCACCGCTGACCAATTTTATCCATTGCATGTAAACACAAATGAGGTTAAAGAAGCTGCGATCGCAAGTAAAACTACTGTCGTAGAAAATGACAAAAATGTCTATTACACGTTACTTGAGTTTCACGAATGGCAAGATGGCAACTATGTGATCACCAATGAGCTTTACCGTTCGGATAGCGCTGATAGTGTTGGGGTGCAAGTCCCGTTAAGCTCAATTGAAGAATATGCTGATACGCAAGAAACAGCAACTTTAACAGGGTTAGTTAAACCTTTATTTGCTTTCTTCAAGACTCCCGGAGCTAACAACAAGATGTTAGAAAGTCCGCTGGGGTTAGGTTTGATTGATAACGCTAAATCAACGGTAGACGCAATCAACCGCACGCACGATGAATTTATTTGGGATGTTAGATCTGGCAAAAGACGCATGGTAGTTCCTAAGTCGTGGCTAAAACGTCCAAATGCTAATTCAAGGCGTAGAGATACTGAAACCCACCCGCCGATGTTTGATCCAGACGAGACAGTTTATCAAGCTATGTACGGTGATGATGGCGATATCGGCTTTCACGATATGTCGGTAGCAATACGCGTCGATCAGTATTCAAGCACAATGGAATTTTTCTTGCACGAGTTTGAAAATGAGATCGGACTTTCGCAAGGAACGTTTACCCAAAGTGCTAGCGGTATACAAACTGCAACAGAAGTAGTTTCAAACAACTCAATGACGTATCAGACTAGATCAAGTTATTTGACTATGGTCGAAAAAACGATCGCACAGCTGGTTGATGCTATTTTAGAACTTGCTCAATGTGGCGAACTCTTTAGTGATGGAAAAGCTCGTTGGACTGGTGATGTGCAAAATGTCAATATTAACATTGATTTCAACGATGGTGTATTTATCGATCAGGATGCACAACTTAAAAACGACCTACAAGCATTACAAGCAAGCGCATTACCGATTAAACAATTTTTGATGCGTAATTACAGCTTAGATGAAGCCACGGCTGATGAATGGGTACAACAACTTGAAGAAGAAAAAGCAAGTAGTGAGCCTGCACCAAGTGGTGAAGTAGGCTTGTTCGGAGGTGCTGACGATGGAAATAGAACAGATGTTGGCGAAAGCGGACAAGATAGCTGATTATTACGTTAAATTACAGCAAAAGATCTTTTATTTGCTGATAGACAGTTTTAAGACGACGAGACCTGAATTGATAAATCAGGATGATCCCGATAGTATTCTAGAGTGGCGCTTGCGTGCTTTATCAAAGATTGGAGCACTGAACAAAGACACTATCAAAATAGTTTCAAACACTTCTGGCAAGTCCGAAAGCTATATCTATGATTTGATCAAAGATGATGGGCTAGAAGTTGCAAAGGACATCAACGCTGAACTATCTGATGCATTGAAACAAAATAAGCCAATCAGTCCAGAAGTCAATAGCATTATCAGCAGTTATGCTGCTCAAACGTTTAGAGATATCAATAATAATGTCAATCAATCGCTGTTATCCACTAACTATTCAAAAAACGGGGCCGTGAGAGCTTATCAAGATATTATCAACCAAACGGTCTTAGAAGTCCAAACAGGTCTTAAAACTCCTGACAGAGCTTTAAAGGACAATATTTATAAATGGCGTGATAATGGCATCAAAACTAATTTGGTAGACAAAGCAGGGCACAACTGGACCTTAGAAGGTTATACTCGTACTGTAATCCGTACTACTGCAGCTAGAACTTATAATGATCTGCGCATTCAAAGCATGAAAGATTTTGATAGCGTACTAGCGACTATGTCTAGTCATCCGGCATCAAGGCCAGCTTGTGCCCCTATTCAAGGAAAGATAGTCAATATTGTCCCAAGAGAAAGCCCTAGATGCGATCCTGAATATCCCAGCATTTATGATTACGGTTATGGTAAACCAAGCGGGTGTTTTGGTATAAATTGTGGGCATAAGCTATATCCGTACATCAAGGGTGTGTCGCATAATTTCCAAAAGCAATACGATCCTAAAGAAGCAGTCGAAAAGCAAAAGATTCAGCAAAAACAACGGTACTACGAGCGTAATATCAGACGTCTAAAGTACGACTTGGATCTTGCCAGGCGGCAAAATGACGTATCAAGCGAGAGAAAGTTTAATCAAGCCATTAGAGGGTATCAGTCTAAGTTACGAGAGATAGTGAAGAATAACGACTTTTTGACACGGCAGTATGATCGTGAGCAAATTGGTAATCCAAGGATTAGAAGCCATGAAGTATTGAAAAAAGAGTTAGCTGCGTTGCATAAAGAATATGGTCCACACGGATTTCCTAAAGATGTGCAAGAGTACAAGCGATTGTTGTATAATAAAGATACGGGAAAGGCAATGCATGCTTATGTTCAAGCACGAATGCGACATACAGTTGAACCGGTGGTCAGTTATAAAGATTATATTCATATCAAGAAAATTCTTGATAAAGAAATAATTGGTATAAAAACAGCAATTGGACAAGTTATTAGATCCTATTCGGACCACACGCTTGATCGTATTTTTGGTGTTCGTATTGGCCCCGATGGAAAACGTCGAATCGGCGTCCCAATCGATGAAATAAAGAGGATGCTGAAATCTGGCGAAATCGAAAGAAATGATAAAAGGCATACCTTTTTGTATAAAATAAACACCGGGTATTTAGTAGTTAATGATAATGGCAAGATAGTTACTGTTGTCCCAAGAAAGGATGATAAACATGGCACGACCTCTAAAGTTTAGAAAAAAGGACTATTTATGGATCAGGGGGAAATATCCTGCTTTTTATAACCTTTTGAAAAACACATCACACCCTGTTGGTGATGAAATTTATGTTGAATTAGCTGATCAAGGCGCATATGATATTATTTTTGATGGTACTGCTTATGTTTTAATGGACGAAGTTACTGACGATGGCGAGTTGACTAAAGATGGACTTCGTTTCGAGGAAGCATGGGACTATGCGGATCGTGAAGGAGAAATGATTGGAACAAAACAAGAATTGATTTGAAATCTAATTTTCAATTGACCTAAGCAAGTCGTAAAAAGGCTTATTTTTTATGCGATCAGATCAGCGTGGAGCGTTCCACGTAAAACAAATACGTTAGGAGGTATCGCGTAATGCAACGAGAATTTTTAAAGAATTTAGGACTTAGCGATGAACAAGTTCAAACTGTGTTGACTCAACATGGTAAGTCAACAAATGAGATCAAAGGTAAACTTGCACAAGCAGAGGAACAAGTAACTGATCTACAAAATCAAATCAGCGATCGTGACAAGCAATTAAAGAAGCTTGAAAAGACTGTTGGTGATAATCAAGAATTAGTTCAAGAGATTGACAAGCTGCGAAAGGAAAACGAGAAAACTGCCAAAGATTATCAAAGTAAGATCACGAAGCAAGCTAAAGATTTTGCAAT
>ERZ1034992.946-NODE-946-length-14301-cov-84.456268_pt1 | contig 14301 bp, 4 predicted proteins | sample MGYA00520695_ERZ1034992 | MGnify/ENA primary metagenome ERZ1034992 (study PRJEB33766, sample SAMN09781778) | gut metagenome | biome: gut microbiome | host: Homo sapiens | place: Madagascar | study: EMG produced TPA metagenomics assembly of the PRJNA485056 data set...
ATCATTATTATTAAATATAGAAATAAGGATATTGGTATTCAAATTTCCGCTTTGATTCTAATTTCAGTAGCTAGTCAATTTGTATCAGGAAATGCTCCGTCTTCAATAATGTTTTATCCAGAATATCCCGGCAGATACTGGATAATATTCAATGGAATTTTAATGATTATAATAGGATTACTGATTTATGATTTATTGGAAAACTGGGAATTTTCAATAAATAAACTTCAAAAGTAATGCATATCTAAAACAATTATATTTTTTAGTTTTAAAAGATTTAACAGGTTAATATGACCAGCCCTATTACCACAACAATACCCAAATTATTTTTAATATTTGTTGTGCTTATATACAAGTTGCTGTTAATTTCTAAGAAAATAATAAAAGCAATCCATTAATAGCAATGAAAAAAATAGCTAATCTTAAAAAATAAAAAAAGCTGATTTGAGTAGTTAAACCCAAATCACAAATAAATTATAATTTTCTTTTTCTAGATCCGACAAATATTACGCTTAAAATACATAAGAGTAACATTACAAGTGGATTTCCTGTATTCGGTAAGTTTAGAGATTCTCTACCTTCATTATCTGAAGATGAACCATCTGGATGAACCGGTTTATCCGGACCGATTGGCGCTGCTTTTTTAAGGACTTTAACAGTTACATTGTCGTAGTTGTTTTCCATGATTACTTCGAAGGTTTCGCTTGTTACATTGACATATACTGTTGAATTGCCTTCGTTTAATGCTTTAGCTACAAATGTTAATACGACTTTTTCACCATTTATTAAGTTTCCTATAGACCAGTTGCCAGAAGTTATATCAAATGTTCCTTTTGTTGCATTATATGAGAGAATGCTTAATGCATTTGGTATTAATACATTAGCAATAGTATTTATTGCATCGCTTGGTCCATTATTTATGACAGTAACTGTGTAGACAACATTGTCTCCAACATATATTTTGGATTTGTCAGCAACTATATGTATTTCCAGATCAACAATATCTCCGGATTCGATAGTGCAGTTGGAAGTTTTGTTTCCAACATTTACAGTATTTGTAATATTTCCTGATTTGTTTACACATACATCAGCAGTCAAATCAACAGTTGAATTAGCTGTGATGTTTAAAATCCATGTAATAATTCCAGTAACAGGGTCATATACTCCGCCGTTTGAAGCATTGATAAATTTTAATCCTTCAGGAAGAATATCCCTAATTACAACATTTGTTGCATTGATTTTTCCAGGGTTGGAAACTGTAATAGTGTAGGTTATTTCATCCCCAATATGAATATCAGATGAATTAACTTCTTTTACAGTGATTATTTCAGGAACTGTAATGTTTCTGACAGCTGTTTTATTACCAACAGCAACAGTGTTAGATAAAACACCATAACCTAAAACAGTAACATTTACATTGAATGTTTTGGTTTCGCCTTTATCCAAATCAACAGTCCATGTAATTGTACCTGTTTTTTCATCATATGTGAAGTTTTCAGTTGCATTTAAGAATTTCAATCCTTTATCTAAAACATCTGTAATAACTACATTGTTAGCATCACCAATTCCGTCATTAGTAACTGTTACAGTGTAGGTTACATTATCTCCGAAATTAGGAATTTCGTTGTCAACTGTTTTGTCAGGATTAATCTCAGGAACAGTCACATTAACACCGGTTGTTTTATTACCAACAACTAAAGAGTTAGTAACATTTCCATAACCTACAACAGTAGCAATCACACTAAATACTTTACTTTCACCTTTAGCCAAATCAACAATCCAGGTAACAGTACGTGTAGCTTCATCAAATGTGTAATTACCAGTTGCTGAGACAAATTTAAGACCTTCACCTAAAACATCACGAACAACAACCTGTTTAGCATCACCGATACCATCATTAGTAACAGTAACAGTATAAGTTACATTATCACCGAAATTAGGATTGAAGATATTAGCTGTCTTATCAGGATTAATCTCAGGAACAGTCACATTAACACCAGCAGTCTTATTACCAACAACTAATGAATTAGTAACATTTCCATAACCTGAAACAATAGCATTAACATAGAAAGTTCTGCTTTCACCTTTAGCCAAATCAACAATCCAAGTAACAGTACGTGTAACTTCATCAAATGTGTAATTACCAGTAGCATCAACGAAAGTTAAACCTTCACCTAAGATATCTCTAACAACAACATTATTAGCATCACCAATTCCATCATTAGTAACAGTAACAGTATAATTTACAGTATCACCGAAATTAGGATTTTCAATACCTACAGTCTTATCTGGAATGATTTCAGGAACAGTCACATTAACAGAAATGGTCTTATTACCAACGATTAATGAATTAGTAACATTTCCATAACCTGAAACAATAGCATCAACATAGAAAGTTCTGCTTTCTCCTTTAGCCAAATCAACAATCCATGTAACAGTACGACTATCCTCATCCCAAGTATACTCACCAGTAGCTGAAACAAATTTAAGACCTTCACCTAAAACATCACGAACAACAACATCCTTAGCATCACCGATACCGTCATTAGTAACAGTAACAGTATAATTTACATTGTCCCCAAAGTTAGGATTGGAAATATTAGCTGTCTTATCAGGATTAATCTCAGGAACAGTCACATTAACACCAGCAGTCTTATTACCAACAACTAAAGAGTTAGTAACATTTCCATAACCTGAAACAGTAGCAATCACACTAAATACTTTACTTTCACCTTTAGCCAAATCAACAATCCAGGTAACAGTACGTTTTACAGGATCCCAAACACCATTATCAGAAGCACTTACAAAGGTCAAACCTTCACCAAGCCTATCAACAATAACAACATTATTAGCATCCCCGATACCATCATTAGTAACAGTAACAGTATAATCTACCTTATCACCGAAATTAGGATTAGTAATATTAGCTATCTTATCAGGATTAATCTCAGGAACAACAACATCAGCAGAAGCAGTGTTATCCCCAACAGTTACATCATTGGTTAAAACACCATAAGCTTCAGCAACAGCAGTCACATAGAAAGTTTGAGACTCACCTTTAGCCAAATCAACAATCCAAGTAACAGTACGACTATCTTCATCAAAAGTATACTCGCCAGTAGCTTTAACAAATTTCAATCCTTTATCAAGAATATCCCTAACAACAACCTGTTTAGCATCAACAACACCATTATTGGTAACAACAACAGTATAAGTTACAGTATCACCGAAATTAGGATTTTCAACATCTACAGTCTTACCTGGAATAATTTCAGGTACTGCAATATTTACAGAACTTGATTTGTCTCCGACAGAAACAGTGTTAGGTATGTTTCCATAAGCTGAAACAGTAGCAATTACAGTGAATACTTTGCTTTCTCCTTTAGCCAAATCAACAGTCCATGTAACAGTACGTTTAAAAGGATTCCAAACACCATTATCAGAAGCACTTACAAAGGTTAAACCCTCATCTAAAGTATCAACGACAACAACCTGTTTAGCATCAACAACACCATTATTGCTAAGTATAATAGTGTATTCGATTTTGTCACCAAAGTTAGGAGCTGTATTGTTAACATCCTTAGTAGGAATAATTTCAGGAACAATCACATCTACAGAAGCAGTTTTATCTCCAACAGTTACATCATTGGTTAAAACACCATACTCATCAGCAACAGCAGTTACAGTCAAATCAAGAGAACTGCCTGCACCAATATCAACTACCCATGTAACAGTATGAGAAGCTTCATCATAAACACCATTATGAGAAGAACTGACATATTTCAATCCCTTATCCAAATGATCCACAACAACAACCTGTTTAGCATCAACAACACCATTATTTGTAACAACAACAGTATAAGTTACAGTATCACCGAAATTAGGATTTTCAACATCAACAGACTTACCCGGAATAATTTCAGGAACAGTCACAACAGCAAAAGCAGTTTTATCTCCAACAAATACATTGTTAAATAAAACACCATAAGCTTCAGCAACAGCAGTCACATAGAAAGTTTGAGACTCACCTTTAGCTAAATCAACAGTCCATGTAACAGTATTAGTAGCTTCATCAAAAGTATACTCACCAGTAGCTTTAACAAATTTAAGACCTTCACCTAAAACATCACGAACAACAACCTGTTTAGCATCAACAACACCATTATTTGTAACAGTAACAGTGTATGTTATTTCATCATTGAAATTAGGATTTTCAACATCAACAGATTTACCCGGAATAATTTCAGGAACAGTCACAACAGCAGAAGCAGTTTTATCTCCAACAGTTACATCATTGGTTAAAACACCATACTCATCAGCAACAGCAGTTACAGTCAAATCAAGAGAACTGCCTGCACCAATATCAACTACCCATGTAACAGTATGAGAAGCTTCATCATAAACACCATTATGAGAAGAACTGACATATTTCAATCCCTTATCCAAATGATCCACAACAACAACCTGTTTAGCATCAACAACAGCGCTGTTGAAAACAGAAATGAAATAGGTTACTTCTTCACCGAAATTAGGAACTGTATTTTCAACTTTTTTAATTGGAGTAATTTCAGGTACGGTAATGTTTTTTGTGGCTGATTTGTTTCCTACAACTACTGTGTTATTTATGTTTCCATATGCTTCTACAGCAGCATTTACACTAAATACCGCACTTTCACCAGCACCCAAATCAACAATCCAAGTAATAGTTCTTGTAGCTTCATCATATTTGCCGTTGTGGCTTGCATTAATGAATTTTAAACCTTTGCCAAGAGTATCAACTATGACAACTTGTTTTGCATCTTTATTATCATTATTGTTAACAGTTATAGTGTATTCCACTTTATCTCCAAAGTTAGGAGTTGTATTGTTAACATCCTTAGCAGGAATGATTTCAGGTATATTTACAGTTACAGCAGCTGTTTTATTACCTACAGTTACTTCATTGGTTACATCTGTGTATCCTACGATTTTAGCAACAACAGTAAATGTTTTAGTTTCTCCAGAAGCCAGGTTAACTTTCCAGGTAATTGTATTGTTTTTATTATCATAGTTACCAGTAGAACTGACATATTCTAAACCTTTGCCAAGAGTATCAACAATAATTACATCAGTAGCATTTCCATTACCTTCATTTTTAACAGTAACTGTATAAGTTAAATTATCTCCGAAGTTAGGGTTTTCATTGTCTACTGTTTTGTCCGGAGTGATTTCAGGTACGGTTACATTTTTACTGAATGTTTTGTTACCGACAACTAAAGAGTTGGTTACATTACCATAATTGATAACAGTAGCTACAACATTAAATGTTTCTGTTTTACCTGCTGCTACATCAACAATCCATGTAATGGTATTGGTAGCTTCATCAAAGGTGTAATTACCAGTAGCTGAAACAAATTTAAGACCTTTACCTAAAACATCATGAACAACAACTGCTTTAGCATCTGCATTTCCGCCATTAGTGACTGTTACAGTATATGTTACATTGTCACCAAAGTTAGGATTTTCAATGTCTGCAGTTTTGTCAGGAATAATTTCAGGAACATTTACATCTACAGAAGCACTTTTATCTCCAACAGATACAATATTGGTTAAAACACCATAAGCTTCAGCAACAGCAGTTACAGTCAAATCAAATGAACTGTCTGCAGCAATATCAACTACCCATGTAACAGTATGAGAAGCTTCATCGTAAACACCATTATGAGAAGAACTGACATATTTCAATCCTTTATCCAAATGATCCACAACAACTACATGTTTAGCATCTGCTTTGCCTATGTTATTAACAGTAATTGTGTAATCTATGCTATCACCAAAGTTAGGAGCTTTATTATTAGCATCTTTACCTGGGATAATTTCAGGAACATCAACATCTACAGCAGAGGTTTTATTACCTACAACTAAAGAGTTGGTTACATTCCCATATCCGATTACTTTAGCAACTACTTTGAATGATTTTGTTTCCCCTGAATTTAGATTAACAGCCCATGTAATAGTACGGGTAATCGGATCATATACTCCACCGTCTGCTGAAATAAGTTCTAAACCTTCACCTAAAACATCATGAACAACTACATTATTAGCATTAACTTTACCTGCATTGGTAACATTAACAGTGTATGTTATTTCATCACCAAAGTTAGGATTATCAATACTTGCAGTTTTGTTTGGATTAATTTCAGGCACTGTGATATTTACAGAACTGGTTTTATTACCTATAGTTACATTGTTGTTTAAAACACCATAATCTTCAACATTAACTTTAACAGTTAAATCAACATGATTTTTAGCATTAATATCTACAATCCAAGTTACAGTTCTTGTAGCTTCATCATAAACACCATTATAATTAGCTTCAATAAACTTAAGACCTTCTGCAAGAACATCTTTTACAACAACATTCTTAGCATCAGCAATACCATCATTAGAAACAACAATAGTATAAGTTACATTATCGCCAAAATTAGGGTTTTCGTTATCTACAGTTTTATCCGGAGTAATTTCGGGAACAGTAACATTTATTTTAGAAGTTTTATTTCCGACAGTTAAAGAGTTAGTTACATTGCCGTATCCGACTACAGTAGCTACAACAGTAAATGTTTTAGTTTCACCTTTAGATAAATCAACAATCCAAGTAACAGTATTGGTTTTTTCATCCCAAACACCACCATCTGAAGAACTGACATATTTAAGGTCACTACCTAACTGATCAACAATGATAACATCTTTAGCATCTACATCACCATCATTAGTGACAATGACACTATAAGTTACATCATCCCCATAATTAGTGTTAGTTGTATTAGCTGTTTTATCAGGAATAATTTCAGGAACTGTAATATCAACAGAACTTGTTTTATCACCAATAGTCACATTATTGTTTAAAACACCGTAAGCATCTACAGCAGCAGTTATATTTAAAGTAACTTTATCTTTTGCGTTAATATCTAAAATCCAAGTTACAGTATGTGTAGATTCATCATAAACACCATTATAATTAGCTCCAATGAACTTAAGACCTTTTGCAAGAGTATCTGTTACTACAACTTGTTTTGCATCACTAATGCCGTCATTAGAAACAACAATAGTATAAGCTACATTTTCACCGAAGTTAGGAGTTGTATTGTTAACATCTTTTTTAGGAGTAATTTCAGGTACATCTATATTTTTAAAGATTGTTTTATTTCCAACAACAACTTTGTTAGATATATTTCCATAGCCTGAAACAGTAGCTTCAACAGTAAATGTTTTTACTTCGTTTTTAGCTAAGTCAACAATCCAAGTGATAGTTCGGGTAACAGGATCATATTGACCGTTATCACTAATATCAGTAACGGTTAATCCGTTCCCAACAACATCCTTAACAATAACATTATTAGCTTCAAATTCGCCATTGGTAACAGTGACAGTATATGATACTTTATCACCGAAGTTAGGTGAATCATTATCAATAGTTTTATCAGGAGTAATTTCAGGAACAGTTACATTTCTTATAACAGTATTGTCTCCAACAGTAACTGTATTGTTTAAAACACCATAAGCATCTACAGTAGCATATACATAGAATGTTAAGTTTTGACCTACAGCTAAACCATCAATATTCCATGTAACAGTACGTGTGGTAGAATCATATTCATAATTGCCACTAGCACCAGTAAATATCAAACCTTTATCAAGAATATCTGTTAAAGTTACATCAGCAGTAATCTTACCAACATTACTTACCACTATTGTATATTTAACTTTATCACCATAGTTAGGGTTTGTAACATTTACATCCTTTGTAGGAACTACTTTAGGCAGTTCTTGTATGTATATGGTTTTAGTAGCTACATTGTTACTTATGTTAGTATCTTCAGTACTGTTTACTGCATTAACAGTCAGAGTAACAGTACCTAGACTGGTAGTTTTTGTTTTAACTTTAAGAGTAACAACTTCATTTTTGGCTAATTTTCCTACTTTCCATATACCTGTAGCTGCATCAAAAGTACCTTTTGAAGGAGTAAAACCAACAATATCCTCAAGTTTAATTCCATTTACATAACAATTATTGTCAGTATGCGGACCATGGTTAGTTAAACTAATAGTCCATTCAACTTCCTCGTCCAATCCATAATAATTTTTATCAGTTGTAATATCAACATCCAAATCAACAAAACCAACTACTTCAAAATTAGTTTCATTTTTGATAGCTTTATAGAAGAGATCTTCAGGATGTTCTGCTTTAATGGTATAATTACCAGGAGCAAGACCGCTTAATGAAAACCTGACATCACCATAAATTGAAGATATTAAAGTTTCATTGTAAATAATGTTTCCGTCTTCATCATAAATAACAATCGGATTGATTGACTGAGTATTTTCACGTTCATCCCTATAGATTAAAGTACCGTTTTTACTGTTTTCCACACCATCAACCGGATGAAGTTCATCTGCTCCGGTTGTTCTGTTCATGATTGTTCCGTTTACATTAAATAAGTAAGTTACATTATCAAATGAAATATCATTAAGCTGACCTACATGATGTATTGCATTTGCAATATTGTTTCCACCAATAATCACTACAGTAACATTAACAGTTACTCCATAAGGATTTTTCGGATTTTGAACAATAATAGGCAATGCATAAGTATAAGCCTGGTTTCTGTAAAATACAATATTTTTAAGAGAAGCTACACCGTCTACAAATAAAGCAGAACCGTTAACAGCTGTATTATATCTGAATATTGCATTATCATAAGTTACATTATTACCCATAGTATATATAGCTCCACCTAAACCAGTATTTAAATCATTGTTAAATGGATTAGCATGGTTGGAGTAGAACTGTGAATTGGTTACTTTTATATGACTTCCTTTTACACCTATAGCTCCTGCATCACCTTCTACAGTGTTATTTGCAAAGTAAGAACTGTCTATATTAACATTATTTCCACTGATTCCTAAAGCTCCTGCTTGAGATTTTGAAACACCATCAGAAATAGCTTTATTTCCTATAAAAGTAGCGTTCAAAACATTAACATAATTTCCTTCCACCCTCACAGCACCTGCGAAGTGTGCAGAATTATTTACAAATGTTGCATTTTGAATTTTAACATTATTTCCTTTTACATAAATAGCTCCGGCATGGTTTTTAGCAGAGTTATTTCCAAAATTAGAATTTAAAACAGTGATTCCATCATCAACAACATAAACAGCTCCACCATCATCAGCAGCTTTATTTGATATGAATGTGGAGTTATCTACAGTTATATCGTTACCGTGAGTAGTAATAGCACCACCGATAGGTGCAGCGTTTCCTTCAAAATAAGAATTTGAAATTTTTACCTTTTGACCTGTAGTACCGTCATATCCGGTAGAGATTGCACCACCAAAACCGGTTGCAGTGTTGTTAATAAATATACAATCTTTCAATTCACCGCTTGCATGGAAAGTGGTAGCCGCTCCCCTATATGCAATATTGCCTATAAAAGTACAGTTATAAACAGTACTTCCCGGTCTGAAACAAAGTGCACCAGCATGAGAGTTATTAACATCCGAATTTGCCCGGTTATATTCGAATGTACAATTAGAAACTGTACCCAATACCTGTAATGCAGCACCAAAGGCATTTCCATTTGTTGATGTGGCATAATTGTTCATAAATTTAGTGTTACTTACTTTATTGCTGCTGGAACCAACAATTGTAATTCCAATAGCCATTGTCCCTATAGAAGAAACATAATTATCACGAACAATACAGTCAGTCATTGACCCGTCAAAACTGGCAGTTCTGACAACATAACTATTTGTTACAGTATTGTAAGTACTGGTAGCTTTATTGTTAACCAAAGTACAACGAGATAATGTTACTGTATTTTCTGAATATAATGCAGAATGAACATCTCCTCTTGAGCTAGATGATGCTTCACAGTTACTTATAACACAGTTTTCCAAAACAAGATTAGAACCTGAACTGTAAACACCAGCACCATTTGCATCACGTCCGGAATATTTACCATTAGTTATTATAATGTTCTTCAAAGTTATGCTGCTGGCTCCAATGTTAAACACACGGGAACTTGATTTTGCATCTAATGTAGACATTTCATTACCGGTTCCACCTTTGTTTGGATTAATAGAACCGTCAATAGTAATCTTATCTTTATTAGAAAACCATCCGCCAGCTACAGAAATCTCACTGCCAGATCCGGCGAATGTGTGATTGTTTAAATAAATTGTATCACCAGACTGAGCCTGATTTATTCCGTTTTGAACATCGCTAAATGTTCCATCATTATTTATATCAATGTCTGCTGCAGAACTAGCTCCAATTATTAATAGGAATAATAAAGCCGATCCAACAACAGCAAATATCTTTTTAACCATTTTATCAACGCACCAATTATAGAATTCAAAAAATTTTCTCATGTAAATTATTACGTGAACATGAAAATTCTACAGGATTATATTTGGAACATATGATGTATATATGTTTCTATTCAGCTATACAAAATATTATAATTAAAAAAGTTAATTATATAAAACATTATAAATAACCTCAATCAATTAAACAATATATAATTTCCCCCCCCCAATATGACAAAAATACCATACATAATCAGTTTTAACTGCATATTATTCAAAATAACAATAATATTCAATTATGTTATAGCTAAAAAAATATGAAAAATAATTATGAAATGTTTAACAAAAAAGATAATGTTTATAAAATTCGTTCAGAATATTAAGTTCACATAATAATCCATAAATTATACCCTAATTAATTAAATAATTGATTAACAAAAATAAAAGTTGAGGAATAATATGAATAAACAAAGAAAATACAAACAACGAACTCTGGAAGTTCATGCAGGTGAAAAAGTGGACCCTGTTACAGGCGCCAGAGCTACACCTATATACCATACCAGCTCATATGCTTTTGAAAGTGCTGAAAAAGCTAAAAAATTATATGCTCTTGAAGAAGAAGGATATCTATACACCAGAATATCCAATCCGACATTGGATGTTTTGGAAAAAAGAGTGGCTGCAATTGAAGGAGGTGTTGGAGCTCTTTCACAGTCAACAGGTATGAGTGCAATTTTACTGTCTATTTTAAATATAGCCAATTCAGGAGATGAAATTGTAGCATCAAATAATCTTTACGGAGGCACATTTACATTATTTAAAAATACCATGCCTAACTGGGGAATCAAAGTAAATTTCGTACCTACACATGATCTGGAAGCTTATGAAAATGCAATAAATGAAAATACCAAAGCAATTTACTGCGAATCTATAGGCAATCCGAAATTAGACATTCCTGATTTTGAGAAAATAGCTAAAATAGCACATAAACATGATTTGCCTTTGATTGTTGACAATACTTCAGCTATTACAATGGTTAGACCTCTGGAACACGGTGCAGACATTGTTGTTCATTCTGCCACCAAATTTTTATCAGGAACCGGAACCAGCATGGGAGGAGTTATTGTTGACGGAGGTACTTTCAACTGGGCAAACGGCAAGTTTCCACAGTTTACTACACCTGATCCATCATATCACGGTTTAATTTATAGTGAAGCATTTGGAAACAAAGCATATATCACCAAAGCCCGTGTGCATTTAATGAAGGATTTGGGCACTGTTTTAAGTCCGATTAATGCATTTTTAATCCTGCAAAGTATTGAATCACTATCACTAAGAGTTAACCAGCACTGCAAGAATGCTTTAGAAATAGCTAAATTCCTGAAAAATCATGAAGCTGTTTCATGGGTTAATTATCCGGGTCTTGAAGATAATGAAAACCATGAAATGGCTGAAAAATACTTAAACGGCAATTACGGTGGAATTGTCGGTTTTGGAATTAAAGGTGGTTTGGAAGAAGGTAAGAAGTTTATTGAAAGTGTTGAGCTTTTAAGTCATGTAGCTAATATCGGTGATGCAAAATCTCTAGTTATCCATCCTGCCAGCACTACCCATTCCAACATGACTGAAGAAGAACAGCTTGAAGGGGGAATCACTCCTGACTTTATCAGAATGTCTGTTGGTATTGAGGATGCTGAAGATTTAATAGCTGATATTGATCAGGCATTAAAAAAAGCAGTTAGCTAGAAAGGATTTTTACCTTTCTACCTATATTCTGATACTAAATGACTTATTTGATCAGTAGAGATTATTCCTTTTAATTTAAAGTCATCATCTACAACCGGAAGACATGAAATATCCAATTTTCTCATTCTGCGTGCTGTTGATTCAATAGAATCGTCTGCATGACAGAATTTAACTGTTTTTGTCATTATTTCTTTTAAATCATTGGAATTTGTAGCTATTGCTTTAGACAAATCCCAGCTGGTTACGATTCCAATCAGCTTTTTGTCATTTGTAACAACAGGAATATGTGTAACATTAAGATTAAACATTAATTTAGCGGCTTCCTCTATCTGTGCCTGTTCGGTAATTGTAACTACATCAGTAATCATCAAGTCTTCAACTATGTTGTCTGACAAGAATTTGGATAAAATATAGTTAAGCTGACCTTTTTCAAGTAAAAATGCATCATGACCATAATTAGATTTAAGTTCTGAAAAGCTTACCTCAACATCATTTGCATTAAGTGCTGTCAGGATTTCTGTTCCCTGTTCAACAGGATATAGCCAGTCTGAATCTACTGAAATAATTTCCACTTTTGCCTTTACATCTTTAAGTCCGTCAATCAGAGAGTTGTTTTGGGCAAGGTCAAATAAATCCACTGCTTTTGTAATATAGAGGTAACTGTTTGCATCAAAACGTTTTACAAAGCTTGCTCCCTGATGGTGCAGGTAGCTTTCAACCTGGAAATCCATTGACAAATCATATGTAATTTCATCTTTATCCTGCAGGTCCCTACCAAATTTAAGATACATTGATTCATCACTTAAATAAGTAATATGAGCTATCATACGGGCTACAGACAACCCTTCTTTTGGAATTTTATCAGTTCCGTAATAGTTTCCGCCGTTCCAGTTCGGATCGCCTACTATTGATTGGCGGCCCACTTCATTAAATGCTATTTGCTGCGGTGAAGATCTTGCTGTTGTAGCTATTGCAACTGCTTTTTTCATCATTTCAGGATATGAAACAAGCCACTGCAGGGTTTGCATTCCTCCCATTGAACCTCCAACAACTGCAGCCAGTTTATCAATTCCAAATGCATCAACCAGTTTCTTTTGAACATTCACCATGTCCTTTATTGTAATGACCGGAAAATCTATACCATATTCCTTACCAGTTTTTGGATTGATTGATGATGGGCCTGTTGTTCCTTTACATCCCCCCAATACATTAGAACAGATTATAAAGTACTTTTCACTATCCAGAGCTTTTCCGGGACCTATTACTATTTCCCACCATCCAGGTTTTTTATCTCCTTCATGCCATCCTGCAGCATGTGCATCTCCGGATAATGCATGACATATTAAAATTGCATTGTCCTTTTCCCTGTTAAGTTCACCATAAGTTTCATAAGCTACTGTGATGTTATCAAGAGTCTTTCCACTTTCTAGTTCAATTGGCTCTTCAATATTATAATACTTTGTTTGAACAACTCCAACTGATTCTTTTTTCATTTAAAACACCTAATATTTCTGTATTTTCAGTTTTTTCATAGCCTGTTTTGAAGCAGCCTGTTCAGCTTCTTTTTTGTTTTTACCTTTACCAACACCCATTTCCTTTCCGTCAATCAATATAGATATTATAAATGTTTTATTATGAGGCACACCGCATTCATCAATTATTTTATATTCAATATCCACTTCCTGGGCATCACCGTATTCTTTTATTACTGATTTATAATCAAAGAAAAACACTTTTTTTGCATCAATGTATGGAAATATTATTTTTGAAATGTAATCCTTTGCAAATTCTATACCCTGATCCAAGAATATTGCTCCTAAAAATGATTCAAAAACATCTGCTGTAATTGACAATACCTCATTTTCAGTTATTTTGCTGTCATCACCATATATTTTGATATGCTTATCCAAACCCAGTTCATGTGAATAATAAATTAATGCTGCTTGACAAACATAATTTGCTCGCAGTTTAGTTAATTTACCTTCTTCATAATCCGGATACTGTTTATATAAATATTCTGAAACAATCATGTTCAAAACAGAGTCACCTAAAAACTCCAATCTTTCATATGTATAATCTAAACCATGTTTTGTTCCATAAGACCCGTGAGTAAATGCAACATCATATAGATGCCTGTCCTTTGGGACTATGTTAAATTTTTCTAATAAATTCATAATAAAGACCAAATTTCTTTAAATATGTTAATAC
>ERZ1034992.947-NODE-947-length-14276-cov-4.875044_pt1 | contig 14276 bp, 11 predicted proteins | sample MGYA00520695_ERZ1034992 | MGnify/ENA primary metagenome ERZ1034992 (study PRJEB33766, sample SAMN09781778) | gut metagenome | biome: gut microbiome | host: Homo sapiens | place: Madagascar | study: EMG produced TPA metagenomics assembly of the PRJNA485056 data set...
TTCCACCAGCGATTTTTTGAGATCGCCGGGCAGGATCTGAGCTGGGACGTGGTGGCTGCCACGAACCCGCATTACAACCGCCTGCGCGTGCTGACTGTGCAGAATGCCGCAACCTTTGACGGCGCGGTGCGCCAGCATGAGGTAATGATGGATCAGATCCGCCGCCGGGATATCGACGCCCTGCGCTGCGAATTGACCGACCATGTGCGGAAAATCATTGCGGAGAAGGATGGGTTGGTGCAGCTGTACCCGGATTATTTTGCTGTGCCCCAGCGGGAGATGCGGCTGTAACCGTGAGATTCCCTGTTCTTTTCTTATAAGAAAAGAACAAAAAGAATTTTAATTAAAAATGTGGAGTGCGGTCTACGACCGTACTCCACATTTTTGTTTGGAATTTCTTTGGTCCTTTCTTTGTAAAGAAAGGACAGGCAGCCCCATGGTTACTGTAGAATCTCTTTCAGCGTTTCCATCAGCTTCGGTATCCCGATGGGTTTGGCGATGTGGCCGTTCATACCGGCTTCGAGGGCGGCGCGTTTATCATCGGCAAAGGCGTTGGCCGTCATGGCCACAATGGGGACGCCCGCCTGTGCGGCGTCCGGCAGGGCGCGGATGCGACGGGTGGCCTCGTAGCCGTCCATCTTGGGCATCTGGATGTCCATTAAAATCAGGTCATACTGGCCCGGCGCGGCGTGGGCCACCTTGTCCACGGCCTCGGTGCCGTCATTGGCCAGCTCTACGTGGAAACCGTTCTCCTGCAAGATCGACTGCGCAATCTCCTGGTTCAGGGCGTTGTCCTCGACCAGCAGAATTTTCTTGTCTATGAAGCCCTGATGTACGGCGGCGGGCAGCTCCTGTTTGACATGGAACGGCCGGGTCAGCGCATCGCGCAGCTCCGACATAAAGATGGGCTTTGAGCAGAACGCCGAGACCCCGGCTTCGCGGGCTTCCTCCTCGATGTCTGCCCAGTCGTAGGCCGTCAGGATGATGATGGGCTTGTCGTTGCCCACGATGCGGCGGATGCGGCGCACGGTCTCGACACCGTTCATGTCGGGCATCAGCCAGTCGATGATGTAGACGCTGAACTCGTCGCCTTGGTCCAGCGCATCCTGGGCGCGGATGACGGCCTCCTTGCCAGAGATCGTCCACTCGGGCCGCATGCCGATCTCGCGCAGCATCCGGCCGGTGTTCAGGCAGGTATTGGCGTCGTCGTCCGCCACCAGCGCGCGCAGCCCTTGCAGCTGCGGGATCTTCTCGTGCTGCACGGCTTCATCGCTGAGGGCAAAGCGCAGGTCTACGATGAACTCGCTGCCCTTGCCTTCCTCGCTGTGGACGGCGATCTTGCCGCCCATCATGTCCACCAGATTTTTGGTGATGGCCATGCCCAGGCCCGTGCCCTGGATGCCGCTGACCGTGCTGGAATCCTCGCGGGAGAATGCCTCAAAGATATGCTGCTGGAACTCCGGGCTCATGCCGATGCCGTTGTCCTTGATGCGGAACTCATAGTCGGCAAAGCCGTCCGGGGCGGTGGGCTTTTGGATAACGCGGATGCGGATGGTGCCGCCGGGGCGGGTGAACTTGATGGCATTGCCCAGAATGTTGAGCAGGATCTGGTTCAGGCGCAGCTTGTCCGCGATGATGTTTTCGTCATGGACATCCTCGGTGTCGATGAAAAGGTCCAGCTGCTTGGCCGCCGCATTGGTCTGGATGATGGTGCGCAGATCATGGATAACATCCGGCAAATGCACCGGCACAGCGTCGATCTTCACCTTGCCGCTCTCGATGCGGCTCATGTCGAGCACATCGTTGATGAGGGACAGCAAATGGCGGCTGGACGTCATGATCTTCGCCAGATACCCGCGCACCTGCTCCTTGTTGTCGATGTGGGTCGCCGCCAGCGAGGTAAAGCCGATGATGGCGTTCATCGGGGTGCGGATATCATGCGACATGTTGTTCAAAAAGGTCGTCTTGGCGCGGTTGGCGTGCTCGGCAGCTTCCAGCGCAACGCGCAGGTCGGCACGGCTGTTCTCCAATTCATCATTCAGCCGCTGGATCTCTTCCATGTGCAGGTTCATGTAGGCACTGTAGATGCCCGCAATTTTCATGTTGCAGTTGTACACACCCAGCAGCAGGCCCGTGACCATAAAAAAGAGTGAATTGTTGAGGTTGGTAAAGTAGACGTCGTACCCGGATTGATACTGGGTAATGGCCCAAATATACACCAGCTCCGCCGGGATCTCAAGCGCGGCCAGCTCAATGGCGTTCAGTGCGAATATCATCGGCCCGGACGCCAGAAAGACCAGGAACAGCGTGGTACGCTCCTGCACGCTGGTGGGCGCGATGGCCACCGCAATGCCCACGCCGTAATAGGTAGCCATGAACAGGTACGCCGACAGATGCACCACATTGTGGCTTGCCTTGGGGCGCATCGTGACGGCCGCCACAAAGGCAAACAGCAGCACAGCCACGATGTAGGTCATCCGGTTGTGCGGGTTCCCCATTGACCATTCGATGATCAGCCGCACCAGAAACACCAGCGCACAGGCCGTGGATACCAGCGTCACGCTTTTGCGGTTGGCGTCGTCCAGCTGGCTCTCGATCTCGTCGCACTGCGACCGTTCCAGCCCGCCGCACACCAGCACTTTATAAAGTTTATGCACACCTTTAGGTACGCCTGCCATAGTTTGCTCCTGTCTTTCGACCTCCTTGCCGCCTTACGGTCGCTTTAAAACAAAGTCGAAATTTGTCGATTGTATCTGCTTTAATTATAACAGGGTATAACATAGTTTGCAAGAATGTTGGGTCAGCTTGGGCCGTTTGGGGCTGCTGCGGCAGGAGATCCCGGGGGTTTTTGGGAAGCCGGAATTTCTGTGTACCCCTGCCCTGCCGCCCGGTATTGAACTTGCCCGGGCGGTGTGTTATACTGACATTGTATACTCATTTATAATAGGGAGAGTGTGGAATGGAAAACCTCCGCGCGGAAAAAATCTGGGACCGCTCGCCGCTGGGAAGCCTGGCAGCGGGGTATAAAAGGATCCCGTTGAATTTTAAGCTGACGATGCTGGCGGCCTTTGTGTTTGGCCTGGCCGCGCACATGTACTGCTACACAAATATGCTGACCGGGGCGGATGATTCGGCACTGTTTACGCAGGGATTTTCCTGGGCGGACGGTGCTTCCGGCACGCGCTGGCTCATCAAATTGTACTGGGATCTGCTGGGTACCATCCGCACGCCGTGGCTGCTGGGCGTGGTCACGCTGGCGCTGTACGGCGCGGCGGCCTGGTTCGTCTGTGAAGCGTTGGGCATTACCAGCCGCGCAGGCGTGGTGCTGGTCTCGGGGTTGATGGTCACATGCCCGACGATGATCTCCTCGAACTTTTACCTGACCAGCGCCCACATCTACGCCGGGGCACTGCTGTTTGCCTGCATGGCCGCCTATGCCTACGAAAAATGGCGGCACGGCTGGATCGCCGCGTTCGTGTTTATGCTGCTGTCTGAGGGCAGCTATGCCGCTTACATCAGCATGACACTGTGTCTGTTTTTCCTGTGCAGCCTGAAAGAACTGCTGTTTGACCAAGATGGAAATGACCGCAAAAATTTGTTGTGCCACTTTGGCATGCTGTTTTTGTTTGGCGGTTCCATGGTCGCAACTACCGTAATCTGCAACCTTTTAACGGCCAGCAACACGCAGGGCCGCGTACAGGATTCGCAAACTCTTGGTTTACAGGGATATTTAAACAATATTGTTTCTTCCGTTGCGCAGGTGTTTGACTTTTTTCTGCCTGGCACTTTCATCACATACTTTCACGGCGAGCGGGTCATGTACTCGCTGTTCCTGCTGTGCGCGGCGCTGTCGGCCGTGCTGGTCGTCTGGCTGCTGGTGAAACAGCGTCTGTGGAAGCGCCCGCTGGGGCTGTTTTTGCTGGTGGCTGACATTGCCTGCCTGCCGTTGGCCATGAATGTGATTGGCATTGTATCTGGTTGGGTACACACTTTGATGTCCTTCGCCTATCTGACCCCCTGGCTTTTCTTTGTTATGGCTGTGGAACTGCTTTACTGCCGTCAGAACCTGCACAGGGATTTTGAAAAGATTTTGCGGTGGGGGTATTCCCTGCTGGCCTGCGTGGTTGCCGGGCTGACCGTTTTGTGCGGCATCCGTCTGGCAAACATCGCTTACACCAAAGCCTATGCGCGTTATCAGGCAGCCATTTCTGACACGACCCGTCTGGTCGACCGCATTGAGTCTGTACCTGGCTATGAGAAAAGCGTCACCCCTGTTGTGCTGACCGGGTATCAAACCACCCGTTATCTCGGCCAACCCGCCTATGAGCTTACCAATTCTCTGGCGGGCATCGGCGGTGACTATTACTGGGAGCAGTCTTTCTGTGCACCATTTTCTGCTGCTTCCTACATCAACCAGCATTTGAAAGCGGATATGAACCTGCTGAACGCCAGCGATGCTTCCTTTATGCCTGCCGATGCCGCCAAGACTTTGCAGGAGCAGGGTTACACCGCCGACGCGGACAGCCTGACCGCCGCACTGGACGAGCTGGAAGCGTTCCCTGCACAAAACTGCTGGACCTGGTACAACGGCGTACTGGTGGTAAGGCTTTTCCCCTATTGATTTGTACGATACTCTCATTGCAGGAGGTACCCCATGGCAAAATTGTCAGGCAAGCTTTCCGTCCTGATGCCTGCTTATAATGAAGAAGCCATCATCTACGAAAACGCGCTGGAAGCTGCGCGGCAGATCTGCCCGCTGGCAGATGACTATGAATTGTTGGTCATCGACGACGGCAGCAGCGACCGCACCAAAGCGGAGATCGAGCGCGCCGCGGCGGAGAACCCGAAGATCCGCTGCATCAGCTACCAGCCCAATCAGGGCAAGGGCGGCGCTCTGCGCGAGGGCACGGCCCACGCCGAGGGTGACTATATCGCCTTTTGCGATGCCGACCTGGACCTTGCGCCCGAACAGCTGGCGGATTTTATCGACCGCATGCAGCGGGAAAACGCCGACGTCGTTATCGGCAGCAAGATGCACCCCGAATCCAAAGTCGATTACCCGGCCATCCGCCGGGTGTACAGCTGGGGCTATTATATTTTATTGCTGCTGCTTTTCCGCCTGAACGTGCGCGATACCCAAACCGGGCTGAAGCTGTTCAAGGCTGAGGTCATCAAGCCGGTCATGCGGCAGATTTTGGTTAAACGCTTTGCGTTTGATATTGAGGTTTTGGCTATCATCAATGCGCGCGGGTATAAAATCATCTCCGCACCGATCGAGGTAGTGTTCCACCGCGTTTCCTTTGGCCGAATCGGCTTTCGTGATATCCGCAATATGTTTATTGATACGCTGGCAATTTTTTACCGTTTGCACATTCTGCATTACTATGATAAAGCAGCCACGCTGGAAAGGTCTTAATCTATGGCACAGTCGGGTATTTATTTTTTCATCGGCACGGAGGCCGAGCTGATCAAGCTTTTTCCTGTTATGCTGCAATTGCAGGCGCAGCAGGTCCCCTATCATATCATCGCATCGGGGCAGAACGATATTGTAAAAAGCACCATTCTGCGCGCCCTCAACGGCGGCCATGTGGATTTGGAGCTGAGCAAGGAAAGCGACATTAAAAAGTCGGCTGCCGGGTTGATGCAGTGGTTTGCTGCCACCTGGCGCAAAGGGAAAAAGGCCATCCCCGCGCATTTCGGCAGGGATCCCCTGCGCGGTGCCACGATGGTCGTACACGGGGACACCGTTTCCACCGTGATGGGTGCGTATCTTGCACGGCGTTTCGGCATGCGCGTGGCCCATGTGGAAGCCGGTCTGCGCAGCCACAACTGGCTGAATCCGTTCCCGGAAGAAATCGACCGCGTGCTGACAAGCCGCTGCGTACGGCTGCACTTTGCCCCCGGCCAGGAGGCCACTGCCAACCTTTGCAAAGCCAAAGGGCTGGTGGTAAACACCACTTACAACACCATTGCCGACAGTCTGGCGTACTCCCGCACGATTCCCTGCAAAGACCCCGTGATCGCCAAGCTGCAGGGCGCACCTTATTTTGTATTTGTCATGCACCGGCAGGAGAACCTTGCCAATAAAACGCTGGTGCGCGATATGCTGTCCCGCGCTCTGCAGCAGGCCGAGAGCATGCACTGTGTGATGATTTTGCACAAACCCACCGAGGTAACGCTGCAGGAGATGGGCCTGCTGGAAGCCGTACAGCAGGACCCCCGCGTAACAGCCCTGCCCCGCGTGGAATACTTTGATTTCATGAAACTGCTGGAGGGTGCAGCGTTCGTCATCACGGACGGCGGCAGCAATCAGGAAGAGTTGAGCTACATGGGCAAGCCCTGCCTGATTTTGCGCACCCATACCGAGCGCAGCGACGGCCTTGGCCAGAATGTGGTCATGTACCGGGAGAGCATGCAGGTCGTGGATGATTTTATTGCCCACTATCCTGACTACCAGCGTCCGCCCATCGTGCCCGCGCAGTCCCCTGCCCGGATGATCGCCACCGCGCTTGTGAAGGAGTAACCGTATGTCGCCGCTTATCAGTATCATTATGCCCGCGTATAACGCCGAGCGCACGATTGAGCTGGCGCTGCGCAGCATCCGCATGCAGACGATTGCCGATCAAATTGAAATTTTGGTCATTGACGGCGGCAGCACCGATGCAACCCGGGAGATTGCCCAGCGCTATGGTGCCGCAATTTTGGAAAACCCCCATCGTCTGCCGGAGCCTGCAAAGCTGATTGGGATCCAGCAGGCCAAAGGCCGATATGTTGTAAAACAGGATACCGACGAAGAACTGCTTGATCCGCACCAATTAGAGCGGCGCATTGAATTTTTCTCGCATCATCCGCAGATTCGCTGCATCGTCTGTGATGAACAGCGTCCTGACCTGCGTGAAGGAGTTTCGACGCACTATCTCTGTACATACGGCGACCCGTTCACATTTTTTGTCTACCGCCAGAAAGAAAGCATCCTTCGCACTTTCAAAGATGCCATCGTCGAAACCGACGGCCCTGCCCATGTGCTGCGTTTTGCCCCCGGCGATCTTATGCCGATCGGTGACGGCGCAACGACCATGTTTGATCTGCAATGGGTCAAGGAGCATTTTCCCGACTGGAACACCCAACAGTTTATATGTGCTGCTTCCAGCCGTATTTTTACCGAAACCGGCTGCTGCGGCTGTATTGCCGGGGATGATGTGATCCACCACACCCGCGCCACATTCAGTGGGTATCTGGCCAAGCTGCGCTTCCGGGTCATCAACAACCTTTTCCACAAAGAGGAAAGCGGCTTCAGTGCGCGCGCCTCGCAGCAGCCGCGCTCGCGCTACACTTCCCGCAAATATTTGTTTGTTCTGTACGCGGTCACCTTGATAGGGCCGTTGGTGGACAGCATCCGCCTGGCACTGCACCACAAGGATGCCACTCTGCTGCTGCATTTCGTGTACGTGTACTACACCTGCCTGTGCATCGCTTGGTATCTCCTGCGTGCCCTGCTGGGCCGCCCGCCGGAAAACAAAACCTACGGGAAATAATTTATGCAGCTTCGATAAGCCGCCTGTAAAAGCATAACAACAGCGCGCCCCGTCTTTCGGCGGGGCGCGCTGTTGTATTTTTATGGATTGTTTACTGGTCGATGGGCTTCATCGTGAGGACTTGCACGATTCGCTCATTTGATGGTTATATCTTGATTCATCATTGGAGTGATACTGCGATACACCGCAAATTGAAGTTTCATCTGATTATGTATTATTCTATCACGCTTTCAGCATTTGGTACACGATTTGGTACATAAACCGCGTGATAAACCGAGATAGACGGTGCGCTTGAATGGGGAAATAGTCGTTGAAAAGAGCAGAAATGCACTCGACTAAGATAGTTGTGCTCAGCAATGAACGCCCCAATAAATAAACAACTCTAAAAGAGCGCTTGACCTCTGTTGTGTGTAATAAAAAAGGAGGACTCCTACGAATAGGAGACCTCCTTTGGGCTACGGGCTTCGCAAGCATCCGCAACGCAATTATGGGCACAGCTGCACACCTTTTCCGCAACTGATACAGGCATCATTTACCGTAAAAGCATGCTGGGCGCACTACGGCACAAAGCCCCTGCCGCAGCACTGCGGCAGGGGCTTTGTGTAATATGAGGAATGCTGTGTAACTCAGCAAGGGAATGGCTTATTCGTTGTCGTCCTTGTCGGCTGGTTTGCTCCACTCTTTAAAGGACGGAACTTTTGGGTAAGCTTTCAGTTGCTTTTTCATTTTGCGGACAGCAATGCTGTAGGGGTTCAGGGCGCCGGACAGGTACAGCCCCGCGGCAAAGATGAAGAATACGCTGGCAATCAGCATAAACGCACGCTGCCCCACATTGGCGGCCAGCAAAAAGGTGACCGTCGAGCCGATCACCATCATTTCCGCGGTGGCATTGCCCTTGCGGCGCTGCTCCTTCGGGGTCAGGCGCACGTCCTCCAAGGCCATCAGCCAGTTCATCTGCTCGTCTGTGATGTTCAGCTCGGATTTATAGCGGTGCAGATTGCGGCGGGTCTCGGCATCAGCGTTCTTGTAGGTCTCACTCTTGTGGTAATCCTGTACCGTGGGGGTCTGTTTCTTTGCCATTTGCTTATCCTTTCCGTTTTGCGGGGGCCGGCAGCTGCAAAAGCACCAGCGCGGCGATCTCGCACACAATGCCGGCTACGCCGAATCCATCCATCTTCTGCCCGAACAATACCAGCCCGAACAGCGCGGCGGCCACAGGCTCAAAGGTGGCGGCAATGGACGCACGGCTGGCGGGGATGGTTTTCAGCGCGGCGGTGTACAGCCACTGCGCCGCCAAAGAGCACACCAACCCCAACCCGAGGTTGGCGGCCAGCGCACCGGGCGTTGTCAGGATATAGGCAACGCCCGGCAGCTCACCTGCGGCGGCGGTAAACACAAGGCTTGCCGCTGCACTGAAAAGGAACATGTAAAACAGATTTGTCATCGGGCTGTACTTTTTCAGCTTGGTGGCCAGCAGAATATTCTGCAGCGTGTAGCACAGCGCGGCACCAAGACCGTAGGCCACACCGCCCGCATCCAGCGTCACGCCGCCTGCCACGCCGCTGACTAACGCACAGCCCAGCAGGCTGAGCACAAGGCACAGCCCCTTGCCGGGGGTGAACTTTTCATGCAGGAACACGACGCTGAACAGCATGACAAGGGACGGCATAAGGTAGATGAGCACGGCAGCCGTGCCCATACCTACAAGCTGGATGGAGTAGGTGTAGAACAGGCCGAACATAAACAGCCCCAATGCACCTGCCGGGACGAACCAGACAAGGTCCCGCAGGTCGATCTTCAGCGCGGCGGTTTTTTTCGCCGCCAGCCAGATGCCTGTCAGAATGGCCATCGAGGCCATACGCACGAGGGTCATTTGGGTGCCGTTGACGCCGTAGGCCGTCAGGATATTGATAAAGATGCCGTTTGCGCCCCAGCAGGCCGCTGCCAGCAGCACCATCAGCACTGCTGCTGTTTCCTTTTGTTTCACAGTCCGTACTCCATTGTAATCGGATATTTTGGTTTTGTCAAAAAGCTTCCTTAGCCAAGATCCTCGCCGTTAGAGGCGGTGACCTTCTTGTACCAGTAGTAGCTGTCCTTCAGGCTGCGCTTGCCGGTGCCGTTGAACTGGTTGTCGTAATCGACATAGATGAAGCCATAGCGCTTCTCGATCTCGCTGGAGGAGCAGGAGATGATGTCAATGGGGCCCCACGGATAGTAACCGCGCACATCAACACCGTCCTTGACCGACTCGACGACCTGCTCAACATGCTTGCGCAGATAGTCGATGCGGTACGGGTCGTGAATGGAGCCGTCGGCCTCGACCTTATCGTAGGCGCCAAAGCCGTTCTCGGTGATGTAGAGGGGCTTCTGGTAGCGGTCCCAGTACTCGTTCAGCGCAATGCGCAGGCCGAGGGGGTCAATGCTCCAGCCCCAGTCGCTGGCCGGAATGTCGGGGTTCGGCACCTGACCCAGCTCGGTGTGCAGGTACGGCTCCTCGCCGGACAGGCGGCTGTAGTAGTAGCTCAGCGATACGAAATCGACCGTACCCTCTTTCAGAGCCTCCTCGTCGCCGGGGTAGAAGTTGATATGAATGTTGTGCTCATCATAATAGCGCAGGGCGTAACCGGGGTAGTAGCCGCGGACCATGATGTCGCCGTACAGATATTCCATCTGGTTGTGGCGCATATTCCAGTACACATCCTCAGGGCGATGGCTGATGGGATAGGTCAGGTTGGAGCAGAACATCATGCCGATCTCGTTGGCAGGGTCGATCTCATGGGCAATCTTGGTGGCCTTGGCGCAGGCGACCATCTCATTGTGGACGCCCTGATACTTGGCCTCCAGCAGGTTGTCGACCTTGTCGCTGGCAATACCCAGATGGTTGAAGCTCTCGTGGATGATGAGGTTGATCTGGTTGACGAGGATCCACTTGTGGACCTTGCCCTTGTAGCGCTTGAACAGCACCTCGCAGTACTTCACAAAGAAGTCAACGACCTCGCGGCTGGCCCAGCCGTTGTATTTCAGGGCCAGATTCAGCGGCATCTCATAGTGGCTGACCGTGATCAGCGGCTCCATGCCGTTGGCAATGATCGTGTCGATGAGGTCATCGTAGAACTTCAGGCCCTCCTCGTTGGGCGTGGCATCATCACCGTTGGGGAAGATGCGGGCCCAGTTGATGGAGGTGCGCAGGCTGTTCATGCCGGTGCCTGCCAGCAGCTTGATGTCCTCCTTGTAGGTGTGGTAGAAGTCGATGCCGCGGCGTTTGGGGTAGAACTTGTCGTCCTCCTCCATGGCGCGCTTGATGTATGCGGTGTCGATCTCCATGTTGTAGCGCTCTTCCGGCGGGATGTCATACTGGCTGCGGTTGATGTCTGCCAGGCACCAGCCCTTGCCGCCCTCTTTCCATGCGCCCTCCATCTGGTTGGCGGCCAGTGCGCCGCCCCAGAGGAAGTCTTTCGGCATACCGTTGTATTTGCTCATCTTTTCCATTTTAGATTCTCCTTGTCAAAAATCAGCCCTGCACCTTAGCTTCAAGGTCGGCAAGACGCTTTTCATAGTTTTTGGCGATCTTCAGCATACTCTTGGTCATGTTGATCTCGACCTGGATCGTCATAAGGGTATCCTGTGCGTGAGCAAACAGGACATAGTAGCCCATCTTCTCATCACCGCCGCGAATGTCGCCCTGGATCATCTCGGTCTGAACATTGTGGGCCTCGGCCTGCAGCTTGTCGGCCTCTTTCAATTCAGCCTTGGCCTCGTCCAGCTCACCCTTGGCAATGTGGTCCATAGCCTTGCTGGCGTGCAGACGGGCATCACCGGAGCCCATGATGATATCCATGGCCTTGCCCATAACATATTCGTCTTTTTCCTCTTGGGTCATACCCGTCATCGGGCTCTTTTCCTCTTCCATAAAAACTGCTCCTTTGTATCCGTAATGGTTAAATCGTGTGACTTATAGGATGTTGTGTGGCTGCGCCCTGATGAAAATACCGCCCGGTCGAGTAGAGCCGGCCGGACGGTACTTTTTCATAATTTCAACTTACAGATTAAGCGGCACCTGTAAGCGTTTTGCGGCTATCAGGCCTTGATGGCGGCAGTCTCTTCCTTGACCTTCTGGTCGTCATAGGCCTTCACGAACGGGAACCAGATGACGGCAGAGAGAACAAAGGTCAGGATGGCGAAGATCACGCCGGTGATGCTGCCCTGCGTAGCGATAAAGGTGCTGATGGGGTACGGGCAGTACCACAGGTCGAACTGGATGCGCGGGATGGGGGCAAACGGGATGACCTTCGTGAAGATGTAGGTCACGATGGGAAGGATGATGCCCTGAAGCCACATAGGCAGCATCAGCAGGGGGTTCCAGGCGATGGCACCGAAGATGATGGGCTCGTTGATGTTGAAGATGCCGGGCACGACGCAGGCGCGGCCGAGGGCCTTCAGCTCGCTGGATTTGCAGATGAACATCATCAACAGGCAGAGGGACAGCGTGCAGCCGACACCGCCGATCCACAGATAGGTGCAGAACATGAAGGTCTCGGTAAAGATGCCCAGGTTCTGGTAGGTGGCAATGCCAGCAGCGACCAGCTCCAGGTTGGCGGTGATAACAGCCAGCTTGACGGGCTCATCAACAGGGGTAAGCACCCAAGTGGAGATACCCATGGAGTAGATGAAGCACTTCAGGAAGCAGAAGAACACGAAGCCGACAGGAGAGGTCAAAGCACTCTGCAGCGGCATAAAGACGGCCTGCACAGCACCGGCAACATCGACACCGGCAACCTGAACGATCAGCCAGCCGCCCGCGATCAGAAGCATGATGGGCAGCAGGGAGTCAAACCACTGACGAACGAAGTCGGGAATGACGGAATCCTCTTTGAAGAAGGAGAACTTGGCGAACGCACCAAAGACCAGACCAACGATAATGCCGGTGAAGATGGCAACGAACATACCGTTGGCACCGTACAGGGAGTGGCCCTGGCCCATTTCCTCCGCAGACTGCGGGTCGATGCAGATCATAAAGAGCATCATGCCCGTGAAGCCCGCGAGGATGCGCTGCTTACGGAAGCGCTTTTTCTCGCAGTAGTTAAAGGGGATCAGGAAGGAGGCCATCAGGCCGATCTTGCTCATCGTCCAGCCGAAGGGAGTCCAGAAGCTGGGCAGAGCGGGAATGTAGTCGTTCAGGATGGTGCCGACGCAGAAGATAGAGCCTGCCAGAATGAAGGGCAGCAGCTGCATCATCGAGTCCTTGATGACCACGATCCAAGTCAGATTCGTGATCTTTTGCAGTTTCGGCGCGAAAGAATTTTCGAGCCATTTAATGAGTTTATCCATTGGTTTCCTCCTCATTTATGCTGCCGATGGTCGGCAGCACTATTTAGTGCAGGGCCGCTTCCCTGCTTGGTACCGTAGAGTATCAGGCCTCGCCGAACATGCCAAGGATCTGATCCAGCGCAGCATCGCCGTTCAGGCGTGCGTAGGCAGCCTGCTCAATGACGCCGACCTTGACATCATAACCCTCGCAGATCTCCTCCATATCGGGCAGAGTAGAGGCGAGGTGGGGTCCGATCATCAGGCAGTCGATCTCATCGACATAATCCTCGACAGTGGACTCACTGCGTGCATTGACAGTGATGGACAGGCCGCGGGCCGCGGCAGCCTTGCGGATGTTGGCAGCCATAAAGCCGGAAGATGCGCCGGAACCGCAGACGAGCAGAACATTGTGCTTTTTCATAAGTTGTTTACCTCTTTCGTGTTAAATTCCTCATATTTTTGCGGGTCTTCATACCAGAACCCTTTCTGTGCTTTCATCATACTGCAATTTTTTGCACAGTGCAACCCCGACTTTTGCACACCGTTGATGCAATCCGTCGATGTGCAAAAAAATTGCACATCAAACTTGTGCACCCTGCTTAAAAAAGCAGCTTTTACAGATTTTTGCAACAGAAAAAGCACACTTTTTGGCGTTTTGTACAGCTTTTTGCAGACCCCCTGTGAAAATTGCCGCTTTTCTTTTTGGGCCGGGGTGGGGTATACTATAGATATAATGTAAGGTGAGGTGTCCCCCACCCTGCAATATGGCAGTTACGGCAGCGCCCGCCCGGAGGGGACAAGCCGATCTTCTACCACTTATTCAACGAAAGGATCCACCGTTCATGGCTAGCAAGCAGAACCAGCTCGTGCAGACATTGCTGGATCAGAACCAGCAGCTCAATGCCACCCAGCTTGCCAATTCGCTGGGGGTATCGGTGCGCACGGTACATAACTATATCAATGCAGTCAATGCGCAATACCCGGATGCCATCGTCTCGACGCCGACAGGGTACCGCATTGCACCCGCTATGGCGCAGCAGATGCTGCACCAAAGCCCGAACGACATCCCCCAGAACGCGCAGGACCGCTGCACCTACATCCTGAACCGCCTTGTACAGAAGGGCGGCAGCCTGAACCTGTACGACCTGTGCGATGAAATTTATATCAGCGCAACAACCTTCCACGCCCTGATGGGCAAGATGCGCCGCCTGACACGGGAGTACGACCTGAGCCTTGCCGTCAGCGGTGACGCCGTAACACTGACGGGCAGTGAGCGCAACAAGCGCCGTCTGCTCAGCGGACTTTTGTACCATGAATCCGCCAGCGCATTTACAAGCACGGACTCCCTGCAGGCTGCATTTCCCAGCATTGACATTGAGAAAATACGCGCGGATGTCATGGATGTGCTGAACGAAAACCACTACTTCATCAATG
>ERZ1034992.949-NODE-949-length-14272-cov-4.378983_pt1 | contig 14272 bp, 26 predicted proteins | sample MGYA00520695_ERZ1034992 | MGnify/ENA primary metagenome ERZ1034992 (study PRJEB33766, sample SAMN09781778) | gut metagenome | biome: gut microbiome | host: Homo sapiens | place: Madagascar | study: EMG produced TPA metagenomics assembly of the PRJNA485056 data set...
TAATTCATCAAATCATCATAAACCCAATCACTTGCGGGCGCAGAATTAACTTTCTTTTTCTTCTTACTCATTGGAGTCCTTTCAAGTCTCAATCAAAATGAACGGATAACCCGGAGCCTTCTCGCGCAAATAAGTATAAATCTCATTGCACTTATTCAGATAAGCCGTAGCACTCATGTCAAGATTCTCTGGAATGGGTTTGCCATTGAGATAAAGTTTTAAATAGCAATCATAACTCCAATTATCTGCGAAAAGCAAACCGAGAATATATGAATAGTCATTATCGACGTCTTCTCTCTTGATAATGCCTGCGTGAACTAAATCATCTTGAAGAACTTCATAACTAATAACTGGTGCAGTTAAAATCTTCATCATAATTTTCCTTTCCATTGGTGCGCAAGGTGGGATTTGAACCCACAAATCCTACGTCCTTAGCGTAGTGTCTATGCCGTTCGACTACTCGCGCGTAATGAAGAATTTTCGTATCTTCCCCCTCTTGATTGCCTATTCAATACTGAGGACGACGGACTAACTCAATCAAACCGTGAAGTTCAATTCCCATTAGGGAATCTAATAGGGAACTCCGTTCTGGAGCGACTGGTTGGATTTGAACCAACGATAAAAAATTAAGTGCTTTGCAGGCACCCGCCTTTGTCCACTGGGCCACAGTCGCATATAAAGGGAGAATTGCTTCTCCCTAAAAGAAAGAGGTATGTATGAAAAGAGTAGGAATTAACTTCCAAACTCTATAAATATTATATCACAAGATTAAGAGAAAGTCAATTAAACGGTTTCCAACATTCCCTCAAGCATTTTCTGGATTTCAGTATTCTCCATATCCAGCTCATGACTACGTTTTACTGCAAAGCCATCATACTTACCAATCTGCTCATACAGCGCAATAATCCGCTTCTTATAATTGTAAGTGTAATTCGCCAGGGCATGATAATACTGAGTCCAAGCCTTACGACGAGCGATCCTCATGCCCTCGTCCTCGTCCCATTTATCATCAACCGAACAATAAGCCTTACCCTCAAACTCAAGATAAGCAGGACCAAGATCAGAATTGACATGGAGCAGAGAAGCAATATCCTCTAGCTCACGAATCTTAAAAGCGTCACGCTTAGTCCAGAGATTTGCCAGGTCACGAGCGCCACCGCTCAGCTTAGCAACTACGACGCCATGATACAGCTGACCATTGATACAGCCAGTCTTATCTCGATCAATGTAATACGAAAAACTCGGCTTCTCATAGGCATAATCATCCTGAGGCTTGGCGGTATAACGAGGAACAGCAGGAATAAACTTAGTCATAATTTAAATATCCTTTCTTAACTTTCTATAAATATTATAGCATAAAATCGTTCTAAAGTCAATTAATCTTCAAGAGTGTTTGTGGAAAAGGCTTCAGCCGCAACATGAACTCCAAGAAAATACTCAATAATTGCAGGCAGAGTATATTCTGCATCGTCCACAATGATTTTTTCAATTGTCTCATCCGCGGCAAGATCGTCAAAAGTAACGGGCGAAGGAATCTTGTAGCCCATCACATTTGCCTTTTCCATCAAAATGCGTCGCCGATGGTCGTCAATAGCAAAAATAGGAACACCAGAATTTTCGCTCTCCTCGATCAGACGAGAGGTTTTACCTTCTCCGCGTTTCATTCTAAAAATCTTCATTTAGTTCTTCTCCTCAGCCATGTAATTTTTCAGCGCCTGAGAGATGGTCTTACCATCTGCTTTTGCACCGATCTCTGCACGGACTGCTTTCATCGCCGCACCAAAACTAGTCGGAAGTATACAATCTGCATCCATCGCGCGCAGATAATCCAAAACTTCATCGTAAGACATCATTTTGGGCAGATAAATAGAATAAAGGTCAATCTGACGCTTCAAACCTCTAGCATAATGAGTATTAAGCAAGTCACCAGACATTGCATCATAATCCTTCTGCATCTGTCTGACTTCCTTTTGAATCACGCCAAGTGCTTCATCATCGGTCAATTCACCATGCCGATATTCAACTTCCTTCGCGCGCAAACGAGACAAGAGATAAGAATAATCATTCTTATCTTCCATGCGCCCGTCCTTCAGTGCTTCTTTCATTTTCATTTCAATCTCAGAAACAATCAAAATAATCTTCCTTTCTTACAAGGTGATATAAAAATCTACGCCTTCATTCCACATAACTTTGCGGGCTTCGTGAAAGTCTTTTATCTGCGGCGGAGTCTTATCATGCTGCTTGAACCAGTAATCAATAAAATCCTGCGCCGCGAAATTCATCAAAGCAGTATTGGAAATGAAGGTTGCCCAGTTAGTATCTGCTTTTGCTTTATAGCGTACAAGCCACATAGAAATTAACCCCATTTAGACTGGCGAACATAAGACAAAGTGTCGTGAAGTTCTTCCGCAGTTGGCTTAAAATTAAGCCACTTCTCAATCTCTTCTTTTCCATTAATAGTATAACAACCATCGTCGAAAGACATTATACGATTATCAGAAGCATCAAAAGAATAAACAGTACCATCCGACATCAGTAAATCGCCAGTTTCATCACCAGAAACAACCTGAACAAAAATTCCTTTAACGTCGGACAAGTTATGCTCTTTGATATGACAAACAGTCTCTCGATTGCTATAATCATAAACAGTAAACTCAAAGCCCATAATCTTATTTCCTTTCTCATTTTCTATAAATATTATATCATATATATCTAAAAAAGTCAATAGAAATAAAGGTTAAAATTTAGCTAATCCAACCTCAAAAAGCAGCCAATTATCCATTGCGTGAAGATACTCAAGCTCAACATCGGACTCAAAGAAATCTTCCTCTTTTAAAGGATAAATACCAAAATCAGTTGGATGCTCACGAATTTCCTCTTTGGTTACAAGAGCAGAATCATAAGGTTCATGCTCTTGATAAATCTTTCTTGCGCACTCACGAGCATAGCGCATTGCTTGCTCATTGTTATCAAATTCTTTTACGTCCACCAAACGTAATGGAGCATAGGGACGCTTCAAGCCAGCATAAATTTCTCGTGTCATAATTATTCTCCTTAACTTTCTATAAATATTATAGCATATCTTTGCGCGAGAGTCAATACAAAAAATGGGCTGGAATTTCTTCCAACCCAATATATGTCAAACTTCAATCCAAGCATCAACGTAGTCAGCCGCAGAAAGAATTGTATCATCTTGTAAACATTTCCAGATGAAACCATTGTCATCAACATAAACTTCATCTTTCATGTAGTGTCCATAACTACCAACAGGAGCCACCCATTTCTTTGCGGCAAAAGCGTCAGTAGTATGGCATAATGACCAATTTTCACGGTCTTCTTTTGGTAAAATTGCTGAAGCAGTATGAGGAATCAATAGAACCCATACTTGTTCGTCATATCTAACGGGCGCGCCAACTACCCAAGAGGAATAATCCTTATTAGGTTCCCATTCGGGAATACATCCCTCATTGGCGATGATCTCAGTGCCAGTCAGATTTTTTGCTTGCTTTTGAAGCGCTTGTGCATCAGCTTTGCCTTTCGCACGGAAAGTATTCAAAATAAAATCTTTACTTGTCATACTGATTGCACTCCTTCTTGATAGGCTGCGGCGATAGCATCGTAAATTTGTTCTACATCTGATTTATCTGCTTTTGAATTCTCAAGTGCGGAGACACGCTCGTCAAGAGTCATAGAAGCCTTGGCTGGATAATTCCACCAAGAGTCAAAATCATTTTCAACTTCTTCTACTGTCAGCGCGCCATCATAACGGAATTGAACTTCGTCGCACTCGTAAGCATCATAGGTTTCTTCCGAATTACCCTGTTTGGTGACTTTTTCGATATTTTTCCTCAAAATAACGTCGGTTTTTCCGCCAACGGGGAAAGTCAAAACAGCTTTCGGGATAGAGCAATAAGTCTCTTTCATAACTTGTCAATTCCTCCCTAGAATGATTAGATATGGATTGCTTTGAACGATTCATTAGGGTATTTATATGATAATTGAGGATTACTCCATAACTTTTAGAATATGTAAGCCAACTATTATATGCTGCAATTTTTCGCGCTCTCCAAATAGGCACATAAGAGAGTTGATTTGCGCGGATAAATTGTCTACGCGCTCTGCGAAAAATTTTCTTGCGAATGCCACGGCGATGGCGATAAATTCTAAAACCCATCATATCAATAAAAGTATCTTTATAGCGAGGATGGTTTTCGACCTCTTTAGATGGGAATTGAATTATTGTCCAGACATTTTTGATTTCTAAACCAAATTGTGTTTTAATACGTTTAGTAACTGTCTTAATCGCGCGCTCTAAATTGGACTTATATCCAAACAAGAGAAAATCATCTGCATAGCAAACAATTTTTTCAACCAGCTTAATCCGCTGTCCGCGGCGCTCTTTATAAAGTTTATTAAACTCACGCAAAACTTCACTCATTACTAAATTAAATGCCCAAGTAGAAAAGTAGCCACCAATAATTAAATGGTGATTAGGATAATTTGCCATGATAGCATCAACTAAATCAATTAGCTGTTTATTCTTGCCGCAATATTTAGCAATAAGATTATGAACAGTGCTTACTTTTGTTGATGGATAAGCCTTACGGACGTCACATTTAATACAGTCCACTCGTTTGTCTTTGAACTTTGGACTATTGAGAATATATGAAATTCTTTGTGCGCCCTTAACTTGTCCCTTACCTGGGATACTGCCAAATTGACAATATAAAATTTTAGCATCGAAAAGTGGTTGAAGTGCGTAAACCGCGATGTACTCAAATACTTGCTGAAGAGGAGATTCTTGACAAATGTCTCTTTTCTTTCCTGAAATACCATCAACTCGATTGAATTGACGAAGTTCTCTAAATTTAAGTTTGTTATCAGCAATCATTTGAGCGCATTTTTCAGATAATTTCTTGATTGCGCCATCAATCATAGGAGTTGATTCATTTAATTGTGAACGCTCCTTTATTACTACGCGGCGAGATATACCTGTTTGGGTGCATAATAAATCAAGAAAATCGTTGCGATAAAGTTTATGCTTAACACAGTCATAAACCGCCCAGTAAATAAACTCTGGATCGCATATATTAGTACTTGCGGGCTTACAAAAAGTCTTTATAAGTAGCCCTCCTTATTAGTCCTTTGGCCGGTCTCCCCGTGCGACTTTCGCCGAAGCTACTAGACGCGGTTAAGCTTACTCTTTTCTGAATAAAAGAATAAGCCGGTCTTGACTACGCAGGAGCAATTTCAACTAAATAAGTCTAGGAACGTAATCCGCATTATTGTTGTAAAACTGCTCCGCAAGCAAGACCGGCTAGGACCGCCGAGCGCCCCGTTCCAGTTAGAATTCGAAGGAGAATTGTTCGAGTTACGAGCTGAAACACCACAATTACCGCCATTCTACAAATTGTAGAAACACCAACCAGCACGCACACCAGACGACGCCAAATTGACGTTGAAGCCAAATCTGCCAACGGAATACGTCCCTACTTTCGTTAAGCGCCGAAAGAACTGAATGGAGGATTTTGTAGTAGAGAAATCCTTCCCTAAACTTTGAATCGTATCCTTGGAATTTTATTCTAGGTTATATAGATTCTTGAATGGCGGTAAAGTCATTGAATCTATCTCGGTTTCGTATGAAACAAGACTTGAAAGTTAATGGTTCAATTAAATCATGCTATTGCTGCACTCAATTGAGATCGGATCAACAGTCGGGCATATCGCACGGATGGGTCGTTTCCATTATAATGGGGACTTGCGTCCCCTCTCTTGCCTATCCGCACTTCGTGCTCCTAGGCTTCGATTCACCCCGCAAGACCTGGACCGCCGAGCGCCCCGGACCAGTAAGAAGACGAAGGAGAACGGCTCGAGATACGAGCAGAAACACCACAACCACCGCCATCCCACAAACCGCAGAAACACCAACCAGCACGCACACCAGACGACGCCAAAAAGACGGGGAAGCCAGCTTTACAACCAGTTCCGCTACCAGCTGTTGTGGATACCTTAGCTGGCCAGCAAACTGCTGGGTCATTAGCGATTGCGGTATCTTCGATATATTCCCAGTGCCAACTTGTATTAGCACCCTCAACTGCCCACTTCAAAGTCAAATCAGTTTGCTTTGTATAGTCAGAAGAAATTGTTCCATTAGTAGTAACTTTTGACTGGTCATGGCAAGTATAACAATCAAACATATAGTTTGTATCATCTTTGCTCCATTGCCACAATTCATCTGAAATAATCAAATAAGCACCATTCTGGAACTCAATCTTCTGGAGCAAGCCAGGTTCAGAACCATTGGTGTAATTAGTTGCGCTGCCATCATAACCCAATACGTTGTCATTGTATCCAGAGTGATAAGGCATAGAAGAAATCATTGTCTCACTCGCAACAGTGTCAAAAGTTGTTCCGCCGTTATCAATATTAACAGCTGTATAAGAAGTATCATCAATGGTGACTGGCTCCAAACTTTTGACTTTCTTCATTGAAACAAGACTTCTCATGGCACTATCACCACGGTCAGTAGAACCACCTTTCTTACCGATGATAATTGTTGAACCGACTTTGATATTCGCGCCTTGAGCAGTGGTCACAATAATGCGCTCCACGCCAGTTTCGCCAACAGGAGTGGTATATTGCCAGTTATAATTTGAGCAACCCTCAATAGTACCAGAATTACCTTTCTTAGCATACTTTAACTTCATCATAATATCAAGGAACTTGATAAGGTTGCCACTCGCGCCAGAGTATTGACTACCACGCTTGCGCCACAAAGCAACACCAGATTGATGAGAAGTGAAGTTGATTGCGGGAAGATTAGTACCAACAGTAATGGTTCCGTCTTTCATGCCAGCATAATACTTCGGATTAGCAATAAACTCATGGACAACACCATCTTTTGATGTACCTTGCGGCCAACGATGCCAAGTTTCGTCAGGAGTTGATTTAAGTTCAACAAAATGATAGCCTTCACTGGTATATTCATGCCAATAAGTGTTCTTTTGAAGAACCCAAGTGAGATGCTCACCAGAACGAACAGTGGTAATGTCATCAATTAATTCAACCGCATAAATAGTGATTGAACCATCGGAATTATGCTCGCCAGACGCTTCGATGCACCAGAACTCTGGCTTAAATGCGAAGTCGTCTTGACCAAGAGTTGAATTAGTTGAAGGAGTGCAAGTCATGCCAACAGAATCGTCAATGTACTCACCATTTGCACTATTTGAAGTGGCAAACAAAGGTAACTTAGTGCCATAAACTTTGTTACTGGTAAGAACATTACCAAACCAACGCTCAAGCATTTGAGTACGGGTGGAGGTACCTTCAACCCAATTTTTCTTCCACCACTCTTGGAACAGGCCATTGACTTGAGCAACGGAAGTCGCATTGCGAACGGCTTGGGCATAAACACCATCAATCATTCCATCAACTTCGGTTTTGGTGTAAACTTTGGTTGAGTCTGCAGGAGTATAGCCAAGAGCAGAAGTGATGTTGTCAGTTGTAACAGTGGCATCAGAACCTGGGTCACCTTTATCACCCTTTACACCTTGAATACCCTGTTCTCCTTGTACGCCTTGTACTCCTTGAGGACCTTGTGGACCTTGTATGCCAGCCGCGCCAGACAAATCAGTAACAAAAGTAAAAGCACTCTTTCCTTTTACATAAAGTTTTGCATTATCTTCGTCTTCAACATTGCCAGTATTAATGAGAACAAAATCGCCAGTAGAAGTATCAGTTCCATCAAAATCGGCGTTCATTGCTGCAACTGAGACATAAATCTTCTTAATGCTAAATGGGTCACCTTTGTCTCCCTTGGCACCCTAAACACCCTAGATACCTTGAGGTCCTTGTTCTCCTTGCGGGCCAATATCACCAGTCTCACCCTTTTCGCCTTGGATGCCTTGTTTACCTTGCGGGCCAGCTGGTCCAACTGCACCAGTCTCACCTTTTAATCCTTGAGGACCGGCAGGGCCAACATCGCCAGTATCACCTTTGTCACCTTGAGCACCTTTTGGACCTTGGATACCTTGAATACCTTGTGGACCAGTTTCACCAGTTGCTCCTTTTTCTCCCTAAATACCCTATGCGCCCTATTCTCCTTTTTCACCCTTATCGCCCTTTACACCTTTAAGACTTGCAAGCCATGCTGCTTCTGTGCCCTCAAATCCATTTTTAACTGCAATAGCGTAAGCGGTTACTGCGCCTAAATCTATTCTTTTACTCATGCGTAGATTACCTCCAGCTTACCATCATCGGAAATTCTGAAACTGATTTCATCAGTTCCTTCAGCAATAACGGCATATAAGTGTCCATCGTTGTCACTTTCAAAAGAAACATAACCAACTCCGCCTGTATCACCCTTATCGCCTTTTGGACCAGTCAATTCTTTCTTTTGTTCCGCAGTGAGGTCGTCCCAAGTAAATGGGTCTCCCTTATCACCTTTATCACCTTTCGGTCCAACCGGTCCTTGCGGTCCTATATGGTCAACGTGAGCATCTCTAACTGCCTTGCGAGTCAACGCAAGTGTAATTATATCCATTAACTCACCCCTTTATATCCACAAATAAATGTCCATCTTCAATGTCAAAAGAAACATCTAAGTTCAAATCCTTGACGGCCTATTGAATTTCATCGGCCATCTACTCTCTAAACTCTTGTTTCATTTGCTCTATATCTGCGGCCGTCCAATAGTCAACACCTCTCTAGGGAGTTCGCCCCTAAAGTGATTCAAGCCACTGCTCTTCAGTCCCTACATAGCCATTAGCAACGGCAATTTCGTAGGCTGAAGCACCACGCGCCAGCGGATTAGATAGCGCACCGGAAATATCACCCGCTGGATTAATCGCGCCAGATATAGAGTTATAATTTGTAATACTTCCGTAAAGTTTCATAAAATCAAATAGGCTTCCATTCTTTTTGATTGTTTAACATATAGCAAACTGAGCCTTCGATAACAAAAGCAACAGAGCCTGGCGCGCAATCAGTAGGAAGAGCATTAATATCATCAACGCTATCGCAGACAAATTCATAATAGCTATCTGCACCTTGTTTGAATGTACTAAAAGCCATAATTAGCCTCCTTAAATGCAAAATGCAAAACTTGTTCCTAAATTAATATAAGATGGATAAGTTGCATAATTGTTCACACCGCCAATGGCCCAAAAGTACTCATAAAGTTCATTTTCAGCTTGCATTGCGGAGCGAGTGTAGTAGACGATATTTTTATCGCCGTCATATTCTTTTTTAACAACATAACCAGGATTAGCAATATAGTATTGATATTGACTACCCTCGCTGTTGTTGATTTCACTTGTGATGTTATCTTTTGAAACATACTCTCGAATTGAGAGCGGGAAAAGATAAGACTTAGTGATTTCAGGACTTGAACTTTGAGCCTAACCGCTAATGCCAGATTTCTTCATTACAGGAATAATCATTGATTGAAGTTCTTCTGGTAGATTGTCATATATCTCGCCGCCAGGAGACATTAACTTGTAAAGGTTTGAAGTACCCCAAGATTGAGGGGTGTTTTCTACTTCTGGTTCTGGATTGATTGAATAAGAATCCGGTAGGCAAGTAGTTAATTCAAGAACCATGTGCGGCTTTGCATTATTTTCATCTCTGTCAATCTGACCTTTGTAAGTCGTTTTTTCTTCGCGGCCATCGTATATTGCAAGAATTCGAGCAGTAAGAATGTGGCCATCCTTCATGTGAATGGTATGAGCATCTCCTTCGCTCCAATTCTACTCTTTCCAAGTTCCTTTCTCAATCCACTTTTTGATTTCAGTCCATGAAGCGGTAGCAAAATCCGCTTTTGGAGTCCAAATAGTCGCGTTTTGAGCGTGGATTTCTTCAATAGGAGTTTTGCCTTTGTAAATAAGTTGAACTCGTTTATTATTAATGAAGATAGGCATTAGGTTGTTGCCTCCTCATTGCTTGGAGTCGGATCAGATTTTTCAGTGATAAAATAGAATGTATTTGGATCTTTTGTATCAATGGCATTATAAGCATCAATATCCATTACTTGAAATTGACTTGATTTAGCATATTCAGTTAATTCCATTTTGCGCGCATCAAGTTCATGGAGCTTTTCGCCGTTGGAATCCTCACCAAACCAGTAATCAGGTTCATCAGTTGAAACCAAAAGAAACACATCGCCAGGATTTAACTTGCATACTTTTTCATTGTAAGTGACGGTATCATCAGTTAAATTGAGCGCGCCATCAAGAGCAGCTTTATTGTCAAAGATATAAGTGACTGGTTTGTTTTGAATAGCATTCATCAAATCAGCAAACTGATAATTCATTTTATCAGCTACATCTTTAATAATTTGCTATTGGTCCGCGGCAGTCCAATAGTCAGTACCACGAACGGGTGTAATACCATCCATGCCGCGCGGAAGCTGGAAATCAAAAATAGCATTGCTGTTTGTTCCAACATTGGTTACTTTTGCTTGTTCTGCGGCTGGCACTGTTTTAACTGTGCCAATCTCTACTTTTGCGGCGCTACCTTTTAAGGCAGGGACTTCTTGCCAAGTGCTTGTATTTTTGTCATATAATTGCATTATAGGCATAAATTAGTCCTCCTTAAAATAAGATTTTGCTTGGGTCTTAGCCCAAGCAACAAAATCACGATAGCCTTGATATTTCGAGGTCATACCTTCCGCAATGTAATCGTTGATGAAATTGTTTTCATCGTCGTAGGTATAACGAGTGTGGATGATGTTTACAAGTAATTCGGGATATGACGAAGCGTTGAACGAATCACGATAACTGGTAAAGTTAAACCCTTCATCAGTTTCAATGATGTCCGCGCAGACACGGCAAGAGAAACGATTGGCTGATAATTGCTCGACAGAATCTTGAGGACGAATTTCGCTTGTTGCTTTTGATATTCTCATTTCAATCACCTCTTAAAAACTACGAGCCAAACGAGAACCAATGTCTCTATTTGCTTCACTAAAAGTACGAGTACAGTTCCAATGGAACAAGCCCGCGCGCAAATTAGTAGAATAACCGCCGCCATAAACTGGCAAGGTATAATCTGCGGTTGGAGCATTGTAATAGTCGCCATAATTACTATCGCTATCGCCAGCAGCAATTACTTCGCTAGGCAAACGCATCCAAGGATTAGCTTCATTGAAATTCAACTTGGTAATAAAACCATTTGAAGTCGGAATGGTACCAACGGCCTAGACATAACTTGAATTGATTGAATTGCTCCAACGAGTCCAATCATCGCAATAGTACACACGAGAATTGTTTAAAATGATACCATCAGTGTATTCAAGTAAATTGCCGTATGGGTTCTCAATTCCACGATATGAGAAAGCATTTTTAACAATGCCGGAGTAAGGCTTAATGCCCTTTGAATCTTCGGTAATAGTTAAACCATCAGTCAAACCGCAATCAGAAACGGTTTTAGAATTAACCAAACCTTCTGCTATTGACTAGATATTACGAGTTGCAAATTCAATAGTCATGAGCATTTGAAGTCCATCAGTGCGGTCGGCAAGTCCAGCTGGGTGCCAATTATCACCCAAACCAAGAGCAGCGGTTCTAAATGCTTCAAGAGTAGTCGAACTTTGAGGGGTGACGCCAGTTTGAGAACGGTTGGTATCACTGGTTTCATAACGAGCATATTCGTAATAATCTGCTTCAGTCCCATCAGAGCGTGCAAACATTTTTGCAACACGATAGCCCGCCTTTTTGTAGCGACTAATCATCCAAGTTTCATAAGTATCGTCAACAGTAACCTTAACGTAATATTTTGGAATCTTAACCATTATCTGCGCGGCTTCGGCAGCATTGTCAGAATCAGTTACGATGCGAATATCTGACCAAGGATAGATGTCATCAAAACTGTTTTTAGGCATGGTGAGTTTGCTACCAATAGCAGCCACCAAACCAGTATCCTCTCCATAAGTTGTAATGTTGTTTTTAATTACAACGCGCTCGCATGAGGGATCAGATGATTCAATTAAGAATCGGATACCATACTCTGCTTCTTCTGAGCGTGGATAGGATAAAGTGATTGTACGAGTCTATGCAGCTCGCGCAATGTATTGCAAACTATCTGCGGCAGGCTCATATCCTTCGACTTCAGCACCACTGATAAAATATTTATGTCCATTGAGAACATAAATAGTTAAGCTAGTTCCATTCCATTCAAAAGTAGATACCGTGTCAGTTGTTACGTCATGAAGGTAAATTTCAGTGCCTTTAAGAGTTGCATTATCTGTGCCGCGCACAATGATGTTCACGCACTCACTAACAATTCCATTGACAGTTTCCTCAAGAGTAACCCATGAAGTACCTTTTGAAGTTACGACTGGGAAGAGTTGAGTTCCTTCTGTGATTTCGGCTGGAAGTTGGACTTTAGAATCGAGTTCTTGTTGAAGTCCAGGAATATTAGCGATGTCGATGGTGGTAGCTGATTCTTCTTTTGATGAATCGATCCAGACGAGTTTCTCTTGGTCGATTTTGGGTTCGGTTGGACCGTAATAGACACCAGAATCACCAGTGTCGCCTTTGTCGCCCTTTTCACCTTTGAGTTCTTTGCGCGCCGATGCTGGGACTTCGTTCCAAGTGAGTGGATCGCCTTTATCGCCCTTGTCTCCCTTATCACCTTTTACGCCTTGAATACCCTAGATGCCTTGAGAACCTTGGATACCTTGCGGTCCTTGGATACCTTGGATACCTTGGTCACCCTTGTCGCCCTTTTCACCTTGAGGACCTTGCTCACCTTGCTCTCCGCGCGCGAACTAAAGATTAGACGCATCAGAGAAAAAAGCCCAAGGAGAACTTTCGTAGGAATAATAGATTGATTTATTCTCAGCGACGTAAGCGAAAATAGCTTCGTCGTAACCAGTGGACGGTGTGATAGCATTTAATTCATTAAGGGTAGACAAGAAGTATTTAATGTTATAGTTGACTCCGGGAACACCACGTTTGCCGACGGGACCTTGCTCTCCTTTGTCGCCTTTGTCACCTTTAGGCCCTTGAATACCTTGTACGCCAGGGATACCTTGCGGACCGGTTAGACCTTGAATACCTTGGGCACCACGCTCGCCCTTTGCACCAGTAGCACCGGTTAAGCCTTGGACACCACGAAGTCCTTGAGCACCAGTATCACCTTTATCGCCCTTATCGCCTTTTGGACCTTGAGCACCTTTATCGCCCTTATCACCTTTTACTCCTTTGAGTGCGCCTGCACCTTGGAGAGTATTGTCGATATATTTTCGGAGAGTTCCGAAAAGGAGTATATCCATTGCGATTTCCTCCTATAAAAATTTTGTTCTAAAATAAAAGTGCCCTCCAATATGGAGAGCACTAACATTAATATTTTAATAAGGACTAAAAGTTTGGAACTTTTTGGTAAGTTCTATAAAAATTGGTATAGTTTAAGTTGCTAGATAACTAGCTTTTGTTGAGCCAGAAGCTGGATCACCGAATACATTATTACCTAAAGAATAAGTTCCTGGTGCTAACCATTTATAAACCCACTTGGACGTTATACCATAGCGAACAAGAGAATACTCAGTAAAAGTTTTTGAAACACCTTCTGAGCCTAGCCAAACCCAAGTCAATGCAGTATCTATTTCTGCACCAGAGTTTGTAGGCTATATAATTTTACCATTCTTATCGCGGATGTACCAAACGGAGCCATTAATTATGCCAAGAACTTGAGATTGTTTAAAAGGGACTAGACTGCCATCAGCCGCGTAGTAACCATAGTTACCGTCTCCATCTTTTCCAAATTTAAATTGAAGATTATCTGATGCAGTCAAATTAGATTTTAGAGTTGAAACAGTAGAGCTTAGCGCGTTAATTGAATTTGTGTGCGCAGTTACTGTTGAATTTAGAGTATTGATTTTTGTGCCAACTGTTTTGCTTTCTGCTACTGCGCCCTCCACCGATAGAGTTTTATCTATTACGGGGGGGGGGGGTATTAGCTCTAGGAATACTCCCCATAGAATTTTCTCCTTAATATTTAAATTGAACGGACATTAATTGTGCCATTTGTATAGCGCGCGATATAAAACGTACTTGACCAAAAATCAATTAAAATTAAAGCGCCATACATCATATTATCACTTGAATTACCACCACTACGATGAGGTATATAAATATACCAATACCACTAGGTTGGTATTCCGTTTGATGCAGACAAATAAACAGAACCACATTGTCCATGCCCATAGCGCAATTTATCAAATAACTAACCTAAAGTTACATTATCAGAAATACCAGACGAAAAATATTTT
>ERZ1034992.954-NODE-954-length-14236-cov-27.852479_pt1 | contig 14236 bp, 14 predicted proteins | sample MGYA00520695_ERZ1034992 | MGnify/ENA primary metagenome ERZ1034992 (study PRJEB33766, sample SAMN09781778) | gut metagenome | biome: gut microbiome | host: Homo sapiens | place: Madagascar | study: EMG produced TPA metagenomics assembly of the PRJNA485056 data...
GGGCGGGTACGTCCTGGGTGGGCGATGGAAGGTAGACCTCTTTCGTCCATCGCCTAATCAGGGTTGCGCGGTGAAGGGAGGCCGCGCTGGGGTCATCGCCGAAGATTGATATTCCGAGTGTTTCAAGGCGTCGTGAAATATGTTCGGGGAGGCGTGTGCTGACGGGGGATTGGTCTGCGACCTCGGCACCAAGCGCCTGTCCTTCGTCGCTGACAACCCACTGCAGGAACTTTTGTGCGTCCTCTGATTCGTGAGTGCGTCGGGGAAGAGATGCCGCTCCGATTTCGAAGCCGGTTCCGTCAAGCGGGTAGGTGACCATGACGTCGGCGCCATGGTGTGCTTCAAGGCGACAGTAGTTGTCGAAAGTGATAGATGCGGGTGAGCGTCCGATTGCGACAAGGTGTGCGGGGTCGGTTCCTGAGTTCACGTAGGTCAAGGTGTGAGCGTCGACTTGGCGCAGGAATTGGATTGCTTGCGAGGCGCTGGCGAAGCGTTCTTCCTGCACGTTCAAGAATGTTGCTGCTGTTCCCGAGGTCAGGGGAGAAGGGACGATCAGGGGGAGCGAAGTTGATGACAGGTCCTGCCAGCTTCGAAGACCCTGAGGGGATTGTGTGACCGTTCGTGACTGGCAGAAGGACAAGATGCCACCGTAAATCCCGAACCACGATTGAGAGTGGAAAGCATCGGGTAGCCCACTGGTGTCAATGTCCGGGGCACGGCGAAGTAGTCCGAGGTTTTCGGCTTGGGCGTGCGCTTCGGCTGGACCACCAACCCAGACGTCGAATTCTGAGTGGCCACGGGTTGATATCAGGCGAGCAAGGGCTTCTGACGTTGGTACTCGTACGACGTCGACGCTTGTTCCTTCGCGTTGCTCGTAGCGCCTAGCGAGAGCTTCGCACACCTTTGACGTGTTGGAGCACAGGATTCTTAGGTCCGGCTTTGAGTCTGCGAAAAGAAGACAGAGCGGCGAGATGCTGATGATCCCCACGACTGCCACCGCGATCAGGGAATTGAGGCGGCTGTGGCGTAGGGATTTCATAGGAACCAGACTAGTGCGAGGATGCAGTATCGCCGGCGACCAAGATTGGGAAGTCGCCGGCGATACACATCGGGGAAGAAGGTCACTTATTGGCTACGTGACGCTCCATGAGGGCTCGTTCATCCTTGCCGACGATCATCATCAAGATGACAGCGACGACGGCAACGACAATAAGGAAGCCATAGGCGATGTTCCAGCCGAAGTTGTGGATCAGCAGACCAACGCCGGACGATGCCAGGGTTGCGCCGAGCAGGTATCCGAAGAGGCCGGTGAAGCCAGCTGCGGTGCCCGCAACATTCGTGGGTGAAAGGTCAATTGCTTGAAGACCGATCAGCATGACCGGGCCGTAGATCAGGCCACCGATAATGGCGATGAGCAGGTAGAAGACCCAGATGGGGGCGCTGTAAGGCATGAGCCAGTAGGCGAGAAGAGCAATGCCAACGCCTGCCAGGAAGAGGATGCCTGCGCCTGAACGCCAGCCCTTGAAGATCTTGTCGGAAACCCAGCCACAGAGCAGGGTGCCGGCGATGCCGGCGCCTTCGTAGATTGCGAAGCCAAGGATGCCTTCTTTGACGTTGACTCCGTGAACCTGTTCGGTCAGGTAGATCGGGATCCAGTTGAGGACTCCGTAGCGGAGCGTGTAGACGAAGACGTTGGTGATGGCCAGGAGGACGACGACGCGGTTGGTCAGGACGTGCTTGAACAGCATTTCCTTCCACGGCATATCCGAGGTTTCCTTCACCTTTGCCGGGTCGTTGCGGTATTCCTCGATCGGTGGAAGACCGAGGGCTTCGGGGCGGTCGCGGACAAGGATCAGTGCAATGAGGGCGACGATGAGCGCTGCAATTGCCGGTGCCCAGAAGGCGGGACGCCAGTCAGCATCGGAGGTTGCGAAGGTGTCGAGTGCCCAAGCGGAGAGCAGGCCGACGCCCGCGCCACCAACGTTGTGTGCACAGTTCCAGATCGAGGTCATCCAGCCACGTTCGGTGGTGGAGAACCAGTGGACTAGGACGCGACCCGAGGGAGGCCAGCCCATGCCCTGGAACCAGCCGTTGATGAACATCATGATCGCGAAGAGGCCGACTGATGCGGAAAGAACGGGCACGAATGCGATCAGCAGGTTCATGATTGCCGAGAGTGCCAGGCCGATCGGCATGAAGTAGCGTGCGTTTGCACGGTCGGACAGCATGGCCATGAAGAATTTCGACAGGCCGTATGCGAAGAGCACTGCGTTGGCGACGATGCCGATGCCGGCAGCGTTCATGATGTCGTGTTCCTTCAGGATTGCCGACACCAGTGACACATTGTTACGGATCAGGTAGAAGCCGGCGTATCCGAGGAAGATTCCCATGAACACCTTGAAGCGCCATGAGCGGTACATCGAGTCAACGCGTTCGGGGCTGACGGGCGATGCTGCCGGTGGCGCCGAAAGGAAACCCAAAGAGTTTGACTGGGAAGACAACATTGTCTCCTTATGTTGAAGAGTTAAGACTTAATGATTGTGTCTTCTGGTTGGTGACAACTTGGGCGGGTTTTGGTGGCGCTTGGAAACAGTGCTGTTACCAAAGTGCGCGGGCTAGGTGCGTGCGCGCGGTCTGCGGACACAATGGGGGAACACGAGGCTCCTTATTAAGGGCGAGTGCTTAAAATCAGCGTCATGAGGCGTCGATGACGAAACGGTAGCCTCGTCCCCTGACCGACTGGATACACGAAGAGTCGATGCCCGCGCGTTCTAGCTGACGGCGAAGGCGGTACATCGTCGTTTTGATCATGTCGTGTGCGCCGACTTGGTCGGTTGTGGACCAGCCTTCGCTCAGGAGGTCTCGCCAGGGGATGTCCTGGTTTGGTCGCGAGGCCAGGATTGTCAGGACACGCTGTTCGGTGGGGCTGAGTGGAATGACGACTCCGTCCCAGGTCATGCGTTGCATATCAGCATCGATGGTGATGGGCCCGAGGTGTACGGATTCTTGTTGACGTACAGGCTGGGTTCGCCTGACGATTGCTTGGGCGCGCAATGCGAGCTCGCGGGGACTGAAGGGTTTGGTCACGTAGTCGTCGGCGCCTGCCTCGAGGCCAACGATACGGTCTTCCTCATCACCAAGGGCAGTAAGCAAAATGATCGGAACCGCCATGCCGGCGCCACGGATTCTTCGGGTCAGGTCAACGCCTGATCCGGTCGGCGTCATGACGTCAAGGACAACCAGATCAACACTGCGATCCTGAAGGTATTGCCAGGCTTTTGTGGTGTTGGGTTTCGTTTCGCAAGTGAAGCCTTGGGTTTCCAGCGCGAAGGCGATGATTGAGAGCATCTGGGGTTCGTCGTCGACGACAAGTGCGTGCTGTCCCATCACTTCCCCTTCGGCAGTACAACGTGGATGACCGTGCCACACTCAGGCAACGAGTCCACCATAATTCTGCCACCGTGCGCCTCGATTATTCGTTGGGAGACCATCAGTCCGATTCCGGATCCCTGGCCACTGGTGGTGTCCGACGTGAAAGCGTCGAACATTTTTTCTTGGGTTTCAGGGGTAATTCCCGGGCCGGAGTCCTCGACGGTGATTTGCGCTCCGCCATCTTCGGTTGAGGCGACGCTGATCGTGATCGGCGAGGTGCCGTCTCCGTGGCGGAGTGAGTTGTTGATGAGGTTCCACATGACTTGCCGGAGCATGGTGGCGTTCGCGTGGATGTTGAGGACTCCCCCGACCGCGTTCACATGGATGGGGGTGCTGGTGATACGTCGCATTTCTCGTGCGGTTGAGGTAACGATGTCTCGGACGTCGACGAGCTCGGTTGACAGTGTTTCGCCACGTGAGAGTTTGAGGTCGGTGATGATTGACTCGGTCAGGTCGATGACCTGCTGAGTGTTCGTTGTCATGGTGCGAACGAAGTGGCGTTGCTGTTCGGTCAGGTCGCCAGCAAGACCTTCTTCGAGCAGTTCGCCGGCCCCGCGGATGAGTGCCAGCGGAGTACGGATCTCGTGGGCGATGATGGCGGGTCGGTATGTCAGCAGATCGTTGCCCGTTTCGTCAGCGTGATTCTTCTTTTTCAGTGGGGTGGCACCCCGCGTTTTTTCACCGTTGCGCGCTCGTGAAATGACGTAAATTAGGGCGATTGCGGTTGCAATAAACAAAAGCCACCCGACGATTGTGAAGATCATCGTCGGGTGGCTCATGGTTCAAGTGTGTCGCTAATGGTGCGACTTGCCAAACCGAGAAGGTGGGTTTTCTGCCGGCTCACTTCTGGGATTCGGCAATAGATGCGCGAACCTGATCCATGTCGAGGTCGCGGATCTGCTGGATCAGATCGTCGAGTGCAGCACCCGGAAGGGCACCGGACTGACGGAAGACGGCGACGCCATCGCGGAACGCCATGATCGTTGGGATGGACGAGATCTGAGCTGCGCGAGCAAGGTTCTGCTCTGCGTCGGTATCGACCTTGCCGAAGACGATGTCGGTGTGCTTGTTGGAGGCTTCTTCGTAGACTGGGCCGAACTGGCGGCACGGGCCACACCACGTTGCCCAGAAGTCAACCAAGACGATGGCGTTTTCGGCGATAGTGGTTTCAAAGTTGTCGTTGTGAAGAGTGACGGTGGCCAATGTGGTCTCCTTATGTGCGGGGTTCGAGTGAACCCTGGGTGCGATTGTTTTCGCGTGCTCTATTGCTGGGAATCGCTTTGATTATTTCGTTGCGGTTTCCCGTTTCGTAGAGTTCAACGGCGTTAGCAGTGAATCTATTCCCTGCGATTGTTACAGAAGTGTGGTGTGCGTCGCACGTCTTTGACGGTAAGGCGGTTTCAGGGGGCCTCGTATCTGCGCGTCAGTGCGCGACTGGGCACCGCATGAAAGAGGCCTGGGTATTGTGCTCTTCGGCTTCGGCGCGCTTTTTCGGCGAGGGGAGTGCGTGGATTTTCTCCGACGAGGCTCCGACTGCACGCAAGACGAACGCTTCCGATGCTGCGTAGAGTGCGCGTCGCTTGTCAGGATCCGAGGGCAGGCGTTGCCCGGACAGGCAGGCGTGGATCAGCGCGACCAGAATGTGCGGGTCCTGCACGGGGATCGCTTCGCACTTCATCGCATCGATGAGGATGGTGAGAAGGAGGTTGCCGATCACGCCTGCATGCTCGTGAAGATGTTCGGACTTTTCCGTCGACATCTGATCGCGCAGGTGAACGCGACTTGCCAGATGGTAGCGACTGGTCATCTCCAAGTGTGCGTGCACGTAGATGCGGAGGCGCTCAATCGGGTCGGATTCTGCGTCGATTGATTCGTGAAGAAGCGCCGAGAATTCTGCGGTTGCCTCGTTCATGTAGGCAAGGAGTAGAACTTCTTTGTCTTCGAAGTGGTTGTACACAGCGGTGCGTCCGACGTTGGCGCGCGACGCGATCTGCGACATGGTGATCGTGTCGAAAGACTGTTCGGCGAGGAGCCCTCCGAGCGCGTCGAAAAGCTTGTGGCGAGTTAGAACGCGGTGGTTCTCTAGGGAATCTCCGATGATCTTAGGCATAGGGCTATTCTGACAGATACACCCCATGTGTCGCCAAATTATCTAGGTATTTGGTCATATATTCAGGCTCTTAGCGGTCCGCTGGCTCGAAACCGCATGTGCGTGCAACGGCCAGGGCAATCTCAAGATCGTGGCCAATCCAGTCAAGCGTGTTGACCTTGTCTAAAGGAGTCCAGCGGAACTCACTATGGGAACCATTCAAAGTGGGGGCGGGCGCGTCCGGCGCTAGTTCAGCTAACCAGACTCCCATCGTGCGCCCCTGCAAGATCGGCCACCATGTGCCCTCTTCCGTCATTACCTGAGCGCCCACGCGGATGACGGTGTTCATTTCTTCGCGTATTTCGCGGTGAAGTGCCTGAAGCGGGGTCTCGTCGCGATCGATCTTTCCACCGGGAAGCTCAAATTTTCCTGCCAGCTCGGGCGGGTATGAGCGCGCGGCGCAGAGCAACTGCGTTGGGTTGTCGAGCGAGTCGACGATGGCTGCGGCAACAACTAAGCGGGGCATGACTGCAGTGTAGGCGGTGCATGTGGGACGAAGGTAGTGCATAGTTGTCGAAAAATTGTGCTGAGCGTCGACATGGGTAGCGTTGAAAGCCTGTTCAATTTCTGTATTATGTATTGCTCGCCTTCGTAGACTTGTCGGATAATGGATGTGTGCAGTCTCATCAGAGACGCTCTCATTGTCAGCTTCCCCATCATCGACAGGACAGTAAATGAAGACACGAAACAGACTGATGGCGTTACTCGGCGCTTGCGGTCTTGTGGTGGCAATGATGCCGACACTTGCAGGCAGTGCCCAAGCGGCTGAATTGCCTTCTGACCTTCAGTTAGATAGCGGTTCAGGATATGTAGCGACCACGGATGTGAAGCTCGGTGGTGCTGTCAAGACGGAAGCACTTGCTGCAGTGAAGAAGTGGCGTCAAGATGCTCTGGATACGAACGTTCCATGGCCAAAGTATGACTCCCAGACCACGATGAGGCAGTACTTAGCGCAGAACGGTATTTCTGAGACTGATTATCTTCACCCAAAGTGGTCATACGAACTTGAAAAGATCGCCCTTCAACGAGCCGTTGAAGCTGCTGATTTCAAGGCTGGCCACACGCGTCCTGATGGATCGCATTGGTTTGATCTGAATTCCAACGGAGTCGAATCCCGCTCGGAAGTACTTGCGTGGGGTGGGCGCACCGTCTCGGCCGCTGTTGATCAGTGGGCTTGTACAGACAAAAATAGCCAGACACAGTGTGAGAAGAAGAATTACTTAACGAACAACGGCTCTGTAACGGGACACTACCTCTACCTCATTAATCCAAAGTGGAAGTCGTATGGAATAACAGGATATGTTGGCGCGGGAGTTGATTATGGCGCCGTGTGGGCAGGCCAGACGAATGAGTCGATTCAAGCGAATCAGGATGAGCTCAATCTCAGCGGGACCTACAGTTTTGTCACGACGTTGTCGGAAGGCCGAGTGAAGGAAGGCTATTCACCGGATAAGTTCAGTTGGTCTACTGGTGACGCAGGCTCCATGCCAACTGTCAAATACAACTACTTCAAGAAGCGCTACTCGGCAGCAGGCACATGGTCTTCGGACGATCCGGAAATTGCGACCGTTACTGCGGACGGTGCTTTCACAGCTGTGAAGGCCGGTTCTACGACCTTCAAGCTCACCGCTAATGGGCACTCACTGACCTTCCCGGTAACAGTCGCCGACGATGCTGTCACTGCCGTGACGAATCCTGAGGCCGTGACTGTCGCATCGGGTACTGCTCCGACCCTGCCGAAGACTGTTTCGGCAACACACAAGAGCGGTAAGACGAAGGATGTCGCTGTTACCTGGGATGCTATTCCGGCTGACAAGTACAAGGCGCGTGCTGGTGGGTCCTTTATCGTTGAGGGTCATGTTGCAGGTTGGAACAAGCCGGTCGCGATTACCGTGAATGTCACTCCCGCGACTGTCACTGATGCTGCGGTGAAGGGTTCGGATCATGTGACGACTCCTGCCGGTACTGCTCCGACTTTGCCGACGAAGGCGACGTTGACGTGGTCGAATGGGGACACGACCGAGGCCTCGCTTTCGTTCTCGGCGTCTGACAAGTACAAGGCGCGTGAAGGTGGCGAGTACACTCTGAACGGTACTGCTGAAGGTTGGGACAAGCCCCTTTCTGTGACTGTGACTGTCACCCCCGCAACCGTCACGAAGGTTGAACCACTTGCCGATGTCACCACGATTGAGAAGAAGGCCCCGACCCTACCGTCTCAGGCGGACTTCACTTGGTCGAATGGTGATAAGTCAAAGGAAACAATCACCTGGGAAACGATTCCTGAAACGCAATATGCCTCAGCGGGCACTTTCATGGTGAACGGTACCGCGCTGAACCAGAAAGTCACCGTAAAGGTCAACGTTGTTACGGCGACGGTGACCAATGTTGCTCCTGTTTCTGAGGTCACCACTGAATCGGGCGTTGCTCCTACGCTTCCGGCATCCACTGAGGTGACATGGTCGAACGGTCAGAAGACCACGGAGAACATCGCGTGGGATGCGATCACACCTGAACAGTATTCGCCTCGTGAAGGTGGATCATTTACTGTCAAGGGCACAGTTGCTGGTGAATCGATCACCGTTCAGGTGAAGGTGAATCCTGCGACGATCGGCCTCGTCACCGTGGATCCCACCCAAGTGGAAACCGAATCTGGCACTGCGCCGAAGCTCCCCGAGACGGCCACTGTCGCCTGGTCGAACGGTGAAAGCACCAGCGAAACTATCGCGTGGGCTGACAACAATGGCTACACGGTTCGTGAAGGCGGATCGTACGATCAGGCTGGCACCGTCCTTAACGGAGCAAAGCCTGTGAGCGTCAAGGTCATCGTGAAGCCGGCAAAGGTCGTCAAGGTGGAAGAACCGCGGGCTACGACGACTGTTGGTACTGCTCCGCAACTCCCCAATACCCTCAAGGTCACGTGGAGCAATGGCGACGTCACCGATGAAGCTGTCGAGTGGAACATGGAGGGCCTGACGTGGGATACCCCTGCCGAGGGAATTCAGGTTCCAGGAACGGTTACCGCCCTTAAGCAGGACGTGACCGCCCTCGTGGACGTGACAGAAAAGCCTGCCGAATTGAAGCTTGCCCTGTCGGCTCAAACTGTCATGGAAGGTGATCAGGTCACGTTCACCGCCAGTGGTTTCAAAGCCGGAGAGGCTGTCACCTTCACCGTTCACTCAGATCCGATTACTGTCGCGACTGTCGATGCGGATGAGAATGGTGTGGTAAGCACCAAGTGGACTGTCCCAGACAACTTCGCCGGTGAACACACCGTCATTGCAAGCGGTCGTAGCGGATCGGTTGAACAGCCCTTCACCGTCAAGGCAAAGGCTCCGACTGCTACCGGTGCGGCGAAGACCCTGAAGAAGCACCTTGCATCCACCGGTTTTGCTGGTGGCGCTACTGGCATTCTTGCTTTGGCGTTCGCCGGAGCCGGAGCGCTGGCAGTGAGCCGCAAACGACACTGATCTGCGTGCGCCAGGCTGATGCTGTCGGCCTGTCAAGCGTTGATCAAGAGGAGGGGCGTGATTCCTTGTGGGATAGCGCCCCTCCTCTCTTTGTCTGTCGCCTTGGCTGACCAGTGTGTTTGGCCTCTGGTATGATTTAACCTGTTGCCAATGGCGATGAATTGCGGGCGTAGTTCATCGGTAGAATGGAAGCTTCCCAAGCTTCAGAGGCGGGTTCGATTCCCGTCGCCCGCTCTTGTAACCGACCACAAGGTTGTTCCCTTGTGGTCGGTTTTAGTGTCGGGCCGGGAATCGAAATGGGCCCACTGTGCCACGGTGTGGCATTGGGGATCCCGTCGCCCGCTCCACTGAGACGTCGGATTTGATAAGTACCCTTTTGCGTTAGCGAGTATCGCTTAGGGGGCGAAAAATCGCTTGCGTTAGCGGGTTTGGGTTTTGCGTTACCTAGTATCTTGTTTTCCCTGTTTGGGTAGGGTTTTAGGGTTTAAATCGTTAACGGATGATAGGTGGCGTTCGCTGTAGTGCTTGTGATGGTGGTTCTATTTCTATTTTTCGGTTGGATTTATTTTTCTTGCCCGTGTTTGGCTTTTAGTTAAGTTCTACTCTGTTGTATATGTAAGTGGCGGTGAAAAGTAGCGCAATGATTAGCAGTAGGCTGCTGGTGATTGGCCAGACCCAAGGTGCCTCGAGTGTGTCTTGAGCGAGGTTGTTTATTATGGGGGCGAGGCCAAGGGGAGTTTTGTTGCCCTCCTGGATAAATATCGCTGACATTGTTATTAGTAGGTAGGCTCCGAATCCGGCCGCAAGTGGCATGCCGATGCCTGGTTTAAAAGTGGCTGCGGCAGTTTGTATTGCGTGAATGAGAATGATTTGTAGTGCCCATACCAAACTAGCCAATATGATCGGGGCGGGATTAGCGCCTGGGAATAACAGTGATGTTCCTGCCCAAGCCAGGGTAGCGCTGAAGACTGCAAGGAATAGGGTAGATAGCCAGCTGCTGATAGCAAAGCTGATGAGGTAGTGAGAGCGCTGCACGCTACCAGGGAAAATAAAAGGAATGTCACCATTGCCGGTAAGCACGCTGCAACGAAAAGAGTTCATTGCAACCAGGATTACGGTAAGAATTTGGGTAAGGTTCTTTATCCATCCCGCGTAGGCTTGCTGCCAGGAGGGTTCTGGTAGTGACTGTATTAGCGTGGTTACTTCTGATCCGGCCAGAAATCTGATGATTCGCGGCGTGTATTGGGTAAACAATCCTTGGGTGAGAGCAAGGATAACGAATACTCCACCTATAATCCATGTCCCATAGGAGCGTAGGAGCCAGACAGCTTGATAGCGCCAGATCAATCTGAAACTCGAGGTATTCACGATTTTTTACCGCCGTCCTGAGTTAGTTTGGTGAAAAGTTCATCTAAGCCGGTAAAGGTGGGGTGAATCTTTGCGGCAGAATCGAGGCTATAGATAGCCTTAGCCACGGCGGTGGCAACGTCTGAACGCACCGTGACATCAAGGGTAACGTGTTTAGTTTGCTGATTGACTAGCTCGCCTAACCGTCCTTGAGCGAGCAGGCTACCGCGATGCAAGATCCCCACGTGGGTAGAGACTTTTGCAACATCGCTGAGGATGTGGGAGGAAAATACTATCGTTACCTGCCCGGTTAACTCGCGTAGTAGCCCCAGGACATCTGCTCGCCCGATTGGGTCAAGAGCGCTGGTTGGTTCGTCTATCAGTAGTAGTTTCGGGGCGGTAACGAGTGCTGCGGCTATTCCCATCCGTTGCTTCATGCCTCTAGAAAAGGAGCCGATTCTTCCGGGGGCTTTGTCGAGGTTAACCAGATTGAGTAGTTCGTCGCTTCTTTCGGCTGCAAGGTCTGGGGAGATTCCACCAAGGCGGGCGAGAGTGATGAGCGCATCCTTGGCTCTAAGCCAGGGGCTAATCTGGGGGACATCAGTCAGGTAAGACACGCCAGGGATCGGTTTGACCGGAAGTTTGCCTCGACTAACTCCCAGCACGGTGGCGCTGCCACTACTGGCTCCGGCCAGTCCTGCAAGGATCCTCATGGTGGTGGTTTTGCCAGCCCCGTTCGCTCCCACAAACCCATAACAGGAGCCGGTAGGAACTCGAAGGTTTATGTTGTCTAGTACTTGGTGCTTACCGAAGGTTTTGGACAAATCTTTAGTACAGACTGCTAAATCCATGTTCATTCCTTCGGATACAGCTTGCTTACCACTGAACTCGCATCAACCTGGTGATGCTTGGCTGTAGCTTTCTGTTCATATTCACGCTGTACCTTAAGCTGTCTTTGTTCGTGAAAGTACATAACCAAAAAGACGATTGGCCCAATCACTTGGCCAAAGAGGATAACCAAGAGCCACACTAGGCGATTTAACCCGGCAATGTGAGTTCGCTTATCGCGCAGCAGACAAATTAAAGACCAGACCACCGCTACCAGTTGCACTCCTATAAGGATGCAAACTCCTATTAATGCTGGGGTCGGCAGATCCAACAGTTTATCTATAGGGTTCATTGCTTGTCTCCTGAATTATGTAGCCGGGTTTTTACCCTGGCTAACGCGGTTTTCACATAAGCGAGTTGGCAAGCGCCAGCAACGAGGGGCCATAAAGCAACAATGGGCACCATCGACCGGCGGGTCATTTCCTGCTTGTCGCCAGCCCGGCGCATTGCTGCAAGCCAGGCTATGGACATGGCTTCAACGCCCATCAGATCAGCCTGATTGGCCAAACGCACGGCATCTTCGGATTCTGGGTCATCGCGTCGGAAGACCTGTGGCGCTAGTGCTGCAACGGTCGTTAAAACCACTGGAGCTAGCGCAGCCTGCCTGCCGGTAATAAATTTTTCAGACCCTCCGCGTGTTGAGCGCTGGAGGAGAACCTGCTCCTTGCGACTAACGAGTACCGCCAAGAACCCAACCCCAATCCCACCAGCAATAGTGGTGAGCCTAATGCCTCGCTTTAGACGTGTGGGGACATAGTTGGCCAAGTCCGGTAGAGAATCATCGGGTCGAATTAGCCCTAAACGCACACCAGCAGCACCCAGATTAATGTCCCAACCCAGTCCGTATTTTCGAGGAATGAACAAGCGCGGATTCTCTGGTTCAAAACCATCCAACGCAGCATCAGAGCGCCCTAGCCATAGCCCGGAGACAGGCATCCCCAAAACTCGCGCCTGCCCTTCTGCGTCCTTACCGAACCACTTCATTACTGTATTCCTTTCTGCGTTGTTCGCTTCACAGCACAATCAAGCGCCTCCCACTCGCGGCGCATCTGCAATAAGCGATTCTTCCCAGATTTTGCGAGCTTATAAATCTTCCTCGGCGGCCCTATCGGAGACTCCTCCCAAGCCGTAACTACCAACCCTGATTTACGTAGACGCGCAAGCAGCGGATATAACGTACCCGTAGAAATCTCCAACCCCGCTTCCTCACGAAAACGCTCTACAAGCTGCCCCCCGTAAGAAGGACGAGACGAAAGCAATCCAAGGACAACCAGTTCAACAGCGCCCTTGCGTAACTGTGACTCAGACACCAGCCCCTCCTTGCTTAACCATGTTCCTTGCATAACATACTACCGCGTGTCTAAAAGTCTAGCAACTACTTTTTCGCTAGGACGTCAGGTCGGATAAGTACCCTTTTGCGTTACCTAATATCGTGTTTTCCCTTTCTTTCCGGTAATGACAGTTATGGGATAATCAGGGAACTAACACGTAAAAGGGAAAGGGCATATATGGGAAAGAACAATGCGCGAGTGCGTAACTGGTTAATGCTGGTAGCCGTTGGGCTATTATTCGCGGCTATCTGTTTTGCCGTTTTCGGGTTCACGCACGTGGTTTCGCCGGTCACCGCTATGGGAAATGCTGCTGGTTTTCTGATAACTAGCCTGGTTGCAGGTTTTTTCGCGCTGCGTAAATGAACGATGCCCAAAAGGTCGTGTTTCTGCACGGGTTGGGTGAAACCCGTGATGTTTGGAACCCCATAATAAAGCAGCTGCCACAAACCGAGTGCATATCTTTAGACGTTTTGAGAACGAAACCGCCGCTGGCTTGCTGGTCGCTCGAAGACGTATGCACCCAGATTTCTGACTTACTCACCGAACCAGTTCACCTGGTCGGGTTATCGTTGGGCGCAGTGATCGCTTTAAAGATCGCGCTCACCCATCCCGATAAGGTGTCCTCACTGTTTGTTTCAGCTCCGCAAGCTAAACCCCCAAAAATGTTGATGAGTCTGCAAAAGACACTAATCCGGGTTTACCAACGAAATGGGTCTGTCCGCCGCAGCTTAGCAAACCTGAGCTGGTGGGCGTGCTCGATAGTTTGAAAGGTTTAGACCTCACTTCGCAGCTACCGACTTTATCCATGCCTGTAACTGTGGTTTGCGGCAGCAAAGATAAAGCAAACCTTTCTGCAGCTCGCAAAATCGCAGGTCTTATCCCCACAGCTCACCTAGAAGTGATTCAAGGTGCGGGTCACCAGTGGCACGCCACCCATCCTCAGCTATTCGCCTGTTATCTCACTAAACATTTAGCCCGCTAAACCCCGGCAGGAATAATATCGTCGATAAACCAGATGCGTTTCGGTACGGCTCTGCCGGTTTCAATGTGCCAGCAGTCAACCAGATCTATTGGCTCACCCATGGTGTTTTCTTTCTGTTGGATCCTCGTATTGAGGGGTGATCTGTTTTTTTCTCAGTTATTCTTGAGGTTAGGTGCGTGTGAACGAGGGGGGTGGTTGTGATGGCGCGGGGTAAAGCGGTAGAGCTTTTTCTGGTCGATGGAACCCCAGGTGGTATGGCTGCTGCGGGGATAGCGGATTGGACGGGCATTCTCACCTCTGCACGCCGCGATCAACTTTCCCAGCTTTATAAGCGAGAGGAAGTCAATAGTGGAAGATTTCGTCGGCTTCTTTCTTCACGTTGATGTTCGTTGAAGAGGTAAACCAGAAGTCGAGATGGAGGTTTCCTCTTCGTCCATACGCAATAGGGTGGGCTCAGTCTTCTCAATATAGGCTGCGGATTCCTGGGAGAAGCCTGTGTACTGTGAAGGGCGATAGCTAGTTCATTGGTAGTGCAGTATTTGATGTAGTCGTACCAGTTGTTTGGGAAGCTCTGGATATAGTGGATTTTCTTGTATTTATTGGAAAATCGCAGGAAATAGAGGGAGAGGCTGAAAAGGTT
>ERZ1034992.957-NODE-957-length-14191-cov-4.664191_pt1 | contig 14191 bp, 9 predicted proteins | sample MGYA00520695_ERZ1034992 | MGnify/ENA primary metagenome ERZ1034992 (study PRJEB33766, sample SAMN09781778) | gut metagenome | biome: gut microbiome | host: Homo sapiens | place: Madagascar | study: EMG produced TPA metagenomics assembly of the PRJNA485056 data set...
CGCTGGGTGCGAATCTGGCTCTCCTGATGTATGCGAAGATCTTCATGATCTTCATGCTGATCGTTCTCCCTGCGACAGGGCTCTACCTCACGCGCGGCAATGTACTGGTCACAGAGAAATCGCCGTACACGTATAAGAAAACGGTCATCCTCAGCATGGTGACTGCCCTCTTCCTCGGCGTGTATGATGGCTTCTACGGCCCCGGCACCGGCACCTTCCTGCTGCTGCTTCTGACGGGCATCGCGCATCTTCCTCTGAAAGAGGCGAACGGCGTGACGAAGGTCATCAATTCGACGACGAATATCGCTGCGCTCTGCATCTTCCTCCTACATGGCAAGGTACTCTTCCCCTTGGGCATCATCGCAGGCCTCTTCGGGATGGCAGGCAACTATCTGGGGGCGCTCTACTTTGAAAAGGGCGGCGCGCGCAATGTGAAGCCGATCATTCTTCTGGTCCTTTCGATCTTCTTCTGCAAGATCGTGTATGAAATGTATATCAAGTAAAAAAGCAGCCGAAGGGCTGCTTTTTTTGTACCAGGCACCACACGTCATATGCGCCATCTTTGCCAGATGCGTTCTATCTTTACGATTTCCTCTCTCGGAATCCGGCATTTTTCTGCCAGAAAGGGGTACTCCACCTGAATGATTTCCTGCATGCGCTCGATTTCCTCGCGAGGGCATGCCACTTCATAGTAGGGAGCCGTCTCTATCACCGCCTGCAGGTCTGGTCTTCGGTTTCTCTCATCGATAGCCAGTGCGAAATCTTTAGTATAGAAATTTGGATTGATATCATACGCCGGTGCGAGACGCCAACCTCTTTCGGTCAGCAGAAAGCCGTGATTTCTGAGGTGACAGTCCGTATTATTTACGAGTACGCTAAAAGTCACACGCCGCCACAGCTCCTGCAGGTCATTTCTGGCATCACAGCTGAGGGAGCTGATACATTCCGCAATATCAAAAAAAGAAGCATCATCTCCATCCCGCTTGCCGACCATCGTCATCGCAGAAGCGAAATGAATCCGCGCATCCTGTTCACGGTCAAAGCGTTTCGTGAGATAGCAGCTCCGATTTCCTATCATTTCCAGCTTCGCCTCTGCCATATGAAGTCCGCACTTCTCCCCCAGCTCATGAGTCAGATACTCCCAGCTTTCCGTGTGCTCCCTGTCCCGATCGGATTGAAACTTGGCAATCCAGATTTCGCCTGCTTCGTCGATGACATTCATTTTCGGGCGGGCACCGCCCAAGGAGGAACCAATGGAAATCAAATCCTGAAAATCGGTATTCTGTAAAACAGCGCCTGCCCGCTCGAAAGCGTGAGCGCAGTCTTCCAGCGCCCGGAGGCTTGTCAGCGGTGGTACCCGCCGTTTGTCGTGAGAAATATATGCGCTGCCATCATAGATACGGATACCGCCCATCCGTACATCATCCTCCACGCCGAGCAGAAAATCGCAGGCATCGAGCTCTCTTGGAGATCTCCCTTCCCTTTCGGCCATCTCTTGTTCTTTCCGCTTCAGAAGCTCCCGTCCCCATCGGTCCGGTGAAGCATCTTCCAAAAAGCCAAACAGGCCCGCTTCTGCATACTGCCGCCCGGGAAAAGGAAACAGCGCTGGGTCCAGCATAAAGCCCGGGTGCTTCTCCAGCCAGTCTTCCTCATACTCGAACGCAATCATCTGCCCCCGCCGGTCATGGCTGATGATGAGGCGTCCGATGCGGTGTCCTTCCTCCCAGTCGGCGTGCAATTCATAACTTTTTTCGTCTTTCATTCAGTTCCCTTTCGCTTATACTTCAACAGCTCATCATCCTGCAGCATGCGTCCCAACGGGTCATCTGCCAGGAAATTGTCCAGTTCCTTCACCATCCCGATCGCCATCAGCACATTGACATAGATGCCAATCGCTACAGAAGGCGAGCCCTTCTCTACCTCGCGCACAGAGAAACGCGAAATCTTCGCACGCTCTGCCACCATCTCTATTGTGAGTTTCCGGCGAAGCCGCGCCAGTTTGATGCGGTGTCCCAAGTCTTCTAATTTTTTCTGTACCTGTGGATACAGAATGACTTTTCCTCTTCCCATGTTGTTATTTACCTACATTTCTGACTATAATGTTGTTATTTACCTACATTATAGTCAACATCGAATATAAAGTCTAGGGAAACACTGATTCAATCGTTGTCAGATTTTACTCTTTGATTTTTATACATGACAAAGAATAACCTTCCTTCAATAGCGAGCTATTGAAGGAAGGAACTCCCCTAGTCACCAGTCACTAAAAAAAGCACGCTCCTTTCGGAGCATGCTTTTTTATTTGGCAAAGGTCATTCGCCCATTTCGGTGAGGACATGTGCGCAGCGAGCGCAGACGCCCGGGTGCTTCGGATCGGCATCCACATCCGCCGAGCGTTTCCAGCAGCGTTCGCACTTGGCGAGCGTGCAGACAGCGACAGAGGCTTTCACCGTGCCTTCTTCATTCGAAGCAGCATTTTCCGGAGCCGTTGCTGTACCTTCTACGATGTGCGTCTGGGACACGAGAAGGAAGTCTGCGAGTTCTTTTTCCATTGCTTTGACGATGTCATAGGCTTCGCCGTCCGCATAAACGGTAACTTCCGCATCGAGCGGATGGCCGATGACTTTCGCCTGACGGGCTTCTTCGAGTGCCTTCATAGCGACGCTTCTCACAGCGAGGCGCTTCTTCCATTTTTCATCGAGTGCTTTGTCAAGGTATGCTTCATTGACCTTCGGCATATCGGACATATGGACAGACCATTCTCTTTCTTCCTTATTGGGAAGAGCCTGCCATACTTCTTCGGAGGTGAAGCAGAGGACCGGAGCGACGAGGCGGACCAGCGTAGTCAGGATCTCATACATCGCGGTCTGCGCGCTTCTTCTCAGCTTGGAGTCAGCCTTTTCCGTATAGAGGCGGTCTTTCAGGATATCGAGATAGATCGCAGAGAGATCAACCGTGCAGAAGTTGTGGACAGCATGGTACATGACATGGAATTCATAGTCATCATAGGCTTTGAGGACAGTCTCCTTGACCTGTTCCATGCGCAGCAGTGCCCAGCGGTCGAGTTCTTCCATATCTGCGTAAGCGACGGAGTCGGTCTTCGGATCGAAGTCGGACAGATTGCCGAGCAGGTAGCGGAATGTATTTCTGATCTTTCTGTAGACGTCGCTCATGGACTTCACGATCTTGTCAGACAGACGGACATCGCCCTGGTAGTCGACAGAGGAGATCCAGAGTCTCATGACATCAGCGCCGTATTTGTTGATGACATCCTGCGGAGCGACGACATTGCCGACGGACTTACTCATCTTTCTGCCTTCGCCGTCCATGGTGAAGCCATGGGTGAGGACGGCCTTGTATGGCGCATGGCCATTGACAGCGACAGAAGTCAGAAGAGAGGAGTGGAACCAGCCGCGGTGCTGGTCAGAGCCTTCGAGATAGAGATCGCACGGATAGGCCATATCCTTCCAGGACTCTTCATGCGGGTAGCGGAGGACGCCGTTCCATGTGGAGCCGGAGTCGAACCATACGTCCATGATGTCTTTTTCTTTATGGAAATGTGTGCCGCCGCAGTGCAGGCATTTGAATCCTTCCGGCAGAAGTTCTTCTGCGGAATGCGCCCACCATGCATCGGTACCCTCTTTTTCGACGATCTCTTCGACCTTCTTCATGGTTTCCGGCGTGATGATCCACTTACCGCAGTCATCGCAGTAGAAAGCCGGGATCGGAACGCCCCAAGAGCGCTGGCGGGAGATGCACCAGTCCTGACGGTCACGGATCATGTTGTACAGACGGTCATGGCCCCAAGATGGGATGAAACGGGTGTCATCGACGGCTTTCAGCGCCTTGTCTCGGAAATCATTGATGGAAGCGAACCACTGATCGGTCGCTCTGTAGATGACCGGCTGCTTGCAGCGCCAGCAGTGCGCGTACTGATGGTGCAGGGATTTCTTGCCGAGGAGTCTGCCTTCATGCGCGAGGGTAGAGATCACCGGGCCTTCCGCTTCCCAGATGGTCTTACCGACGAGGAATTCGCCGGCTTCTGCCGTCATGTGGCCTTTTTCATCGACCGGGCAGACGATCGGCTGGTGGAGCTTGCCGGCATTTTCATAGGTCTTGTAGACTTCGAAGTCGTCGACGCCGTGTCCCGGTGCGGTATGAACGCAGCCGGTGCCGGCATCCAGCGTGACATGGTTGCCTTCCAGGACATAGATGGTGCGGTCGCCGTAGGTTTCCGGAGCGAAATGAGCCAGCGGATGTTCGAAGGTCGAAAGATCCAGCTCAGAGCCGAGCATTTCACGGCCGACAAATTCATAGTCTTCGACCTTGCAGTCGGAAAGGGATGCCGGAGCAAGCTCCTTATTCATGAGGTAGTATTCATCAGCAGCCTTGTTGTGTACCCAGACATAGGTGAATTTCGGATTCACGCTGATGTAGCAGGAAGCCGGGATGGTCCACGGGGTGGTGGTCCAGATAACGGCAAAGACCTTGCTCGGATCTACGCCTTCCGGCTGGAGGCCATGGACGTCGATCATCGGGTATTTGACATAGATGGACGGAGACTTTCTGTCCTTGTATTCGATCTCTGCTTCGGCCAGTGCCGTCTCGCAGTGGGTGCACCAGTAAACGGCCTTCTTGCCCTTGTAGATGTAGCCCTTGTTCGCCATTTCGCCGAAAACTTCCAGTTCCTTCGCTTCCAGATGCGGGTCGAAGGTGACATAGCGATGAGCGAAATCGCCGACAACGCCCATACGGATGAAGTCTTCCTTCTGGATCTCGATCCATTTCTTCGCGTAAGCGAGACACTTCTTGCGGAGTTCCAGCGGGGTCATGTTCGCGCGATCTTCGCCGGAGTCCTTGAGTACGGCGTATTCGATCGGCAGACCATGGGTATCCCAGCCCGGTACATAGATGGCTTCATTGCCAGCCATATGGTGGTATCTGACGATGATATCCTTCAGTGTCTTATTCAGCGCATGACCGATGTGGATTTTGCCGTTTGCATAAGGCGGGCCATCGTGCAGTACGAAGGTCGGTGCGCCTTCCTTTTTTCTCTTTTCGATTCTCTTTTCATACAAATGATTCTGCTGCCAGAATTCTACGAAGCCCGGTTCCTTTTTCGGAAGGTTGCCGCGCATCGGGAATTCAGTTTCCGGTAAGTGCAGGGTCTTGCTGTAGTCCATGACGAATTTCCTCCTGGGGTCATACAAATGACCAAAATAAAAAATTCCCGCCCGATAAGGGGCGAGAATTGATTTCCCGTGGTACCACCCTCATGACCTTTTGGCCACTCGGTACAATTAACGATGTCCCGTCGGGGCTTTTCTTCCCCGCAGCTCTGAAGTGATTCATCCGCAGTCCCAACGCTCTCCTCCCACCATCGGAAAGCTCTCTGTGCATGAGGTCCATGCGAAACGTCTTCATCCTTGCCTTTACATAACTTTTGTTATTATAGGCTGATTGGGAAGGCAAGTCAAGAGGGAGTTTTTTGGGTTAGCCCGTGGGACGTACTGCCCTTTGATTGTGAATGAAAGTTCTGCTCGAATGAGGAATTAGGAATGAGGAATTAGGAATGAAGGTGGCGGCTTCGCCGCAAATATATATAGGCGATGCCCTAAAGTGGTATTCAAGTCACCAGTCACTAGTCACTTGAGCCGTCTAATCCCTAATCCCTAGCCACTTATCCCTGCTTTCAAACTTCAGGTTTTAGGGTTATCCCCGGCGCGGCGCCCCATTGACTGCGAGGGAAGAGGGGAGCGGGTACTATGGGTTCTATTGGTTCAACGGGTTCAACAGGGGCGGTGCGGCGCATAAAAACAGGAAAGCGCCGCAGAATTTTGGTAGCGCTTCGCGCGTATCGTCATCTCGAGCGAAGTCGAGAGATCTTCCTTGCAGAACAGTCAACGTGCTAAATGCGCTACTTCAATCACTGCTTGCTTCTAATCCCTAGCCGCTTATCCCAGCTTTCAAACTTCAGAGTTCAGGGTTAGCCCCTCGGGCGTGTTGCCCTTTGATTGCGTACGAAAGAGGTCCAGCGGGTTCTGTGGGTTCTACGGGTTCAAAGGGGGTGGTGCGGCGCATAATGCTATAGAAGCGCCGCAGAGTATAAATAGAGCAATGCCCGAAAGTATGCGGATAGCAGGTTTCCAGTTTTGATCTTTCTAATCATTGCCCACCTAACCGCGAATGACAAAGATTTCTCGCTTTCGCTCGAAATGACGATACGAGAGTCTCCTAGTCACCAGTCACTCATCCCTGCTTTCAACCGTGAACCCATCCACCTGAACCCCGAACCTTTTCATTCAAAGAATGAGAGCTTCTCGTGCCGTCCTCTCACCCACGGGTGATTCGCACGGCGGTGGCGGATGCGGCGGCGCGCCCAGGGTGAGATCTCGCGGCGCAGGACGCCGCCGATCTCCTCTTTATGAAGTCCGTCTACCGAAGACGCCGGCTCAGTCTTTTTTAGAAGCTTCCTGAGCGGTGCCACCAGTTTCTTCAGCTGTTCCAGGATTTTCACCGGGATTTCCTTCTTTCTTGGCTTCTGCCTGCTTCTTGGCTGCACGTTCTTCGATCTTGGCCTTGTATTCGCTGGCGGTCTGCTTGAGGCTTTCTTTCGCTTCTGCGGCCCTGGCCTGGGCGGCTTCTTTGTATTCTGCCGCCTGCGTTTTTACTTTTTCAGAAAATTCCTGAGCAGAGGCTTTCGCCATTTCTGCCTGCTCTTCCGCCTGCTTTCTGAATTCTTCGGCCTGGATCTTCAGCTTGTTCGCCTGGATCTTCGCTTCCTGCATCTGGACGCGTGCCTGCGCTTTCAGTTTTTCGGACTTGAGCTTCATCTGCTGAGACTGGACTTCGGACTGGCGCTTCATCTCTTCCCGCTTCTGCTGGAGCACTTCCATCTGGTCCTTGGCCTGCGCTTTCACGTCTTCCGCCTTCTTCGCCGCATCCTTCTTGAATTCTCTCGACTTGATGCGCGCGATAGCCTGCAGATCCTTGGCGGCCTTTTCTGCCGTTTCCTGTGCGATCTCCGAGGCACCGAGTGCGGTGTACTTCGCCTTCTCGATCTGTTCATCGGTCACGCCGACTTTTTTCAGAGCAGCGAGGAATTTATCACCAAGCACCGTGACGGATTCCGAAAGCTGATCGGCCAGTTCATTCATCTTGGCATGTGCCTTTTCTGGATACACATCCTCCCAATTCTTTTTCAGTTCCTTGGTGAAATCCCTCTTCTCATCTCCGAGCGGTTCGTCTTTCTTCGGATTTTCTTCGAGTTCCTTTTCTTCAGACGCTGCCAGCGCCTTTTCTTCTTCAAAAACAGCGCGGTACGGGCGGGTATCGTCTGGCATGCCGTCTTTGATCCAGCGCTGCGCGGCCTTGCCGACGCCATAGGTGACGGTGACGCCGATCGGGATCTGCATGATGGAGATCGGGATCAGTGTCGCAAGCGTCGTACCGATGACCGTCCCGCCAAGCGAACCGATGAAGGAAAGGATCGCGGTCTGGTTCACTTCGACATCATACACCTTTGCGACCTTCGCGATCATGTAGACTTCATTAGCGACCAGAGCGACGGTCCCAAGGACAGGAGCCGCCACGATCACGCCGGCGCGTCCTGCCGCCCAGCGGATGAGGCTCTCGGCTTCTTCATCCCGGTTATCAATGATACGGATCTCTACATCAGCTTCCGGAGAGTCGACATGGGCTTCTTCCTTTGCTCGGGCGATTGCCGGTACTTCAGCGGCTTTCTTCTCTGCCGGCAGCTGCGATTCCTTCACGACAGGAGCATTCTCTGCACGGACAACCGGTGTCTTTTCCATTTCTTCACTCATAAGTCCCTCCTTCTCCGGCCTTCCCGGATTTTCAGGTTTAATTTACAAGGATCAGGCTGTCTTTATTATAACGTATTTCTCTGGGAGTGGGTAGTAGGAAGGTTCGGGGTTAGCCCTTGGGCGGGGCGTCCTTTGATTGTGGATGAAAGCTTTGCTAGAATGAGAAATTAGAAATGTGAAATGAGAAATGGTGGTGCGGCACAAAAATAATGAAGCGCCGCAGAATTTTGATAGCGCTTCGCGCCGTCATCATCGGAAGCGCAGCCGAGAGTCTTTCTTGCACTACTGTCAGCATCACATAGACACCGGTACGGAAACAACGCCTTGGTGCTACGTATTTCTGCTTTCACACATTTTTCGTTTAGCGGTCTGCAAGAAAGATTTCTCGCTTCGCTCGAAATGACGATATGGTAGTCTGATGTCTCCTAGTCCCCAGTCACTAGCCACAAGTCACCAGTCTGTCAGTCCGCCATCGACAGGGATCACCGCCCCTGTCATGAAGGAGGATCTCTCGGAGATCAGAAATGCGATCACTTCGCCCACCTCAGATGCTTTCGCAATGCGGCCCAGGGGATACCACTCTGCCATTTCCTCTCGGCTGCCGCCATAGACTGCCAGCTGCCTTTCAAGCAGCGGTGTATCAACATCTCCCGGACAGACGACATTCGCACGGATCTCATCGACAGCAAGCTCTAAGGCCAGCGAGCGTGTGAAAGAAGTGAGTGCCCCCTTGGTCGCACTGTAAAGGCTGCACTGCACATTGCCCTCAAGTGCGGCATCCGAGGCCACGGAGACGATGCTCCCCTTTGCGCCGCGCATCCGGGGAATCACCGCACGAGCGAGCTTCATCGCACCGAATACATTCACGGCAAACATCGTTTCCATATCCGCGTCTGTCATATTATCCAAAAGCCCTTCTGCATAGATACCGGCAGAAATGACAAGCCCGCGAATCTTTCCCCGCATGGCCGCTTCTTGAGCTGCGCGCTCACAGTCTTCTGTCTTCATCACATCGCAGCGGATGAAATGGCTACCCGCTGCCTGTTTCTCTGCAAGCTGTCCCTTTTCCTCATCGCGGCCGAGGAGAATCGGCTCATAGCCTTCCCGAGAAAGGATCTTCGCCGCCGCGAGGCCGATGCCTGACGTGCCACCGGAAATGAGGACGAGATTTCGTGTATCTGACATAGCGTATGCTCCTTTGTATGGAAAAATGTTTCTGGGGTGGGCAATGGGTTCTATGGGTTCTATGGGTTCTATGGGTTCTATGGGGAAGGTGGCGGCTTCGCCGCGAGTATATATGGGGCGATGCCTAAAAGTAGTATGCAAGTCCCAAGTCAGTTGAGGCTCCTAATCCCTAGTCCCTAGTCCTTGGTCACTTTTTCAACGACGACAGGTACACGAACTCGATCCCCTGTGCCTTAAGCTTCGGTACCATCTGGCGGAAGGCTTCGGCGGTGTGCGGACGGCAGTGGCCGATGATGATATACGTCCCCTTTTTCTTCGCGCGATCGGCGCCCTCCTGGATCATCGCACAGATGTCAGAGACGGAGGCCGAATTATCGACGAAGAGATCATTTCTCACATAGTGCACACCGTATGTCTTCGCAGCCTTGTCCGCAGCCGTCGTGCTGTTTGTGTGGCTGTCGAAGAAGAAGAGCCCGCGATGGTGGAGCTCATTCATGACGATATCCATGGTCCTCGCGTCGATGGTAGCCTTCGATCCCTGATGGTTATTGATGCCGATGGCTTCCGGCAGCTGCGAAAGCGAGTCCCTCAGCATCTGCCGGATGGCCGCATCGCTCATGGACGTCAAGATGACCTTCGGCTCCATGCCGATGCCAGAGACGGACTCCATGGGCTGATGGAGAATCACGGGAAGTCCGTGCGCGCGCCACGAGAGTGCGGCATCTCTGGTATGGATCTGATCCGGCATGACGGCCAGCGTGAGCGGGATGCCCATCTGTTCATAGATATGCTGGGAGTCCAGATCGCGCCCCGCATCATCGATGACGATGGCAAGGCGACCGGTCACTTGCCCGCCGGCGTTTTCTTTCGGCGGCAAGATGGATGCCGCTTTGTCCGGCAATGCTTTTTCGGAGCTGCCATTCGCACGGGCTTCACTCTTGCCGGACTTTGCAGGTGCTGCTTTTGCGGGCTCCGTCTTCTTTACGGAGAAAGGAGCCGGCGCAGATTCCCTCTCACGAGAGTCTGCGCTCTCTGTTCTTGCGGAAGAAGCGGAAGCCACGACCGTTTCTTTCGGTGTTTCCGCCTTCGGCTCTTCTTTGCCTGTGATCTTGGAAACGACACGGCTGATGCTGAAGACCTCCTTCGTCGGCTCTGTCTCTCTCGCCTCATCCTCTTGCATGCGCTCTGTCTTCCCGTCGGCTTTCGTGACTTCGACGGTCTTCGGCGTATCCTCATCGTCCGCTTTGGCTTCGACGACGACAGTTTTATTGATGATATCCTTGATCTTTTCTTTCACACTCTCGGGCGTCCCCTGGTCTTCCTTCGGGACGAGGCCCTGCATTTCCTTGTCATTGAAAATATGACGGATCGCCGTCACTTGATCCGCATTGTCCGCCGTCGGTGCGTTCGTCATCCGGTCTGTCATATATGCCGAACCCACCACGAGGCTGATAAAGAAGAGAAGGACCAGAAATGGATGTCCATTGCTCTTTTTTGCTGCTCTTTTTCTTCTGACTGCCATGAAAATCTCCTTTGGGAAATGGTTATATCTATTTCGTCTCTATGGCTTTAGTATAAAGGTTCAAGGTTACAGGTTCAAGGTCAGCTCATATCGCAGGTATCTTCTTTGGCGTTCTCAAAAAGAAACAAATTTCTTAAAGACAGGGAGACGGGGAGAGTCGAAGACTTTAGCCCAAAGACTTCAGACCTCTGACTTCTCACAGCCTCCTTATCTCCATAAAAAAAGAGCCCGAAGGCTCTTTTTATTTCCGATTTCTCCACACATGCCACGCAGAAAGGACGAAGCAGAGTGTCACCATGCCCGCCGTCACCAATGTCATGGCGTCATCATGGCTTCGCGTCCGCCAGAGGGCAAACGCAGTGAGGATCGCAAGGAAAAGAAGTTTGATGGTATTCGTCATAGGGAGCTCCAAAGAATAGTGACTTGGGACTGGGTTCTATAGGTTCAAGAGGTTCAAAGGGGTTGGTTCGGCGCAAACATAACGAAGCACCGCAGATTTTTGATAGCGTTTCGCGCCGTCGTCATCAAAAGCGTTGGCGAGAGATCTCTATGGCACACTACGGTAAGTATCATCGCATAGGCACTGGCAGGGGACCTACGCCTTGGTGCTAGGTATTTCTACTTTCATACATACATCGTTTATCGGACTGCAAGAAAGATTTCTCGCTACGCTCGAAATGACGATACGAGAGAGTCTGATGTCTCTCAGTCACCCGTGACTAGTCACTCAAGGCTCCTAATCCCTAGCCACTAATCCCTAATCCCTGCTTTCAAGCTTTTGTCATGTAACATGCGTATTGTCCCCCCTTTCCTCCGGAAAGGGGCTCTCCGTGCGCGTTCTCCGATCCTGAAACCTGTCAACCTGAACCCAACAACCTTATCTATTCCGCTCTCTCCAGCATGAGCTTCAGATCCTCCTTATGGAAGGACTTGATCTCCGGTTTCTCTTCAAGCATGGCGAGGACATAGGCGAGTGCCGCTTCGACGCCGACCTTGAGACCGCTCTCATCGATATCAAATTCCGGCGTATGGTGGTTCGCCCCGGTGCCCAGCGCTTCATTTTTCACGCCGGTGAAGGTGAAGAGGCCCGGATAGGTGGACTCGGTGATGGCAAAGGTCTCCGAAGCCATCCATGGATCGGTGTCTTCCATGACATCACCCACACGCTCGGCGATGGCTTTCCGCGCAAGGTCTACACACTCTTTATTATTGGCCGTGACAGGGAAGTACTGGTCTTCCATGATCTCTGCCGTGCAGCCGTAGTTGTCGCAGATGTCCTTGAGCAGCTTCCAGAAATCCTCACGGAAGGAAAGCCCGTCTTCATTCACAAAGCAGCGCGCTGTACCGGCGAAAGTGAGCTCGTCAGGGATGACATTCGGCGTGTCACCCGCCTGCACCATACCGAAGGAATAGGTGAGGCAGTTTCTCGGACTGACCTTCCGCATGCGGTAAGACTGAAGCGCCATGTAGAAAGTATTGAAGCAGTCGATCGGGCTGACGGCAAGGCTCGGCATGGAGCCATGTCCGCTCTTGCCATGGATCTTTACACGGTAGAAGAAGGCGCCTGCCAATACACCATCATACATGACCGCGACCTTGCCCGCAGGCAGGCAGTACATCATATGCGTACCATAGCAGGCATCCACGTGGATCTTCTTCTCGTCCAGATAGGACAGCAGATGCCCGACACCACGCTCTCCCATTTCCTCTGCTTCTTCGAACATGAGAAGTACCTTGCCTTCCCATTCGTCCTTGTGTGCTGCAAGGATCTTCGCCGCGGTGAGGAGCATCGCCATGTGTCCGTCATGCCCGCAGGCATGAGAGACACCGTGATTCTTCGAGAGGCACACCTTTTCGCATGCAAGATTCTTCGGGTTCTCTTCGATCGGCAGCGCATCGATATCGGCTCGCATCAGGACCGTCCAGCCATCCTTCCCGCTGTCGATCATGCCAAAGATACCGCCTCGCGGTACACGGACCGTAGAGATCCCCCAGCCATGGAGTGTTTCTTCGATGAAGTCCATGGTCTTCCATTCCTGCTGCGACAGCTCCGGATTTTCATGGAAATGACGGCGAAGAGAAATGAGAAAGCTCTCCTCGGTTTCGACTGTTTTCTTTATATCCATTATGATCAGCTCCTTGTAGGGAAATACTGATGAAATCGTTGTCAGATTGAATCAGCGTTTCCATAGATCGTCGGCAGATATTCTGCCGCATGTCTTTCATTATACATGTCTTTCATTATAGAAAGGGGAAAGATACGTGTCAAATGATATGGGGAAAAGATTCAAGGGGTTCAACGGGTTCAACGGGGATGGTGCGGCGCATAAAAATCAGAAGCGCCGCGGAGTATCAATAGTGGCAATGCCCGAAGGTTTCTTTGAGAACAGGTTTCCCGTTTTGAGCTTTCCAAACATTGACTGCCTGACCGCGAATGACAAAGATTTCTCGCTTCGCTCGAAATGACGATACGAGAGCATCAGCAGTCGCTCGAGACTCCTAATCCCCAATCCCTAGTCACTAGTCCCAGTCACTCCTAATCCCTAGCTACTAGTCCCCAGTCACTAGTCACTCCACTTCTCCCAGCGAAGGCATCGCAGGGATCGCACCGGCTCTGGTCGTCGAAAGGCTGGCCGCACGGTTTGCAAAGGTAAGGATGTCTTCCAAGCGCTCCTGCGAAAGACGGCTGAGATCTTCACGGCAAAGCTTGGAAAGAGCCGCACCGAAGAACGTGTCTCCCGCTCCATTCGTATCGACGACTTTCGCGGGGAAGCCGTGGACGCGGCCGGTCAAATGCCCAAGCCGGTAGAAGCAGCCTGCCTCTCCGAGCGTCACAAGGATGAGGGAAATGCCCTTCTCCATCAGGCGCCGGCTCCCTTCCTCCCAGTCCTCCGAGCCAGAAAGGAGCGGAAGCTCTTCTTCGGACACCTTGAGAATATCCACGAGCGGCAGCGGCTGGCGCATCACGATGATCGCCTCCCGCGGATCGTCCCAGAGACGGGCGCGATAGTTCGGATCATAGGTGATGACCGCGCCATAGGATCTTGCGCGGCGGATGGCAGAGAGCACACTGCCGCGGGCCGGCTCCGCTGTCAGAGACACCGAGCCGAAATGCACCATGTGCGCCTTTCTCAGGAGAAAATCCTGGATCTCCTCCTCCATAAGCATGGTATCCGCATGGGATCTCCGGTAAAACGTGAAGCTCCGTTCTCCGTTCGCATCGACAGAGACGACGGCAAGGCTCGTCGGGTGCATGGCATCGACGGCAAGCGCAGACACGTCGACGCCATCCTTTTTGAGAACATCCGTCAGGTAACGCCCGAAGGCATCATCCCCGACCTTGCCGATGAAGGCCGTCCTCGCCCCAAGCCTCGCTGCCGCGACAGACAGATTGGCCGGCGCGCCGCCCGGATTTGCCGCATAGAGCGGCACGCCCTTTGCATTCACCCCGGTCTGCGTGAGGTCGATCAGTATTTCTCCGATGGATAAGATGTCCATGATAAGATCCTTTCAGAAAAATGGTTGGCAGGGATTAGTAGCTAGTGACTGGTGACTAAATGCCACTTTCGGGCATCGCCATTTTTTATAGTCCGCGGCGCTTCTATATTCTTATGCGCCGCACCATCATTTCGCATTTCTCATTTCTAATTTCTCATTC
>ERZ1034992.960-NODE-960-length-14145-cov-4.534493_pt1 | contig 14145 bp, 12 predicted proteins | sample MGYA00520695_ERZ1034992 | MGnify/ENA primary metagenome ERZ1034992 (study PRJEB33766, sample SAMN09781778) | gut metagenome | biome: gut microbiome | host: Homo sapiens | place: Madagascar | study: EMG produced TPA metagenomics assembly of the PRJNA485056 data set...
CCGCCGGCACGGGCAACCCCTACTTCACCACCGACACCACCGCGGCGCTGCGCGCCTGCGAGCTGGACGTCGACGTGCTCATGAAGGCCACGAAGGTCGACGGCGTCTACGATTCCGACCCCGTGAAGAACCCCGATGCGAAGCGCTACGACCGCATCAGCTACATGGAGGTTCTCTCGCAGGGTCTCAACGTCATGGACTCCACGGCCACCAGCCTGTGCATGGACAACAAGGTCCCCATGATCGTGTTCGACCTGACGGTGCAGGGCAACATCGCCCGTGCGCTGAAGGGCGAGGACGTGGGCACCACCGTAGAGTAGTAACGTCTTCCGCGTCGCCCGGGCAGGGCGGGCACTCAAGGGAAAGGAACCGAAATGATCGACGAGATCATGCTTGAAACCGAGGAGAAGATGCAGCGCGCCGTGAACGGCCTGCACAACGCGTTCGGCACCGTCCGCACGGGCCGCGCCAACGCCATGGTGCTCGACCGCATCAAGGTGGACTACTACGGCGTTCCCACGCCCATCAACCAGATGGCCGGCGTGAAAACGCCCGACGCTCATATGCTGGTCATCGAGCCTTGGGACAAGGGCGTCCTGGGCGCCATCGAGCACGCCATCATGGAAAGCGATCTGGGCGTCACGCCGAACAACGACGGCTCGGTCATCCGCCTGCCGTTCCCTGCGCTCACCGAGGATCGCCGCCGCGAGCTGGTGAAGCAGTGCAAGGAGTACGCCGAGGAGGCCCGCGTGGCCATCCGCAACGCCCGTCGCGACGGTAACAGCCATGTCGCCAAGTCCGTCAAGGAAGACAACCTTCCCGAGGACGAGCAGCGTCGCGCCGAGGCCGAGATCCAGAAGCTCACCGACAAGTACGTCGCCGAAGTCGACGCGGTGTTCAAGAAGAAGGAAGCCGAGGTCATGGAGATCTAGAAGCGGCGTTCGCCTGCCGGCGAATCCGTTGCTCGGAGCTGCGGGCGCCCCGGTGCGTCGCGTGCTCATGGCTTGCATGGGTGCGGCTGGCTGCCGCCTGTCTGCGCAGCCGGGCCGACGGTGGGGGAGCGGCCCCTGCTATCGCCCAGCGCATCTCCGATCTCCGCGCAACCCTGGTTCGCAACCGGGTTGCGTCATCCGGCTCTTATGAGCGTTTCCCTAGTGCCAGCCGGCGGTTTTCCTGCCGGTTGGCTTTTCCCTTATGTAAGAGGCTGCCCATGAACAAGACGCTTGATTACATATTCCCGAATCCGCCCAAGGGCCTGGACCCCGCTGCCCTTGATCCGCGGGCGATCCCCGAGCATGTCGCCGTCATCATGGACGGCAACGGCCGTTGGGCGAAGAAGCGCGCGCTGAATCGCCTGAAGGGCCACAAGGCCGGCATCGAGGCGGTGCGTGAGACCATTCGTTGCGCCTCCGACCTGGGCGTTCGTTATCTGACCATCTATTCGTTCTCCACGGAGAACTGGAAGCGTCCTCAGGAAGAGGTCGTTGGCCTGATGGACCTGTTCGCCAAGACCATGCTGGCGGAGGTCGATGGCCTGCACGAGGAGAACGTGCGCGTGCGCACCATCGGCGACCTTTCCGCCCTGCCCGCCGAAACGCGCGAGGCCTTCGAGGAAGCATGGCTGAAAACGCGCGACAACACGGGCATGACCTTGGTCGTTGCGGTGAACTACGGCTCGCGGCAGGAGATTTTGCATGCCGCTGAGGCGTGCGTGCGCCGTGCGCTGGCAACGGCGGCCGAGGGCGGCGACCCTACTGCGCCGCTGACGGAGGCCGAGTTCGCCCAGGGGCTGTACACGGCCGACATCCCCGACCCCGAGGTGGTCATCCGCACGTCCGGCGAGATGCGCCTATCGAACTACCTGCTGTGGCAGGTCGCCTATTCCGAGTTCGTGGCCACCGACGTGCTCTGGCCTGATTTCAATCGCTACGAGTTTTTGCGCTGCCTGCTGGAGTTCCAATCCCGAGATAGGCGTTTCGGGGCGGTGAAATAAATGTCCGGGAACCCGCAAGGCGGCGAGCAGCAGCGCGCGGATGAGCGCTCGCGCGGCGAGCGTTTGAAGGATTTCGCGTACCGGAAAACGCCGCAGAAGTTCAAGAACGCTTCCGACCTGCAGGTTCGCTTCCGCACGGGGTTCATCTACGTTACCGTCTCCGTGCTGTGCATCCTTGCGAGCGAATGGACCACGCTGGCCTTGCTGTCCGCCACCGCCGCGGTTTGCGCCGGGGAGTTCTATTACATGCTGCGCGCCGACGCGAAGCTGCCCAACGAGATGCTCGGCATCGTGGCGGCGGCGCTCTATCCGCTCAGCGTGCATTTCTTCGGGCTGTCGGGTGCGCTCATGGTCAGCCTTGTGCTGCTGCTGGCGCTCATCGTGTGGTATGTGTTCTGGATGCGCGCCCGCATCCCCGATGTGGGCGTCAGCTTCTTCGGTGCGGCATACTGCGGCATGCTTCTTTCCGGCCTGGTGGTGGTTCGCCAGGCGCTGCCGCATCCGTGGGGCGGCGTTCTCGTGCTCGGTATCTTCTTCAGCGTGTGGGCGAATGACTCCTTCGCATACCTGATCGGCAGCAAGTTCGGCAAGCATAAGCTGGCGCCGCGCGTGTCGCCGAAGAAAAGTTGGGAGGGCTTTTTCGCGGGCTTGGTGGGATCGGCGTTGTTCTGGTGTTTGTTCACGCTTATTCCGGGACTGAACCTGGGCATTCCCATGGCAATGGCGTTCGGCGTGATCAGCGGCTTGTGCGGTGTGCTGGGCGATTTGGCCGAAAGCCGTATCAAGCGCAACGTGGGCTTCAAGGATTCCGGCAAGCTTCTGCCGGGCCACGGCGGCCTGCTCGACCGTTGCGACAGCCTGTTTTTGGTGGCGGTCGCCTCTGCCATCCTGCTGGTGGCAGGCGGGTGCATCCCCTTTAGCTGGTAAATCGGACGAGCCAACGTTCTAGCGGCGTTGGCTCGAGTTGTTTTCGCAGATGATTCGGAGGCTTTCATGAAACGCATCGTTGTTCTCGGGTCCACGGGCTCCATCGGAACGCAAACGGTCGACGTGGTTCGGCAGCATTCCGACGAGCTGGAGATTGTCGGCTTGGCGGTGAACTCGCGCGTGGGCGACATGCTCGAACAGGCGCGCGCCCATAACGTGCGCAACCTTGCCGTGGGCGATGAGCGCTTGGCCGACCAGGCCATCGCGTCCGAGGTGCGCGAACAGGCCGGTGCCCAGGGTGTATGGGGCTTCGGCATGGATGCCGTGGTCGACCTGGCGCGCCTGCCCGAGGCGGATGTGGTCGTCAACGCGCTGGTGGGCGCCGCCGGCTTGCGCGCAAGCTATGAAACGCTGCGCGCGGGCAAGGTCCTTGCGCTGGCGAACAAGGAGAGCTTGGTGGTGGGCGGCGATTTGATCATGCCGCTGGCGGCGCAAGTGGATGCGCAGCGCCGCGCGGCGGGCACGGCCCCTGCGGTGGGCCCGGCCGGCGCCCTCATGCCCATCGACTCCGAGCACGGCGCCATCTACCAATGCCTGCTGGGCGAATCCGAGCGAGAGGTCTCCCGTTTGTGGGTGACGGCTTCCGGCGGCCCGTTCCGCGGCAGGAAGCGTGCCGATCTTGAGGGCATCACGCCTGCTCAGGCGCTGAACCATCCTACTTGGAACATGGGGGCGAAGATCTCCATCGACTCCTCCACGCTTATGAACAAGGGCCTGGAGGTCATCGAGGCGCATCATCTGTTCAACATGCCCTACGACAAGATCAGCGTGGTGGTTCAGCCGCAAAGCGCCATCCATTCCATGGTGGAGTTCACCGATGGCAGCGTGAAGGCGCATCTGGGCACCACCGATATGCGCATCCCCATCCAGTTCGCGCTCAGCTATCCGCAGCGCTGGGAAGCGCCCGTCGAGCCCTTGGATTTCACCAAGTTGGGAAGCCTGGAGTTCGCCCCGGCCGACATCGAGACGTTCCGTTGCCTGGAGCTTGCCCGCCACGCCGGCGGCGTTGGTGGAACGCTGCCGTGCGTCATGAACGCCGCTAATGAGGTGGCGGTGGCGGCGTTTTTGGCGGAGCAGGGCAGCTACCTGGGCATCGCCGAGTGCGTGGAGGCCGTCATGGACGCGCACGAGCGCGAGGGCGTGCAGAAGGTGGAAAGCCTTGAGCAGTTGCAGGCCTTTGACGCCTGGGCTCGCGAAACCGCTCGCAAGTCCGTGCGCTAAGGTTCGCAAACTGTTAATCGCGTGCATCGTGTGGTTATGGTTCCGCTTCGGTAACGGGGCGGAACCTCTTTTTATAATGAGACGGATTCCAACGCGCGGGGCCGTCAAGCGAAACCCCGCTTCGTCGCGTGTCCGCAGCTAAGGCAAGGAGCCGGTTTTTGAACGTCATCCTCATGATCTTGTATTGCACCATCGTGCTGGGCATCTTGGTGGTCATCCACGAAGGCGGCCACTATCTGGCGTCGCGCGCCTTCGGCGTGCGCGTCACCGAGTTCATGCTGGGCATGCCGGGCCCGAACATCGGCTTCAAGAAATGGGGCACGAAGTTCGGTGTCACGCCCATTTTGCTGGGCGGCTATGCACGCGTTTGCGGCATGGAGCCGGGCGAGATGAGCCCGCATCTGGAGCCGGTGCTGGCGGCGCTGTACCGTCGGGGCACGGCGAACATGGAGGATGTCGCGCGCGATTGCGGCATTTCCGACGAAGATGCGCTCAAGGCGCTCGATGAGCTGGTGGATTGGGGAAGCTGCACCGGTCCCACAAAGAAGGACGAGTACAACACGTATCGCGCCGCAGAGGTCATCCCCTCCAAGAAGCAGATCCGCGCGGCGGCGCAAGCCGGCAAGCCCGCGCCGGAGCGCTACGCTGAGGGCCAGGCGCGCCCGGTCGAGGACGCCCAAGCGTTGTTCGAAAGCGAATATCGGCAGCAATATCGCAGCCTGCCGTTTTGGAAGCGCTCGGTCATCCTGCTGGCGGGCATCGCGGTCAACCTGCTGTTCGCCATGCTGGTGTTCGTGGTGCTGTTCAGCGTCATCGGATTCGATGTGCGGATGCAATCGGGCGAGGTGACGCATATGACGGTGGATCCGGGCCGCGCGATCGTGGCGGGCTTCACCTATATCGGCATGGTCGTACAAGCCGTCGCAGGCCTGTTCAACCCGGCAACGGCGGCGCAGACGGTGTCCGATTCGTCTTCGGTCGTGGGCATTGCCGTGATGTCGAAGCAGTTCGCCGATGCGGGTTTGGTGCCGTTCATGCAGTTTATGGCCATGATCTCGGTATCGCTGGGCATCATGAACCTACTGCCCATCCCGCCGCTTGACGGTGGCCGTTTCGTCATTGAGGTGTTCCAGAAGCTGTCGAAAAAGGTGGTCTCCATGCGCGCCATGAACGCCATGAGCGCCGCCGGCATGGCCTTGTTCCTGATGTTTTTCCTGGTCATGGTCAATCAGGATGTGCAGCGTATTATCTCGGGCACGTTCTTCGGCCAATAGGGCGCCCCGTTTTCATCCCGTATATCGCATAAGCCGGCAGGGGCGTAGCGCCCTGCCGGCTTTTTCTTCGCCTGTTGCTTGTATACGTTTCGCCAACGAGGGGCGCTACGCTGGTAGAATAGCCGCTATGGAAACTAACGAGAACATGGGCAACGTGAACGCCGCGGCTCCTTCGGGGGCCGCGGCCTATCCGTTGTCGCAGGACGCTATGCGTCCCAATCGGAAAACGCACCAGGTGCACGTGGGCAACGTGGCGCTTGGCGGTGGCGCTCCCGTGGTGGTGCAGTCCATGCTCAACGCCCCGGCCGATGATGCGCAGGCCAACCTTGCGCAGATCAAGCAGCTGGCCGATGCCGGCTGCGAGGTCGTGCGCATGGCCATCCCGCGCCGCAGCTGCCTGGACACGTTCCGGGCCGTGTGCGAGGAATCGCCCTTGCCCGTCGTGGCCGACGTGCACTTCGACGCCACCATCGCCATCGAGGCGGCGCGCCGCGGCGCGGCGAAGCTGCGCATCAACCCCGGCAACATCGGCGGCTTGGCGAAAACCGATGCCGTGCTCGATGCCGCCGGGCAGGCTGGCATCCCCATCCGCATCGGCGTGAACGCCGGCTCGCTCGACCAGGCCTTGGCCGAGCGCGACGACCTTTCGCTTCCCGAGAAGCTGGCCGCCTCCGCACGCCAGTACGTGGAATACTGCGAGGGCCGCGGCTTCCACGACCTGGTGGTCAGCGCGAAGGCCCACGACGTCATGACCACGGTGCGCACGTACCGCCAGCTGGCGCGCGATATCCCGCATATCCCGCTGCACATCGGCGTCACCGAGGCGGGCACCACGTTCCAGGGCGTCATCAAAAGCGCCTCCGGCCTGGGCATCCTGCTTGAGCAGGGCATCGGCGACACCATGCGCATCTCGCTCACCGACGACCCGGTCACGGAAATGCGCGCCTGCTGGGCGCTGCTCGGCGCGCTCGACCTGCGCCGCCGCAACCCCGAGCTGATCAGCTGCCCCACGTGCGGAAGGTGCCAGGTCGACCTGATCGGGCTGGCGCAGGAGGTGGAGCGGCGCATCGCCTGTCTGGATAAGCCGTTGAAAGTGGCCGTCATGGGCTGCGTCGTCAACGGGCCGGGCGAGGCCGCCGACGCCGACATCGGCGTGGCCTGCGGCAAGGGCGTGGGCGTGGTGTTCCGCCACGGCCAAACCGTTCGAAAAGTGGAAGAAGGCGCCATAGTCGACGCTTTACTGGAAGAGATAAAGGACCTGTAAATGAACAACGCCAACATCACGCGCATGAGCTCCCTGTATGCTCCCACGCTGAAGGAAGACCCCACCGATGCCGAAATCGCTAGCCATAAGCTGCTGCTGCGCGCCGGTTTCATCCGCAAGACCGCTGCCGGCATCTACACGTTTTTGCCCCTGGGCAAGCGCGTGCTGACCAAGATCGAGAACATCGTGCGCGAGGAGATGGATGCGTGCGGCGCCCAGGAGATCCGCATGCCCATGCTCCAGCCCGAGGAGCTGTGGCAGGAGTCCGGCCGCGCCGACGCGTACGGCCCCGAGCGCATGCGCCTCAACGATCGCCACGATCACGAGTTCTGCCTCGGCCCCACCCATGAGGAGCTCATCACCGCGCTCGTGCGCGCCGAGCTGCGCTCCTACAAGCAGCTGCCGCTGAACATGTATCAGATCCAGACGAAGTTCCGCGACGAGATCCGCCCGCGCTTCGGCCTGCTGCGCAGCCGCGAGTTCGTCATGAAGGACGGATATAGCTTCCATGACACGCAGGAGTCGCTGCAGGAGGAATACGACAGGATGTACGCGGCCTACGAGCGCATCTGCGCGCGTTGCGGCCTTGAGTTCCGCCCCGTGCAGGCAGATGCCGGCCAGATCGGCGGCGCGGTCACCTGCGAGTTCCATGCGCTTGCCGAGGCCGGCGAGTCCGCGCTCGTGTACTGCGATTGCGGTTACGCAGCAAGCGACGAGGTGGGCGAGGGCCTGGCGCGCCCCACGGTCTACGACGTGCCCGAGATGGAGAAGGTGGCCACGCCCGGCGTGCACACCATCGCCGAGCTCGCCGAGTTCCTGGACATCCCGGAATCCTCCACGGTGAAGGCGCTCTCCGGCAAGAACGACGAGGGCAAGCTCGTCGTGCTGTTCGTCCCCGGCGATCATGAGGTGAACGAGGAGAAGGCCGCCCGCGCCGCCGGCGGCTTCACCATCCTCACCGACGAGGACATGGAGGCCTACGGCCTGCACAAGGGCTCCATGGGCCCGGTCGGCCTGCCCGAGGATGCGTTCGTCATCGCGGCAAACAGCCTGAAGGCGGTGCCGAAGTGGGTCGTCGGCGCCAACGAGGATGGCTATCACTACGTGGGCGCGCAGCTTGGCAAGGACTTCAAGGTCGACCAGTGGGCCGATATCATCACCGTCAAGCCCGGCGACTGCTGCCCGAAGTGCGGCATGGAGCTCAAGGGTGCGCGCGGCATCGAGGTCGCGCAGGTGTTCCAGCTCGGCGACAAGTACTCCCGCGCCATGAACGCCACCTTCATGAACAAGGACGGCAAGGAGCAGCCGTTCATCATGGGCTGCTACGGCGTGGGCGTGTCCCGCACCCTGGCCGCCATCATCGAGCAGCACAACGATGAGAACGGCATGATCTGGCCGATGTCCGTGGCTCCGGCGCACGTATGCATCCTGCCGCTCGCCACCGGCGACGACCTGGTGCAGCCTGCTGCCGAGAAGCTGGCGGAGGAGCTGGCGGGCCTGGGCCTGGAAGTGGTCATCGACGATCGCAAGGAGCGCGCGGGCGTGAAGTTCGCCGAAGCCGACCTGATGGGCTGGCCGCTGCAGATCGTTATGGGCAAGCGCGGCCTTGCCGAGGGCAAGGTCGAGATCAAGCGCCGCGCCACGGGCGAGCGCCGCGATATCTCGCTGGAGGCGCTGTCCGAGGCACTGACCTTCGCCAAGGGCGCGCAGCGTCGTTGGGGCAACAACCTGAACGCCTTCGCCGGCCTGTTCGTCGAGAAGGCCGAATAGCGCTTACGCGAACGCGTATTCCTTACGGGCCCGGCAGATGCCGGGCCCGTTTTGATTTCAAGGCGGCTTGCGTTCGACGGGTTGCCGCGCCCGCGAGCCCTCAAGGGCGGTTCGCGGCTGGGCGGGCCGCCTCTTTGCCCTCATCGTTGCTCGTAGCGCTGCCTCACCCATGTGCGCACGGTCTGTACGAACGCCCGCGTGGCGGCCGAGGCGGTGTCCGCAGATCGCATGGCGATGGATATCTCCCGGCGCATCTTCAGTTGCGGCGGAAGCACGGTCAAAGGGAGTGTGGCGTCTTCGAGCAGCAATCCCGGCAGTATGCTGAAACCCAGCCCTTTGCTCACCATGTTCATGACGCTGTAGTCGCTATCAACGGCGAAACGCACGTGCGGTTTCACCCCGCTGTTGCGCAGCAGCGCTTCCGCTTCCTGCATCGATCTGCTTCGCGGTTGGATGAAAGGCTCCTCGGCAAGCGTTCGCGCGGGGACGTGGTCGGCATGTGCGAGCGCATGGTCGGGCGGCAGCAGCACCATGATCGGGTCGTCGTGCAAGGGGATGGCTTTCAGCGCCCGCTTCGCGGGCGCGACTAAAAACCCGCAATCGGCATCCCCGTGCCACAAGGCGCGCTCGAGCTCCGCTTCGTCGTTGATGCACGTCAGATGCAGTTCCACGCCGGGGCATTTCCGCTCAAAGGCCTTCACCATGCCGGGAAACCAATGGGTCGAGACGCTGGTGGGCGCGGCGACGCGCACCACGCCGCGCTCCAGGCGCCTCAGCTCGGCTATCCGGCTCGCCAGCTGCCGCTCGCCGTTGCAGACGTTGGAGATCCACGGCAGCAGGTCCTCGCCTTCGGCTGACAGGTGGGCTTCCCTGTAATCACGTACGACCAATTGCACGCCCATTTCCTTTTCCAGGGAAGATATCATGCCGCTGATACCCGATTGCGAGTAGCCGAGATCGTTCGCCGCTTGCGTGAAGCTGCCGGTCTCGGCAACGCGCAGCAGGGCCTTATATTTCGGGTTCACCATACGATGCTCCTTTGTGGGACGCAGCGGTTTTCGCTTGCGGCGGCGATGGTCTCGTGCCGCGACGATGCGGACGGGTTATCCGCACGTGCGAGCCCGGCAAGTTGGGACGATAAGTGTCTGGGGGAGGCCCCCCAGCAAGTGAGCATTGTAGCCGTAAGGGCATCTGCTGCATCCGGCAAGGCAAGGGGGAAGGCCGTGAAACTCCTTTTTGCGCAGGGGACCGGTATCGCGGCGGCCCTTGGTGCGACCGCCGAGGCGCGTAAGGTATCGTTTCGGCTTCAACTTCGCGCTTGAGGTCGCCTGCGCGGCCGGGCGTGTTGCATTATAGGTATGTAGGGGCTTGCCGAATGTGCGAGCATGTGAAGAAGGGGAGGCTGACATGGCAACGATCGGCGATGGTTTCAAGGACATCTTCCTGGCTGGCGTGGGGGCTATGGCCATCACGGGCGAGAAGGCCACAGATCTGGTGAGCACGCTTATCGCGAAGGGCGAGCTTACCGTCGAGCAGGGCAAGCAGATCAACACCGAGCTTGCGCACAAGGCGGCCAACGCCGCGCAGTCCGCGCGCTTCGATGCGCTTGAGGCGCGCATGTCGATCATGACCCCCGAGGAGCGCGAGGCCTTCGCCGCGAAGGCGGCCGAGATCGCGGCGCGCCCGGCGGCGCAGCCTGTGCAGGAGCAGCAGCAGCAAACCGAGGACTCCCAAGAGCCTTCCGAGCAGGCCGAAGCGTCCGCCGAGCAATAGGGGTCGCGTGCTTCCATGGCCGACAACACGCTGTTGAAGTACTTCTTCTCGTCGGGTTCCGAGGTGGACCCCGAGGGGCAGTTCAACCTTACGCGCAAATCGCGCACGCAAAGGCTGCGCGAGATATACACTATCATGCAGAAGCATCACTTCACGAAGGGGTTCACGCCCGAATCCTTCCGCAGCATGCTGGAGGGTTTGGGCCCCAGCTTCGTGAAGATCGGGCAGACGCTTTCCACCCGCTCGGAGATCTTGCCCAAGGCTTATTGCGATGAGCTGAAGAAGTTGCAGGCAAGGTCGAAGCCGCTTCCGTTCGATGAGATGCTTGCGGCCATGGACTCTATCTACGGTGACGAACGCGAAAAGATCTTCGCCGAGATCGACCCCAAGCCGCTCGGAAGCGCTTCCTTGGCGCAGGTGCACAAGGCGCGTCTTGCCGACGGCAGCGTGGTGGCGGTGAAGATCCAGCGGCCAGGCGTGCGCGCCACCATGGCGCAGGATATCGACATCATGCGTATCGTGGCTCGGCAGGCGTCGCGGTTCATCAAAGACGGGCAGATGCTCGACTTGCGCGATGTGGTCGAGGAACTGTGGGCAACGTTTCTCGAGGAAACGGATTTCAAGCGCGAAGCGGCCAACTTGCAGGAGTTCGCGCTGCTGAACAAGGATGTGGCCTTCATCGCGTGTCCGAAGGTGTATCCGGAGCTGTGCCGCGAGAACATCCTGGTCATGGAGTACGTCGACGGCATCCCCATCGACGATTTCGAGAAGCTGAGCGCTGCAGGATACGACTTGCAGGAGATCGGCGAGAAGATCCTGGATAACTATGCCACACAGGTGTTGGATTTCGGCTTTTTCCATGCCGATCCGCATCCGGGCAACATGCTGGTGCGCGACGGGAAGATCGTCTACATCGACCTTGGCATGATGGGCCGCCTGTCCCCGCGTGACCGCGCGGGGTTCGGCTCCATCATCAAGGCGGTGGGTATGCAAAGCGCCTCGGAGCTCAAAGATGCGCTGTTGGCGTTCGCCATCCAACGTGACAACAACGCCATCGACCATACGCGTTTCCTGGCAGACCTGGATCTGCTGCTGAAAGACTACGGTTCGTGCGATGTCAGCGCCATCGACGTCGGTCAGCTGCTTTCGGATATCCTGAACCTTACGCGTCAATGCAAGGTCACGCTGCCGCCGTCCATCACCAGCGTGTCACGTGGCATCGTCACCCTTGAGGGCACCGTCATGCCGCTCATCCCCAATGAGAACATGGTGTCCATCATCAACGCGCATATCCAGCGCACGAAGGACATGAAGGCCGAGATGATAAGCGCTATGCAGGAGCTGGCGCTGGCGTTGCGCGCTGCAGGCTCGGGTACGCTGGACACGGCGAAATATGCAGGTCAGGCGCTGCATATGCTCACGCGTGGGCAGATGAAGGTGAACATGGAGGTTCTGGGCTCCGAGGCGCCCATGCGCAGCCTTTCGATCATCATCAACAGACTGTCGCTGGGCATCATAGTGGCAGGCCTGTTCATCGGCTCGTCCATGGTGGCTCTGTCCACTATGGAACCGCGCGTTCTCGGGGTTCCCGTGCTGTCCTTCTTCGGATACCTGGGCGCGTTGGTTCTGTCTATCTGGGTGGTCACGGATATCTTGAGAAAGCGAAGATAATACCTGTTCGGTAAGGACTTGAGCGCGATGCGCGGCTTCTTTCGGCGTGCGCGTCGGGAAGCGTTGAGTGATAGGGCCGTTGGGAGGAGCTCCGCCGCGAAGACCGCTTTCCATTTTTGCTTGAGCAATATCGGGGAGCGCATATTCCGTAGAGGCATGGTTTCGCCTTATAAGCCAGTGAAAAAGCGCCTTTTCAGGCGCTTTTTCACTGGCTTCTCGGTTTCGCTTATCGGCAAAATGCCGCTTGTTACGATTTCATCTTCGTCTCCGTCTTGCACTTCGGGCACACCACGCGCATCGTGCCTTTTCCGCGGGGTACGGAAAGCTCCTGTCCGCAGTTCTTGCAGCGGAAGTACTTCGTGGTCTTGCGGTTGGGCCATTTCTTCTTCCCAAGCTCGTAGCTACGGCGGGGCTTGGCGGACAAGCGCAGATAGCTCTGGTTTTCCTGACGGCGTTTCCCGATGTTCTTCGAGCAGGTGCGCCAAATGGCCAGCGCCATCGCCGCAAGCGCGACATAGGAAAGCCACCCGCAGTGCGGCAGGATGGAAGCCAGCACGGCGATGATTCCCAGCGCTACCAGCGCGTTGCCAAGGTCGTCGTTGCCGTAGCGGCCCTGCATCCACACGGCGGTGCGTTGAGCTAATCGTTGGAAGAGGTCTTTCATGAAATGCCTAACGTTTCGGTGATGCGGCGTATCGCGCCCCGCAAGGTGAGTTTGCTGCCTTGCGGGGCGCGATACCTACTGTACTGTTCTTTGTTTATGGGCGGGATGCGCGCTGGCGGGCGTTACCTAACGGTTTCCCGCCCGTTGCGCAGCGGGCGGCGGGCAATATCGCGTGCAGGTCGGGTTGCGCTCGGCATACCCGAGCCGTCGCGCTTTATCGTAGGGACGAGTTCGCTCGATCCAAGATATCCTTCACCGCCTGCGGCTGCTGGTCGCATAGCAGCGGGAAGGGCACTGGGGAAGCGGGGTCGTCTTCGAAACGGTCGGTCAAGAACTTCACGTACCAGGTGACATCATGCCATTGACCGCTTTTGAAGCCGGCGTGGCGCTGATGCCCCATCACCTCGAAGCCAAGGCCTTCATGCAGGCGCTGGCTGGGGTCGTTCGGGCTGGTCACAATGCCGTACACCGCTTTGATTCCCTGCGCGGCGCATAGCTCGATGAGCGCGCGGTATAGCACGGCGCCCAGCCCATGGCCCTGCGCGGTGGGCGCAAGATATACGGAAAGCTCGGAGTTCCATCGATAGGCGCCGCGCTCGCGCAGCTCGTGGGCATAAGCGTAGCCAACCACCTTGCCGTCAAACTCGGCAACCAGGTAGGGGTGGGAGGAAAGCACGCCGTCCGTGCGGGCCTGAAAGGCCTCGCGTGCGGGCACCTCCTCCTCGAACGTTATGGATGTGTCTATATAGGGCGCATAGATGCCCAAGATGGCGTCGGAGTCGGCGCTGGTTGCAAGGCGGATGACGGGAGTTGTCATGAAAAGGGCTCCTTCTCGTGTTTCGATCAGGAGCCCATGGTACTACTGCTTTGCGGGGGTTGCGTGATGGTCGAGCTGCCGCCCGATCCCTACGCTGGACTCTTCTCTGCCAAGATCAGCTCGATGCCGTCATCGGTCGATTCGTGATTCGGGCGTGCTTTGTCGGCGTGATGCAGCCGGATTGCGGGATATGCTGCGGCCTCGCCCGTTCCAACGCCGGATGGTCCTGGCTTGTTTCCACGAGGGCTATGCCTTCTTGCATCGGGTGCGCGCGATATGGAAAACGCGACGAATCGCCGATGTTTGCGGTATACTCCGTAAGCACATGCATAGACGAAGACAGCGGCGCGCATCATCGCGGTCGGCAGAGACGGGTCTCATCGGCTGAAAGGACCCGGGCGGCAAGCGCGTCGATTCCCTTCCGAGCATCAGGGCTGAAAGCGGGGCGCGGCAAGCGCGGACGTTTTAGTAGGCCATGGCGGGCGCCCTCCGTTATCGGGGCGAATGAAGCGGGCGGTTCGTGCAGATGCGCGTCCGTCAACCAAGGTGGTACCGCGAGAGCCTTCTCTCGTCCTTGGACTGGGTAAATCCCAGGCCAAAGGCGAAGAGGGCTCTTTTTTATTGGCCGCATACGGCGGCCATCGGCAAATGTGGAAAGGATCGGACACATGGCAATCGTGGACGAACTTGCGGCGTTGCGCGAAAGCACGC
>ERZ1034992.968-NODE-968-length-14066-cov-4.109628_pt1 | contig 14066 bp, 14 predicted proteins | sample MGYA00520695_ERZ1034992 | MGnify/ENA primary metagenome ERZ1034992 (study PRJEB33766, sample SAMN09781778) | gut metagenome | biome: gut microbiome | host: Homo sapiens | place: Madagascar | study: EMG produced TPA metagenomics assembly of the PRJNA485056 data set...
TCATTGCAGCTTGAAATGTTAATTTTTTGGTGCTATATTAATTACCATAAGGCAAGGATGCCAGAAAAAAAACAAAAAAAAGAAGGAGAAAAAATCATGACTAAAGAAAAAGAAATGGTGAAAAAAGATTGGTACCAGCTGGAAGAGACCAGGGGGTATAATCTGGATCGCAATGAGCTGATCCGGATGGCGCGCCAGGGTGGCGCAGAAGTCGACGACGACGCCAGAATCGCTGTCTGGATCGAGGACTGCGAGGCAGAAGTAGTCGCGATAGAGGACGCCTACGACTGGGTCTTCATGACCACAGTAGGCGTCCTCTATACGCCAGAGGACAAGGAGCAGTCCATCGAGGCAGTAGAGAACTGCTTCAAAAAGTGAAAATCAACCGCCCGGCGAAAGCCGGGCATCATAAAGCCCCAGAAGGGCAGAAAGGGTAAAAATGAAACTCACTATTAAGTACGAAATGTCGCCCCGTGAGGCGGCGGCAGTTGGATATGCCCACGGTGAAATCGTCAGCACCTGGGCTGACGATGAAGAATTCCGCGGTGAAACCGCCGAGGAAATCCTGGATGCGGTCAGAGACGGCAGCATCTGGAATCGCATTGAGCTCCCAGAAGGATGGGAGCTCATTGAGGATGCCGAGGCAGACCGCCGCGGTGTCCTCACCGCGTGGGTGAGAGCCTACGCGGACGGGGACTACGACGCCCCCGTGGCGGAAAGCCGTCGCGTCATCGCGACGGGGGAGGGGATGAATGAATAAAATCGTAAAAAAATGGGTTGCATACGAATATATGCAGCCCGCAGTCGCGGCGCATTACCTGCGCCAGCTGCACGGAAAAGGGCTATCGTACAAGGCGATAGCGGAAGCTGTCGGCGTCGCACCGGGTACTGTGTCCCGCTGGCTCAACGGAGAAACCGAGATCCGTCCCACCGCCCAGACCAGGCTGTGGGACATGATAGAAAAAGAACTGGGGATCAGCGGAAAATGCTGAAGCCCAGAACCAGAACATGCCCGGTCTGCCGCCGGGCTTTTTTGTCCATCGACGGACGCAAGACCTGCTCCGCCGAGTGCTTGTCTGTCGTCCGGAGCAAGAACGCCGCGGCGGGGAACCCCAAAAAACCGCGTGTCTGCGTGGTCTGCGGAAAAACTTTTGTGCTGGAGAAAGATCAGCACAAGCGCAAGACTTGCTCCGCTGCCTGCCGCTCTGAGCTGGCTCGCAGACTTGACAATGCCGATCCGGACGCAATCTCTCTCGGACACAAAACATCTCCGGTCTGCCAGCCGGACGAAAAGAATTGCCGGGCGAAAGACTGGCGCGTCCGCGCTCCGAACGGGATTTTTTACCGATTCCGGAATCTGTCGCTTTTTGTACGCCAGCACCGGGAACTGTTTACAGAAGAGGAGCTGAAATCGAATCCGCCGCACCGGACCCTGGCGGAATCCGGTCTGTCGTCCATCAGCCCAGACCGCAAACTCCGGAGAAAATCATGGCATGGCTGGACGTGGGCAGAGTAAAGTCAAAAACGAAATTTATTTCTGTTTCCGCGTCCTAACAAAATTTCGCTCCGTTTTGCAGAATAGGCGCGTCTTTTTCTTTCTTGTGCGCACCGTATCTCATATGCTATTTGAAGGTCTATATCAATACAATAACATAAAATTTTTTCTGCTACATGTTGTCGCGGCATCGCAAAAGACCATCCACGATATAAGCAATATACCTTTTGACCTTCCGCCCATTGCGCCCCATTGTAATCAAAGCAAACCGGCATTGGACGAAAACACCATTCTTTCGGGAATACAAGTTCAGGAGTTTCCTGTCGCATCGGATTGTCTTTCAATCTAAAAATGGAATCCTGCGCAATTGCTGCTTGATACTTTCTCAAATCCCGTTTTCTCCGCGTTCCATCCACGACCCAAATCATCTTCTTGTAAAAAGATTCGCGAGCATTTATGCCATCTTCCGACAAATCAGAATGCTGGAACTCGTAAACCCAATCATCTGGCGTTTTCACATCAGCTCTGTGCTTTTCTCCGTCGATTTCCATGCAGATTTCCTGTTGTTCAGCCGGGAATTGATTTTTCCAGTTCCGATGCCATTCAGTTTCCAGCTGTTCCCAGGAATCGCAGACGATTCCAGACTTGTGCGCCCAATGATGTATCCTGATATTTCCGCACCGGGCGATGACTGGTTCTCCGCAAACTTCGCAGATTCCTTCCTGACCTTTTTTCGGTTCAGACTTCTTTCCATTAAAAAGTGCGTATTTCATAAATTTATCTCTCCCGTTCTCTGTTTTTTGCTATATTTTTCCATGGTTTTCCACTGATAGAGTTACCAAATAGTTACCAAGTTTCATTTTTGGGAAGATCTGGAAAGTCATAACTTGTTGAAAATGAATGGCGCCCCGGGCGGGGATCGAACCCACGACCCACTGCTTAGAAGGCAGTTGCTCTATCCTCTGAGCTACCAGGGCATTCCATGTTGGTTCACGTAATTTAATTCAAATTCAGAAAAATACAATGCCGGACTCATTCTTTTTTTTGTAATTTCTCCGTTTTTTTCAAAAACGATGAGTTTTTAGTTAAATATTTAATTGACTTTCATCCGGAGAATGCTATATTGAACATACAGCAACCGTTATTTGCAGAAAGGAACAGGTTGAAATGGCAGAACTTGCAAAACTGGCGTATTTGGTCAAGCCCGGTGAATTTGAATTCCGGGAGTACCCCATTCCCGAAATCGACGACGATCAGATCCTCATCAAAGTGGAAGGATGCGGCGTCTGCGGAACCGATGGTCACGAATATAAACGCGACCCCTTCAATCTTTGCCCCGTCGTGCTGGGTCATGAAGGATCCGGCGAAATTGTCAAACTGGGAAAGAACATCAAAACCGACTCCGCCGGCAAGCCCGTCAAAATCGGCGACAAGCTGGTTACCTGCATCATCCCCTGCGGCAAATGCCCTGCCTGCAAAAACACTCCCGCCCGCACCAATTTGTGCGAAAGCTGCGGCGTGTATGGTCTTTTCCCGGATGATGAAGTGCATCTGAACGGATATTTCGCTTCCCACATGGTCATCCGCAAAGGATCGACTTTCTTCAATGTGACGGGCATGTCCCTGGATCAGCGTATGCTGATTGAACCTGCCGCTGTGGCTGTTCATGCTGTTGAACGCGCCAAAACGACCGGTCTGCTCAAATTCAACACCATCTGCCTGATTCAGGGCTGCGGACCGATCGGTCTGATGGTTATGTCGGTTCTCCGCACGATGGGTATTGAAAATATCATCGCGCTGGACGGCAACGACAACCGTCTGGAAATCGCCAAAACTCTGGGTGCGTCCCACTGCTTCAATTTCACGAAGTTCGCTTCCACCGACGACCTGATCAAGGAAGTCAAAGCGGTTACGGACGGTCTGGGCGCGGAATTCACCTTCCAGTGCACCGGCGTTCCTGCGGCTCATGCGACTGCATGGAAAACGGTCCGCCGCGGCGGCGGTCTGTGCGAAGTCGGTTTCTTCCTGGACGGCGGCAACGCCTCCATCAATCCGCATTATGACCTGTGCAACAAGGAAGTTGCGGCGGTCGGCTCCTGGGTTTACACCCCGCAGGATTATCCGACGACTTTCGACTTCCTCCGTCGAGCCAAAGGCATCGGTCTGCCGGTGGAAAAATTTGTGACGCATCATTTCCCGCTTTCCCAGATCAAGGAAGCGCTGGAAACCAACGTCCAGATGAAAGGTATCAAAGTCGCTGTCGTGGCTGATTGATTCTGATATTTTCCATTACAAAAAAGCGGAAGATCTGTTTTTATGGGCAGTTCTTCCGCTTTTTCATTGTCTTCTTCAAAATAAAAATGTTCCCAAAAGTTGGACACAACCTTTTGGGAACATTTTTATCTGACGTTTTTTTTTGATGCGAGTTTATCGGAAACGCAGCACCGGCGGTTTCAGCAGACCGCAGGGAACCAGCTGACGGGTTTTGGATGTCCGATCCTTGAACTGGTCCGGTCCGGTCCAGGAGGGCCAGGGCGTTTCACAATAGAACGGACCCATGGCATTGCGGCGGCTGCCGTACACGGTGATTTCCAGCCGGATTTTCCCAGCGGAAAGTTTCAGTCGGAACGGCGGCCAAGGCAGCAGCTGTTCTTTGTTTCCATTGATCCGGACACCGATCAGCACGCCGCGCCATTCGGGGAATTCCAGTTCCGCACCGTTTTCCGGCACTTCGATTTCCCGCGAATACGTGATGTCCGCCGCGTAATACGGGAATCCCTGCTGCGTCCAGTCTCCGACGGCAAGGGTATCCGGCTGCTGGACCAGCGTATCGTTCCGGACGCCGAAATCTCCCAGCAGGAACATGGATTCCAATCCCGGCAGATTTTCATGATACTTGCCGCGCAGAATCAGCCGGTTGTCACCTTGGTGCAGACGTTTCGACGGAATTTTCAGACATTGCAGAGCCCGGTCGCACCACCAGCGTTCAATCTTGATTTCCAGCGGTTTACCGTTGAGTTCGAAAGTATAGAATTCGGGACGTTCCACAGCCAGCAGACAGTCTGTTTCCGGAAGTTCTTCCACGTTGATATGGTATGTCAGTTCCAGATCCAGCACTTTTTCCGGAGCCGTCTGTTTCCGGAGCCACGGCTGCACCATCGCTCCGCCGCGCGGTTCTTTGCCGAGCAGTTTCCGCAGATTGTCATCCAGGGTAAGAATGAATTCATCTTTGCCGGATTCCCCGTTTTTCACTTGCCAGTCCGCATGATCCAGCACCAGTACATTAGGTTCATTCAGCGTGTATGACCAGCCGTCGGATGGCAGTTTTCTGCTGCGGGACGGCTGCGTTTTTCTCGGTAGCGGCTGAACTCCTTCGGGACGTTCCGGCGTAACCAGATAGAGCCGGGAAGCCAGCGGCTCGAAAGATGTGGTGAAACGGTAATGTCCATCGGCATAGACAGCCGGGACCTCATAGATGCTGCCGTCCGCCGGATTCAGTTCATAGACATTGCCGCGTTCCGGAATATTCAGATCGATGGTTGCGCGCGGGAACCGCAGCTTGCGGTCGCGGACCAGGCAGTTTTCAAATATGTTGTCTGAAAAACGGACGCCGAAATTGCACAGAAAGACGGTGAACGCCGCCCCTGTATCGGCAAGACGGGTCAGAATCGGTGCAGCCTGTTTGCCGTCCGGCAGACATACGGACACCCGGCGAACCAGCGGTGCCAGAAATTTCACTGCATCCGCAAAAACGGTTTTCCGGAATTTTGCAAAAATTTCTGCCGGCAGACTGGAAAGTTCACCGTCCAGATACACCGGCGCACTGCCGAGATACAGCACGGTTCCGCCGTTTTCAGCAAATTGCCGCAGCAGTTCCAGGGTGGTGGCGCGGATCGTGCGCAGTTCGGGAATCAGTACTGCCTTATAGCCGGCACGGTTGATGCGGAACAGACGGCCTTCCGTTCTGCCGTGACGGGAAATCACTTCTTCTTCGCCGAAATCAAAATCAAGCTTCTGTTCCAGCAGACGATTGGTCAGCGAGGCAAAACGATGGTTTGCCGCTTTCAAAGTTTTGGCAAGATTGCAGGGATCAATTTCCATCCAGGCGGATTCAATCGGATGAATGACCAGAAGATCGCGGACTTCCTCCCCTTCGCTCAATACGGCACCGAGACGTCCGAAGTAGTCTTCGACGACCGGATATTTTCCGTACCAGGACGACTGATAGGAAATGCTTGCGGGATAATCGCGTTTCGCTTCGGCTTCCGCGGAATACCATGCCAAATGCTGACAGCGGAAATTGATGCCGAGCGCATACTGCCAGTCGCCCAGCGCCTTGTGTCCCATGAACGGGAAATCCCAGCCGGTGCAGCCGTAGGTTTCCGACAGTCTCCATTTGTGTCCGAACTGGTGCGCCATCGACGTGCATTGTTTCACCGTGTTGAAAATTCCCCAGTGTTCGGTGAGCAGGTCAATGCCCGGCATCTGCATATATTCATAGAACCGCATGGCGGAACCGACTTCCAGTGTCTGCAGCAGATTGTCTTCCAGCAGGACATGACCCGTCATGGCGATATTGTGTCTGCCGCACCACTCGCCGATCCCACGCGAAAAAGCCTGCACGAAAAGTTCGGCGGACAGATCATAAAACCGCATTCGCGCGGCTGAAATTTTCCGGACGGACGGGAAAAAGATTTCCGGCAGTTCGTCACAGGCATCCCGACCGTATTTCTCCCGGTATTTTTCCGGCAGGGCAGGGGTCCACTGCATCTGATAATACTGATGTGCGCAATGAGTGAAATTCGGTTCATCCGTGAAAATGGCGGGAACCGTTTTGCCGAATTCACTGCCGATTTCACGATAATAAGCCTCATGGGTCACTTCGATGAATTTCTGTACTGCTTCCGGATTCATGGTGTCCAGATACGTTTCGCCGTTGAACCAGGAAAATTTCGGGGACAGCACATCCGCAAAGCGCAGCAGTTTATGTCCTTTGGCGGTTTTGAACGATTTGGGAGAATCCAGACGCTGCGGCGAACGGACTTTCCGTTCTGCTCCCTGTCCGGAAACCTTGACGTCAAACCAGGCGAGAGTCTGCCCGTTTTTTTCTGCCGCTTCAGCATCTTCTGTCCGGTCGAAAAATTCTGCGATACAGAAATGCATTTTGTAACGGTCATCGCGTGTAACCAGTGAACCCGCCGCACCGGACGGCCAGCGGTCTTCGTCATACAGATTGGCTTCCATGCCCAGTTTTTTCGCTTCGGCGACACTCCGTTTGATGCAGTCAAACCATTTGCGGCTCAGATAAGCGGTATTCAAGCCCACCCGCGCATGCATGAAAAAACCGCCGAACCCCATTTTTTTGAAAATACCGATCTGCCGGACCAGTTCTTCTTCGTCCAGTTCAGCATTCCATGCCCAGAACGGCACACCGCGGAAATGAGATCCTGGCGACTGAAAATTGCGCATCATTTCTTTCATAAAACTGTTTCTCCTGATAAGGTTGCAGTTGCATTTCCAATTCCTTCCGCTGCATACTATAAATGCTTTTCAGAAGAAAACCTTAACCTTTTGCAGAAAAATCAGCATTATCTGTCAAAAAACTGCAATACCGGCGAAGAAATCAACGGGCAGGGACAGGCTTTTCCACCTTCGGGAAATTTTTCAGAAATTCATTCCAGTATTCCTGAACAAACAGATTGCCCAGATGTCCGCCGCAGTCAAACCAGACAATCCGGCTGTCCAGCGCATCCGTAAGGAAACGGCGGTCGACGCGGGAGAGCAGGGGGTCGTCCGCATTGTGAATGATGCGTATGCGTTCCTCTTCGCGCAAGGTTTTTTCAATGGCGCGGAGTCCAGCCCTGCCGTTCAGTTCAGACAGCGTGGCGTGAGGGAATTTTTTCTGATACTCCGGCAGCAGACATTCCTGCGCGTAGCGTCTGCCGGAGAACGTATCGATTTCGCGGTACAGGTCATTCCGGTTCCACCAGGAATACGGCGTCCGCAGGGTCTGCCATTGCGGATTGCTGCGTTTCGCCGACAGCAGAATGTCGCGCAGGGTCAGCCGGAACGAGATGCCCGACAGCATGGCGGCTTGTCTCCGGGTAAGCGGCACAGCATAATCGGCGGCGGAAGAATGCGGCGTCATCCGCGGATGTTTTTTCGCGGCAATGAACATGGTTTTGAGCATGGCGTCGCTGCCCTGCCGGAAAAATTCCGCACGGGTCCATTCCGCACTGCGTTCCAGAAAGGAATCGAAAGTGCGCAGGGCATAATACAGATCGACCGGCGGGTTGACGGCAACAAAGCGTTCGATGCCGAGAACCGGTTTCTGCCGTTCCAGATCCGCCAGATACAGCGTATGAAGTCCGCCCATGGAATACCCGGCAAGGCTGACTCCGCTGACCTGGACCTCCGTATTGGTTTTGATATCCTCCAGAATTTTCTGCAGGGCATTGCGCAGCTGCCGGGCATCTTCGGGTGTGTAACCGGGCAGATAATTGCGGGATGCCTCCATGAATTCGGTGTTGAAAACACTGCTCAATACTGCAACGGAATAGCCGCGTCCGTGAAGAATTTCCGCCAGCGCGCGCAGCTGCGGCGCTTTGTGATGACCGCCCACGCCCGGCAGCAGAATCACCAGCGGCGCGGGAGTTTTTTCGTCGTTTGCCGGCCAGAGATGATACGGCAGTTCCGGCGCATCCGGGGTCAGTGACACCGAACGGTGCAGGGCGCGGGAAACAAAATCCGTATTCCAGATCGAGGATTTCACCCACCAGCTGACATCATTGTTCTGCATGTTGAACATGGTGAATTTCATCGTGTCCGTTTCCGCCGACTGCGGATGATAATACTGCGCAATGCGGATCAGCCGTTCCGGAGGTATTTCCGCCAGACTCTCCGCTGCGTCCTGCCGGGCAATGCGGTCCAGCGCGGCGTCGGCGAGTTTCCGGTAATCAATCTGCATGGTGCGGATGTCAAACCACGGTGAAATCCGGAATGCGGAAGCCGCCGGACCGGACGGAAGCGGTGCGTAATGGTAGTCATGCACATTGATATAGCGCATGGCGACCAGTCCCATTTTTGCCAGATCGTAGGGGTCGGAAAAAGTCTCGACTGCGGAAACGTACCCGTCGTAGGAATTGACCGCGCGGTTGACGCCCGCCACGGTTCCCGCATACGGCAGAATGAATTTGATGTCCAGCACGGAATCGAACGCCGCGCCGATCTGGTCGCGGAACGTGATGGCGGAACTCAGCGGTATGAACAGGATGAAGCCCGGTCCGATTCCCCAGGAGGCAAAAGCTTTGCCCATGTTTTCCTTGACCGGCGGCAGTCCCAGCCAGGCGTCGGCGGGATCGAACAGCCCGGCTATGCCGACGGTGGAATTGGTGACGAAACGCACCAGCACAATGCCGCCGCCGAGAAATTTCGCCTGAAGAAAACAGCTCAGCATACGTCCGGGAAACGCCAGATTTTCCGAAGCATAATCAATGCGTTTGATGACTTCTTTTGGCAGAATGGAGCCGTATATCCAGGAAAACGGGCGTACCAGATAATGCATCAGCACATCGTTGACGGAGAACATGGCGCGGTTGAACGGTTCCAGCGGATCGCGTCCTGCCATTTCATCCACCACCGCCGAGGGGGTCCACACCTGCGCCGAACGGGGATCATCGGCGGCATAACGATGCGTCTCTGTGGTGCAGGCACTCGTCAGAAGAAGAAGCAATGACAGCAGCAGAAGTTTTTTCATGATATTCTCCATAAATGTATCTGTTTAAAATACAGCGGATTTCCGGTTTTTTCAAGGAGTGATTCCATCTGATTTGACAGAAAATCCATATGCCGCACGCGGCGGAGTGCTGCCGTCGGACCGGACCGTTCCGGGGCAGGGGAGACGGTCCGGCAGTCTGGAGAAGGTCAGTCGGAAACGCGTTCCGCCATGACCGGGGTTGAACTGACCTGGGTTTCGAGGGTGAAATCGTAGAACCGGTTGCGCCCTTCGCAGGCGGTGAAGCCGACGTAATAAGTTTCCGGCCAGTCATCGGCGAGCCGGCAGCCGAAGGTCTGACCGCAGCAGCCCATGATGAGGAATTTTCCTTTGCTGCGGAAGAACATTTCAGCTGAGAGGGTGTATTTTTCACCGATTTTCAGATTCATGTCCATGAACGAAAGCAGTTTCCAGGAAGGTTTGCCGTCGCGGTAGAAATGATGCCAAAGATTGATGCCGCAGTCATAGAGAACGACTTCCAGATGTTCATGATGAACGGGACCGAGTTCGCGGGAAAACACCAGCAGAGGAGCCATGCGTCCATCGAAGGCACAGGTGGCGGAAGCGCGGGCGCAGCCTTGAACCGGTTCTTTGTGCAGCATACTGATATAGCTTTCCCCGGTGCGGTCGCGTCCCATCTGCATGTCTTCGGGACGCAGATCCGCGGGCATGTAGTTGGCGATATGATCGGGATATTGTTCCCAGTGACTCATATCTGTCCAGCGCGGACTGCGGACCACCTGCCAGTCTGCGGGATCCCAGACCCCCTGCTTGAATTCGCAGTGATAGAAATTTTTTGCAATATTCTGAACCATACAGTCATCTCCTGATTTTGAATTGAGCTGGATAATATACAGTTCTTTTCATTTTTTGAAACTGCGGCAGAAAGAAAACACAATAAAATACCGGAAGATTACAAGCCGTTCCGGAAGAAAGATGAAAAAAATTCAGAAAAATTTATTTTTGCATGTAAGAATTGACTTGATTTTGGTAATCAGTATATGAACAGAGGATACCGGTTTCCGGAATGTGTACGAAAAACTTGCAAAGCGACGGCAGCTGCATGAAAGATTCCGGTGTCATCTGTTTTTTTACGAAAAAAAGCTGTAAAAGATTTGCATTTGCAGATTAAACAGTGTATTTTATAATATGCAGACAGGAGAAAATGTCTGTAATGTTTGTGTGATGGGACTTGAACGATAAAACTTGCAAACTTTACCGCTTACTCAGGAATCCCGGAACAGGACAAGCTATGAAGAAAATATGGCTGGTTTCAGATTATGACAGTCATATTGTTTTGTTGCGTTCTGCTTTACTGAGTAAACGGCTGCAAGCCGGAGAAAAAATGAAGACAGAGCGTTTTTCATTTTAAAATCCTCCTCGTCCAAGTCATCCCCAACAAAAACGCGGAAAAGATGTTAAGTATAATTACGGATTGTCAAAAACAAATACAGCGTTGAAGAATGATTTTTATGTCGCAAGCTGCAAAATATCATACAAAAAAACAAACCGAAAGGAGAATTGAAGGATGAATTTTTTGCAAAACTGGAAATGGCAGTTGTGCTTCATCGCACTGCTGATATTTCTGACTCATGCCGCAACAGGTACAATTTTTCTGATTGCCTGGTTGCTGCTACTGTTGAATGCGCTGGTCGTGTTGATAGACAGTTCGCTGTACCGAAAAGATACTGGTACTGCAATTCGGATGCGGCAATTCTTTTTTGCCTTGATAAGCATCTGTGGTTTTGTATATGGAATTCTTTGTATGTGAGGAACTGTTTTAATGAAAACTGTTACATGTATTTTCGCGGTATTGTGTGCCGCTTTTGTCTGTTTCTGCAATGCTGATGAGACAGTGAAAGCCGAGAGGTTGATAAAGCTGGGAGACGGATGTCTGAAGCAGAAAAATTATGATGGTGCAGCCGAAAAATACTGGCAAGCGGCGAAACAAGGCAACAAAGAAGCCATTCAGCACTTGTCGGATCTTTATAATATGTGGAATACTGTCAATGCCTACGATTGGGAAATTGTCCGCAAAAATATTCAGGAAGCCGCGGATGCCCGGTACAAAAATGAGACTACCTACGCCTACAAGGGAAGATTCATAATTGTTGCTCCGGAAAACATTATTATTGCGAAATTGGGTATAGAGAAAATCCAACGAAAATATGGCTGGGGTGGAAATTATCGCTGTCAGAATGCCATAGAAGCTCTTGCCCGAAGACTGAAGCTCACCGGAAAGAACGGGGAATTCCTGACTCGTCAATATGACTGCGGAAAGTCTCTTGGGTGGGTCGCGCTGCTCAGCCGGGAAGAAGCATTGAAGAATTTTAAATTTCCGGAAAATGTCAGCGACATCGGCTGCTTTTCTGTTTTTGTAATATCGCCGGATGACCCGAATATGTTGATTCCGTTTGAAGATTTTCATACATACTCATATCATCGTAAGATGATGGCTCTGTTTGATATTTGCCAAAAACTGGGTGCAAAAAGAATAACTCTCAATAACATCATTGTTGACAAACAAAATGTGAATGCTCGCATTGATGTTAAAGGGATTACTAATTTGGGGCAGGTGGAAAGTTCAACAGACGTGAAAGTTCAGAGCACTGCGGTTGCCACCTCACAAGTAGTAGTCGATTTTGGAAAAACCCCAATCGCTGTTTTACCTCATGTCAGACCGAATACTCCATGGCTGGAAAGCGAACCGACATGGCGCGGTATGATTGAGGGACGATACAATAAAACAAATCCATTGAAGGAATTTGATGTTGTGTTTAGATACGAAAAGGATTTCGGTGTGAATGTTGATTCCAGAAATGCGTTTATAACAGCTGGAGTAAACGGCAATTTCAATGCAAAAGCAGAGTACAAGAATGTCTCATCCATAGAAATATCACTGCATGTCGAGTTCAAATACCCGATGAGACAATTATTTTAAGTGCTGTTGATGTGCGGATTCAATTTATTCAGCAAAAAAAATTGAACCCTTGCATCCATCAAATAACCGGAAGGGGAATGTTTATGAAGAAGATTGTTTTGCTGATGATGTTGGCGCTGGGCGCGTTTGCGGCGTTCGGGAAAAGTAATGATTCGGAAATCAAAAGTTTGATTATCCAGCATTATAAATATTTGAAAGCCTTGGATTTTGAAAAGGCCGTAGAATTTTATTCCACAGACTGCAAATGCACTGACATTGACGGTACTGTCGAGACGTATTCTATGATCCGGAATGTATTCCTTGCCATGGATGGTGCGCATCCGTTTGAATTCGCTGTTGTGATGGCACAGATCGAAAACGGCGACAAGGAACTGACGTCCGCGCAGAAAAACGCACTGCGGAAATCCAATGCCTGGACAACGCCCGATTTTCTTCAGACATATCAGAAATTTGTTCGGGAATACCAGAAGGAACTCAAAACCGTGGCGGCACTGGAACTCAAAACGCTTCAATTCCGCAGCATCAAAGTTACCGGCTCAACTGCCGTTGTCATTTGTGAATATGAGACCATGGACTATTCCATCAGAGAAATTTACCGCGAGACTTCCATCATGAAATTCAGAAAACAACAGAGAAAATGGAAGCTTTCTGAAGAAGTTTGCCGTAAAGGTCCTTTTGGAAAATAATACCGCAAGGAATTCAGAAAAAACGCCCGATCCGAATAAAAACGGATTGGGCGTTTTGCTATATTGAAAGGACATCACTTGAACAACTCCAGAATCTTCGACTTGTAAGCAGGGCAGGGGAGCAAGCAGTTTTTCACCGTTTCAGCTTTTGGCGGAATATGCCGACGGTGCGGAATGGGCGGGCAGGAGATCTCAGGAATTATTCAAGGTCTCTAATGAAATGCATCTTCATGTTCTTCATTGGTCGAAGGGATTGAAAGTCCGTTTCCATATCGGGGAAGTCAGCGATTCCGATATTGTGGAGAACAATACCGGTGAAAAAACTTTTGACTGGTGCAGTTTCGGTTCTTTTCTGTTCCGGCTTGCCACATGGCAGGAAAAGTATCTGCTCCGGAAGTTCGCCACGGAAAACAATTACAGTGGCTTTCTTGATCTGATCCGGGACATCTCCATCAGGGCAGGGGTGCTGTCATGACGGGTGAGCAGCTGAAGAAATACCGGCAGGACCTGCATCTGACGCAGGCGCAGCTGGCGTGTGAACTTTGTGTAACGCGTCGGGCGGTGATCTCCTGGGAATCCGGATCACGTTCAATGCCCCTGCCCGTTGAGAAGCTGTTCTGTCTGCTTTATGACCTGCCGTTCATGCCCTGCCCGGATGCGCTGCTTCCGGATGACCGCCACCCGGATCTGTTCTGATTTTGCTGAACAGAAGTTTTGCAAAAATGAAATCAGATGCCATCTCTTGCAAAGAATTTGTTTTGCAAAATGGGAGAACAGGGCAGGGAACGGAAAATCGTTTTTAAGGGTCTCTGACAGCGATTCTCCCGTTTTCCCATATGTGATGGCGTCTGTGGGGCGGCATGGCTTTGTATGGTTGTCGAGAACGTCGCATAATATATATTATGTTAAATTGAATATAGGGTAGTGGATTTGTTGTTGATTTTATATTGCTTTGATTAACAAAAACTTACAGCTTGTGAAAACGGGAATGTTGATAACTTGAAAATAGTTTTTGACATTTTTAGCCGATTTGACTTGTCCGGGACGTCGCCCCCGAAAAATGAGGAATCGGCATTTTAGAAAAAGAAAAATCAAAGGCTGGCAGAACATTTTCTGTAATTTGGATCGGGGCAGGTCAGGAATGGCGGGAAAATGGAATTTATATAAAAA
>ERZ1034992.969-NODE-969-length-14035-cov-4.209299_pt1 | contig 14035 bp, 10 predicted proteins | sample MGYA00520695_ERZ1034992 | MGnify/ENA primary metagenome ERZ1034992 (study PRJEB33766, sample SAMN09781778) | gut metagenome | biome: gut microbiome | host: Homo sapiens | place: Madagascar | study: EMG produced TPA metagenomics assembly of the PRJNA485056 data set...
GCCCGCGCGCTTACCTGCGCCCGGGCACGCATCTGTGCGAGGGCGCGAAGGCCGGCACGCACGTGGAGATCAAGAAATCCACCATCGGCCGCGGTAGCAAGGTCCCGCACCTCAGCTACATCGGCGACACCACCATGGGCGAGGGCGTCAACATTGGCGCCGGCTCCATCACCTGCAACTACGACGGCAAGAAGAAGTGGCCCACTACCATCGGCGACAACGTGTTCGTGGGCAGCGACACCATGATGGTGGCCCCCGTGACCATCGGCGACGGCGCCATCATCGGCGCGGCGTCGTGCATCACCAAGGAAGTGGCGCCCGACGCGCTGGCGCTCACGCGTCCCGAGCAGGTGGAGATTCCCGGCTGGGCCGCAAAAAAGCGCGCCCGTCAGGCCGCAGAAGGCGAGTAAACCGCATCTACCATAAGTCTTTCGTAATCTGCAGGGCCGGCTGGCCGTGAAGTCCTCATAGAGGGTTCGCGTGCCAGCTGGCCTTTTCCTTTTCCGCCAGGTAAAATAACTTCTGTATGAACAACTGCGAAGCGATGCGAAGGAGCACGCGCATGACTGCGGAAATGGAAAAGCGTAAGAGGATGGCAGTGTTTTCGGGTTCCTCGAACCTGAAGCTGGCCGACGAGATCGCACAGGAGCTGGGCATCTCCCTGGGCAATGTGAAGCTGGAGAAGTTCGCCAACGGCGAAATCTACGCTCGCTACCAGGAAAGCGTTCGCGGCGCCGATGTGTTCATCGTGCAGTCCGTGTGCTCGAGCCCCAACGGCTTCGACGTCAACGACAACCTCATGGAGCTGCTCATCATGATCGACGCGGCCAAGCGCGCCAGCGCGCACAGCGCCAGCGCCGTCATCACGCATTACGGCTACGCGCGTCAGGACCGCAAGGCCGCTCCGCGCGAGCCCATCACCGCTAAGCTGGTCGCCGACCTGCTCACCGCCGCCGGCGCCGACAACATCATCGCCATCGACCTGCATCAGGACGCCATCCAGGGCTTCTTCGACAAGCCGGTGAACCACATGACGGCCATGCCCATCTTCGTGGACTACTTCGAGCAGAAGGGCTTCAAGTCCGAGGAGCTGTGCGTGGTGTCTCCCGACGTGGGCCGCGCAAAGGCCGCCAAGAAGTTCTCCACGCTGCTTGATTGCGACATCGCCATCATGCACAAGGACCGTCCGAAGCACAACCAGGCCGAGATCACGGCCCTGATCGGCGACGTGAAGGATAAGATCTGCATTCTCAACGACGACATGATCGACACCGCCGGCAGCCTGGTGGCTGCAGCCACCAGGCTCAAGGCCAAGGGTGCGAAGAAGATCTACGCCTGCGCAACGCACGGCCTGTTCAGCGGCCCTGCCTACGAGCGACTTGAGAACTCCTGCATCGAGGAGGTCGTGGTCACCAACGCCGTGCCCGTGCCGCTCGAGCGCCAGACCGGCAAGATCAAGGTCGTCACGCTGGCCCCGCTGTTCGCGCAGACCATCAAGAACGTGTACAACAACGGCTCCGTCGCAAGCCTGTTCGAATAATCGTTTCGCCGCTCGGACCGTCGGTGAGCTTGCTTGAGCTCGCTAGCCCTCGCTAGCCCTCGCGTTGCACCTGCACCGTCATCGCCTGATGCGGTGGTTCGCGAAGGGTCCGGTCGCATGGGCGGCATATCCTAAAACGGGGAAAGCCCGCCTGGCTTCGCGAGGGGCTCGGGCGGGCTTCGCTTGTCGTTAGGGCAAGACACGCCGGGCCTGTGGGGTCGTGGCGTTCGAAACCCGCCGGCCTTGGCGGGTGTTCGCTTGTTAAAGGCTCCGGGCGCGGTCCTGGAGCGCGCATATAAGAAGGAAAAGCATGTTTCTAATCGTTGGCCTGGGAAATCCGGGCGAGGAATATGAGCATACGCGCCACAATGCCGGCTTTGATTCGCTTGATTTGGTGGCGGAAGAAGTGGGCGCGCGCTATTGGAAGATCGAGTGCGGCGCGCTCACGGCCAAGGGCGTGTGGCGCGACCACGATGTGGTGCTGGCAAAGCCGCAAAGCTACATGAACACGTCGGGCGGGCCGGTGAAGCAGCTGATGAACGCATATGGCGTGAAGGCCGACCATCTGATCGTCATTCATGACGAGCTGGATATCGACCCGGGTACCATTCGCGTGAAGTTCGGCGGCGGCCACGCCGGTCATAACGGGCTTCGCAGCATCTGCGACAAGCTGGGCACGCGCGACTGGTTCCGCGTGCGTTGCGGCATCGGTCGCCCGCCGGGACGCATGCCGGTGGTCGATTGGGTGCTGGGCCGTCCGAAGAAGGAGCAGGCCGACGATTTCGCCCAGGCAACGCATCTGGCAAGCCAGGCCGCCCTGGGCCTGGTCACGGATGGTCTGGAGAAAACCCAGCAACGCTTCAACTAACGGGCCGGGTGGGTGTGAACGGGGGACGGAGGTGTGTTCACGCTGGGCACCCTGTGTCCCCTAAGAATATTCGTGAACACACCTCCGTCCCCCGTTCACCTGCATTTTCGCACGCCCGTTTTGCCGCGCCTGAGCAATCCCGGGCAGTGCGTGCAGTGCGAACACACCTCCGTCCCCTGTTCAGCCGCGGCCCTTGTCCGCTGGTGTTTCGACATGCCCGTTCTGCCGTGCTCGAGCGGCTTGCGAAAGGAGGGGCTTTTGCCTGCAACCGACAAACGTGCTGCATATGCGTTGTTCGCGCTCGTGGTGCTTGCTGCGGCGTGCGGCAACCTGTCGCAAACCGCGGTGAACGCCATGATGATGGGCATCGTGGCGGATGTGGGCGTTACCGTGGAGCTTGGCCAGTGGTTGAGCACCGGCTACATGCTCATGCTCGGGGTTGCCGTGCCGGCCGTCACATGGATCTCCAAGCGCTTCAGCGCACGGCAGCATGTCCTGCTTGCCCTGGGCCTGTCGCTTGCGGGCTCGCTGATGTGCGCTGAAGCGCTTGGCTTCTGGGTGTTGCTGGCGGGGCGTATCCTGCAGGCGGTTTCCACCGGCATCCTCCTGCCGTTCATGACCACCATCGCCATGGTCAGCTTCCCTCCGGGCCGTCAAGCCACGGCCATGGGCATCGCGGGGGTGGCCATGGGCTTCGCGCCCAACATCGGGCCCACCGTAGGCGGCGCCATGGCATCGACGTGGGGCTGGCGAAGCTTCTTCGTCCTGTTGGCAGCGTTGACCTGTCTGCTGACGCTGTGCGCTTTGGCGCTGGTGAAGCCTTCGAAGCCGCATGATGCCTCGGCACGCTTGGACGCGGGCTCGCTGATCCTGTCCACCTTGGGCCTGGGAGGCATGCTGCTCGGCTTTAGCGACGCTTCCAGCTTCGCCCTAAGCAGCCCCTATGTATGGGTCCCGCTTGTCGCGGGCGCGGCTCTGTGCGTGGCGTTCATCGTGCGCCAAAAGCGCTTGGAAAGCCCGCTCATCGATCTGGGCGTATTCCGGTCGGCCCGCTTCAACGCCGGTTTCGCGGCGCAGAACCTGCTGTTCGCCTCCTTCATGGGCGTCACGCTGGTGGTGCCGTTGTATGTGGAAGGCCTGTGCGGCGGCACGGCGCTTCAGGCGGGTATGGTGCTGCTGCCGGGCACCGTCGCCGCGTTGGTGCTCAACCCGCTCGGCGGCGTGCTGACCGACCGCATAGGCGCGCGAAGGGTGTGTCTGGTCGGCGGGCTTATGCTCTCCGCCGGCGCCGTTCCCATGTGCTTTCTCGATGCCGCCTCGCCGCTGTGGCAGGCGGTCGTGTTCCAGGGCGTGCGCGCATGCGGCGTGTCGCTGCTCGTCGGTCCGCTCACTCAGTGGAGCATGGCGGACCTTCCGAGGCCGCTCGTGCCGCACGGCAGCTCGCTGTCCATCGCGGTGCGCCAGGCTTGTGCCGGCTTCGGCACGTCGGCCATGGTGCTGGCCATCTCGGCAGGGCAGGGGGTGGCCGCCCGCGGCGGGCTGGCCGGCGGGCTGCAGGCCGCGCCGGACGCGCTTGCGGCCCTGCCGTACCACCTGGCGTTCGGCTTCTCGGCCGTGCTGTCGCTGTGTTTGTTCGCGGTCATCGCGTGGAAGGTTCGTTAGCGCATCTTGTGCCGTTCGCGGTCGTTTTCGCGCCAGCGGTTGCACGTTCCTGCGCGTCTGGTATACTTCACTTCAGCACTCTACTGTGATAAAGTGATTGCTAAGGAACCAAGCAGCCATGCCTGCGGGCATGCGCGGAAGGGAAGGGAACATGAAGAAGAAGCTCCTCGGCCTGGTGGCATGCGTTGCCACGCTGGCTCTGTCCGGCGCCCTGCTTGCAGGTTGCTCGGGCTCTGCCGATAAGACCGGCGGCGACTCTGCTGACGGCAAGGAAACCCTCACGGTCGGTTTCGACCAAAGCTATCCGCCGTACGGCTTCGTCGGCGACGACGGTAAGTATACCGGCTTCGACCTGGATCTGGCTCAGGCCGTGTGCGACAAGAACGGCTGGGAGCTGAAGCTGTCCGCCATCGACTGGGATGCCAAGGACGCGCTGTTGGCCCAGGGCAACATCAACTGCATCTGGAACGGCTTCACCATGGAGGGCCGCGAGGATGGCTACACCTTCTCCGATCCCTACATGCTCAATGAGCAGGTCATCGTCGTGAAGGCCGGCAGCGACATCTCCGATTTCGCGGGCCTGTCCGGCAAGACCGTCATGACCCAGGTCGACTCCGCCGCGCTTGACGTGCTCGAGGGCGACCAGGCCGAGGTTGCCGCCACCTTCAAGGGCGGTGCCGCTCAGACCATCGGCGACTACAACAACGCTTTCATGCAGCTTGACTCCGGCATGATCGACGCCGTCGCCTGCGACCTGTCCATCGCGCAGTACCAGATCGCTGCGAACCCCGACAAGTACGTGCAGCTGTCCACCCCGCTGTCCACCGAGCACTACGCTGTGGGCTTCAAGAAGGGTGACACCGAGCTGGCCCAGAAGGTCACCGAGACCCTAAAGCAGCTCGACGCCGACGGCACCGTCAAGGAGCTGTGCGAGAAGTACGCAAGCTACGGCATCAGCTACGACAACTGGGTGCTCGGCAAGTAATGCCTCCGCTTGCCCCCGGCAAGCAGCTTGATAGCGTATCCTATTAGGGCCGGAGATGCGAACCCTTGCCCCTATGCACGATGCGACGCGAATCTAACAGCGTTCATGTGCATGGAAGGCCGGGGAAGCATCCCCGGCCTTCCGGCTGATGTACCCCGTCAACCTGCGAAGGTTGGCATTCGGCGTGTTAAGACAAGAGCGTTTCTCTTGGAAGGAGACCAATGGAATTCGGAACCATGATGGGGCTGCTGCTCTCCGGCCTGCAGTTCACCGCCATCATCTTCGTGGTCACGCTTGTGGGCGCGTTGCCCTTGGGCGTGCTGGTGGCGCTTGGCCGCATGAGCAAGTTCAAGCCGCTGTCGCTTTTGGTGCAGTTCTATATATCGGTCATGCGCGGCACGCCGCTTATGTTGCAGCTGATGATGTGGATGTTCGGTCCGTTCTACCTGTTCGGCGCCTCAATGGGCCCGGATTGGAAGTACTTTGCGTGCTGCATCGGCTTCATCCTGAACTACGCGGCCTACTTCGGCGAGATCTACCGCAGCGGTATCCAGTCTATCCCGCGCGGCCAGTACGAGGCTGCCGAGGTGCTCGGCTACACGCGTACGCAGACCTTCATGAAGATCATCCTGCCGCAGGTGTTCAAGCGCATCCTTCCCGCCATGGGCAACGAAGTCATCACGCTGGTCAAGGACACGTCGCTGGCGTTCGTGCTCGGCATCATGGAGATGTTCACGCAGGCCAAGGCCATCGCCGCCGCTCAAACCAGCATGATGCCCTACGTTATCGCCGGCCTGATTTACTGGGTGTTCAACTTCGTGGTGGTCATGGTGCTCAACCGCGTCGAGAAAAGGATGAACTACTATCATGACTAACCCCCTTGTTTCCCTTTCGCACGCACGTAAAAGCTTCGGTAAAACCGAGGTGCTCAAAGATATCTCCCTGTCGGTTGAGCAGGGCCAGGTCGTTGCCATCATCGGCCCTTCCGGCGGCGGCAAATCCACGCTTTTGCGTTGCATGACGCTGCTGGAAACCCTTGACGGCGGCAGCCTGTCCTACGGCGATCTTGCCGTGGCAACCGACGGCGGTTCCGGCTCGGTGTACGGCGGGAAGGCCGTGCTCTCGCAGGCCAAAACGCGCTTCGGCCTGGTGTTCCAGAACTTCAACCTGTTCCCGCACTACACGGTGCTGAAGAACATCACTGACGCGCCGCTGTCCGTGCAGAAGCGCCCGAAGGACCAGGTCATGGCCCAGGCGCACGAGCTTCTGGCGAAAATGGGCCTGGAGGGCAAGGAGAACATGGTTCCTTGCGAGCTCTCCGGCGGCCAGCAGCAGCGCGTGGCCATCGCGCGCGCCCTGGCCCTGAACCCCGACGTGCTGTTCTTCGACGAGCCCACCAGCGCCCTTGACCCCGAGCTCACCAAAGGCGTGCTCAAGGTCATCCGCGACCTTGCCGACGAGCATATGACCATGGTCATCGTCACGCACGAGATGAGCTTCGCCCGCGACGTCGCCGACCACATCATCTTCATGGACGGCGGCTACATCGTGGAGGAGGGCCCTGCCGAGCAGGTGATCAACAACCCGCAGCAGGAGCGCACGAAGCTGTTCTTGGCGAACTACGGGGATTAACGAAACGGTTTGCGGCGCGCAATGCGCTGCATGCAAAAGCGCCCGGGCATCCGGGCGCTTTTGCATGGGAAAGGCGGAAACTTGGAAGAGAAAGATCCTCAGGTGTCGTTGGCCTCGGGTGACGGCACGGTGACGTTCTACATCACGCGGCACGGGCAGACGGTCTACAACGTTGCAAGCCGTGTGCAGGGCTGGTGCGACTCGCAGCTTACTGACGAGGGCATCCGCGTGGCGCACTTGCTGGGCCGCGGCCTGGCGGAGGTCCCGTTCGCGCAGGCCTACTGCAGCGATGCCGGTCGCGCCGTGCAAACGCTCAACGCGGTGCTCGCCGCCAGGGCCAAGGAGAACCCGCAGGCCGAACTGCCGTTCATTCACGTTCCCGACCCGCGCCTTCGCGAATGGTGCTATGGCAACCTTGAAGCGGGGCCGGGGGCCGAGCTGCACGCGGCGCTCACCCGCGGCTTCGGCGAGGATCTGCCCTTCGATGAGTTGAACCGGCGCCTGCCTCAGGTGGCCGAGGTGCTGGCCGACCAGGACGACACCGGGCGCGCGGAGCGCTTCGACCAGGTGAAGGCGCGTCTGGAAAGCTTCTTCAGCGAAGCGGGCAAGCAGGCGCTTGCCGCGGGCGGCGGCAACGTGCTGGTGGTCACGCATTCGTTCGTGGTGCGATCGGTCATGTATCTGCTGGATCCTTCGCGCGTTAACGACCCGCTCAAGATCAAGAACGCCAGCGTCACCCAGGTGACGTACGACGGCGAAACCTTCACGCTAGGGGAGACGGCGTCTACCCGCTGGCTGGGCGAGATGCCGCCGGAAGCCAACGCTATCCCCTTCGGGTTCCGCATGTAAACAAGCGAACGCAAAAGGCCCGGGGATGTGTCCCCGAGCCTTTCTCATGGCGTGTGAGCCGCGTTGTCGTTTACTGGTGGTACTTCGTCAGCGTCGGTGTGGTTGCCAGCTGCAGGTCGCCCTCGACGCCTGCCGGCAGGGTGACCGTGTAGCTGTAGGTCACGGTGGACTCCACGGGCAGCGGGTTGTTCGGCTTGGGCAGCACCGAGAAGTCGCCCACCTGGCAGGTGAAGGTGACGTCAAGACCCTGATAGGTTGCCTTGCCGAGCGTGGCGCCGTTCGATGCCGTCACGTCGGAGATCGTGCCGCCTGCAGGAGCGTAGAAGTAGATGAACGGGTCGGCATCGCCCAGGCTCTTGTCGTTGTCCGAGACGATGTAGCCGCCGCCTTGCTTCGCTTCCTGCGCAGTCATGAAGTTCGTCAGCGTAGTGGTCACGTGATAGGTGCGGGACCCGTCGTTGCCCGTGACGGGGCTGGAGACCTGGGTGTCCATGCCCAGCCACCAGCCAAGCTTGCTGCCGGCCCAGAAGTTGACGAACACGCCAAGGGTGGGCTCCTGCTGCGATGCGGCGGTCATGGAGCCCGAATAGCCCATGTCCTCGATGTAGCCCTGCTCGGTGGCGTCGGCCAGCCAGATCATGACGCGGCGATCCTCAAGGCCGCCCATCATGGTGGAGACCAGCTTCATGAGCGAGGACGCGTTCATGTTCTCCAAAGCCGAATCGAACGCGTATTCCGCGGCCTCGGCGAACAGGGCGTCGCACAGGTCGTTGCCCTCGGACATGTTCGAGCCGCTGGACAGGTACTTCCAGTACAGGTCGTGCTGCAGCACCTTCGTGGCGTTCGTGCCATCGATGGTGGTGCCGTCGGACAGCGTGAAGCTATCGCCCGTGGCGGCCAGCAGGTCCTGGACCATGGTCGGGGTGATGGAGATGACGCCGTCGACGGACTGCTCGGTCTTCTCCTGATAGGCGGCCGCCCAAATGCCGGCGACGCGCGGGTAGTCGGGGTTGAAGCTGTTATCCCAGGAATACTGCGTGTACCAGGGATAGAACAGCGCGTTCTCCTCGTCGGTGATGGCGCACTGCGCGGGCGTTTCCTCGGCCATCATGTCGTAGACCTTGGTGAAATCGCCCAGGTCGATGGCGCCGTTGTCGATGGAGACGGTGCCCATGGAGCCGGGGAAGCCGCCCGAGGCGCGGATCTCGGCGGTGTTCTGCGCGGCCAGCAGGTACGTGCGGTTGCCGTTCGCGCCGAGCATGGAGCCGATGATGGGCGCGAAGGTGTTCGCCTCCTGGAAGACGTCGTTGATGCCCGTAATCTTCTCCTGGGCGGGCCCCACCAGCTTCTGCAGCTTCTCGATATGGAAGGCGGGAAGCGAGGACAGCTCGTCGGTGCAGCGCTGCATGGCCGGGGCGCCGTTTTGGATGGCGCCGAGCAGCGTGGTGATGGCGGCGATGTTCAGCTTGCCGTCGGCATCGATGCAGGCGGACGGCGGCGTGGTGGACAGGCTGCTGGTCAGCGGCACGATGGCGTTGTCGGATGCGTCGGCCAGTGCGGAGGCGATGGCCTGCACGCCCTTCACGTCGCTGCCTACGACGGGCAGCATGGCGGCCACGTCCCAAACGGGGGAGGAGAGCTCCTCGTTCATGGCCTGTGCCGAAGACTGCAGGTTGGAGGCGTTCTTCGCCGCCGTTGCGAAGTCCTGCCCGGCGATGGCGGTTTGGATGCCGTTGACGTTGGAAAGCGCGGTCTCGGCCTGGGATTTCACGTCCTTTGCGGACAGCGCCAGCGCCGCGCCGTAGCCGCACGCGCCCACCAACAGGCACGCGATGACGACGATGCAGACGATCAGCTTGGTGTGCTTCTTGCGGCGCTTCTTCTTCACGCGGATCATGCCGTCGTGCTCGTGATTGCTCGGAAGAGGCTGGAAGTTGAAATCCTGCCTTCCGTATGGGTTGCCGTACCCGTTTTGCGGCGGCTGCTGCCCAGGTTGCTGGGCGTAGCGCGGCTGCTGATACGGGGGGCGCTGATATGCTTGCTGGCCGTATGGCTGTTGCGGGCGCGCCGGTGCTTGCCGGCCCATGTTGGCGGGACGGTTGGCCTGTTGCCCATATGCCTGGTCCGGGCGCGAATGCTTTCCGTTGTTCTGCATAACACTCCTGACTTGCCTGTAACTACAAGGGAAAAGTGTATCACGCACAATGTCGGCGGGGGACATATGCACGCGAAGCCCAGATGACGGGTTTATCGGGAAGCCATCTGCCGATGGACCTGTCATCAACGACGGCTTTTGCGCTATATGCGAGCGTTCGCCAAGCATGCGGGTTTCGGACGCATAACGCTACGTCCCCAAGTGTCAGACGGGAAACGATCAGCGAACGCAGAAAGCCTGGGAATAGGCCCCGGGCCTTTTGCGCGCTATGTGCGTCCTGTTTATCAGTGGTTCTCGATGACGTGCGGGATGACGCGGTGCCACGCCGTTCCGGTCTCCTGATCGTAGATGACGTCGTTGGCCATCTCGTCGATATAGAAGGAGATGTACACCCCGCTCGAGTCCCTCGTCAGGCAGGAGCATCTTCCCTGGTTCAGCATCATGTCGACGACGCCGTTGCAGAATTCGAACTTCACGGGCGCGGAAGGTTGGGGCCTGCCAAGGGCGGCCGAGTCGATGAGCGAGTAATAGTCGTAGGTCACCAGATCGCCCTTTGCAAGGAAATCGATATAGCGGGGCTCCTGGGCGTTCGGGTCGGGGCTCCAAAGGCCCACGATCATGTCGTTCGTCAGCGTGGTCTCGGGCATGGGCGCCGTCTGGCCGCTGCTGGAAGCGCTTGACCCGCTGTTAGCGGAGCTACCGCCGCTCGATCCGCTCGACTTGCTCTCGGTTGCGGGCAGGCCGCTGTTGGCGGAGCTTTCGCCGATCGATCCGCTCGACTTCAATTCGGTCTCCTTGCCCGTGCTCGAGTTGTTCGAGCTGCTCGTCGAGCCGGAACTCGAGCTGCTTTCGGCGGGTTTGTCCTGGGTTTTGCCCTTGCTCGCCGAGTCTGCCTGCACCTTGAGGTCTCCGGCCTCGGTTCCGCCGAACAGCTTCACCTTGACGTTGCGCTGCGATTCGATGAAGTTGGCGTCCGCGCCCACGCGCTCAAGATATTCGGCGGAATCGTTCCCGATGGTTCTCTTCGCCGTGCTCAGGCTTTTCGACAGCGTAGGGTAGTTGCCGTTCTCGTCGGGGGTCAAAAACGTAGTCAGCACGCCCTGGAGCATGGCGACGTTGTAGACGTGCGAGATCGACCCGGTGTTGCCGAAGACGGCCGTAGCGCCGTTGTCCAGGAACGCGTCGGCCAGCTGGCTATCCTCTCCCGTGCTGCAGGCGCACAGGTAGACGACCGACCCGCTCATGCCGCGCACGTAGCGCTTGACGAAGGCGGGCGTGATTGCAAGGTGGCTGTCGGGATCCCCGGCCACGTTGACGATCGTGGCGCGGTCGTTCTTGATCTCGATAAGCTGGGCTTTGTCGCTTAGGTCTGAATCGATCCCGGTGTCAAGGACGCTGCCGGTCTTGCGGTTGTACCCGCCGTGGCCGGCCCAGATGAGCAGCTGCTGCTTGCCGCCGAGCTCTTTAAGCCCGGCAAGCGTGATGTTGCTCGGGGTTTTCGCCGTGGAGGCGGACCATTTCGAGGAAGTTGCGGAAAACGCGCTGGTGATGGTGCTGATCGCCGCGAGCGAATCGGTTCGTCCCGTGGTCTCCACCGAGCTGACGGCGGCTTCGGAATCGGTGCTCAAAGCGTCGGTTCCCTCGGGCGCGGCTATGTAGAGATACGACAGCCCGTTCTCGAACTTGAAGTACACGCTGTTGTCGTCGGCGGTGTAAGAGGACACGACCCCTTGCGCCTCAAGCTCCTTCGCGTAGGACTTTTGCGCTGCTATGGCGTTTTTGATGTCTTCCTCGGTTTGAAATCCACCCGATGCGTACGTCGCGGCGTTCTGGTCGATTTGATTGAGGGTCTCCTCGAATTCGGCGATCTCGGCATTGGAGAGCTCGGGAGCGGTGAATTCCTCCCAGATATCTAAGGCGAAGTTCGTTCCCGTGAGGAAGTATTGCACCGCAAGGACGACGATCGCGGCGATGACGATGAACGCCACGGTATTATCGCCGCTGCCGTTCTTAGAACCGTTCGATGAGCTTTGCGAGGGCTTGTCGGGCGTTGCCATAGCTTCTCCTTGGCGTTCGTCTGCATGATGGAGCGTCGCTTCGTATCATACGAGATGAACGCGTTGTTTTGGAGAGCTTTGTGCACGTTGGCGAACTTTCGATCCTGGGCGGCGATGGGTTGCCAGGCGCCGCGGGCCCTGGGTTTGGTGCCGGTGCTTATCCGGTTCGTACTCCCCAGGCGGGGCGGGTTTAAGACCGAGCGATTGCCGCTTGCCCGGCCCGGTGGATTTCACTTTCCGTGTGCTTATAGACTGCAAAACGAAAAACGCCCCGGATTGGTTCCGGGGCGTTGGCTTCGCGTTGGCGGTCGTCGTCGACGCTTATGGCTTGAGGCAGTCCGGCGACCGCTTTCGTTCTTATCGCGCGGCTTTCGCGATGCTACTTGGAGAAGCGGCTGTAGTCGTAACCGCCCTCGCCGCCGCGCTTCTTGTTGTTGGCCTTGTGCGGGTTGCCGTTCTGGGCCTTGCGCTCCTTCTTGTGCAGGCGAGCCTGGGCGTTCTTAGCGTTGCGGCGGGAGCGGAACTCCTCGTCGGAGAGCCATTCGCCGTTGCGGCCGGCGCCGCCCTTGCCGCGATAGCCGCCCTTGTTGCCGCCGCGATCGTTGCGGTCGAAGCGGCCGCCACGGTCGTTGCGATCCTTGCGGTCGAAGCGGCCCTTGCCGCCGCGGCCGCCGCGCTCGCCGCGGGTGACCAGCGCGTCGTCCTCGCGACGGCGACGGCCCTCGCCGGCGTTGGGCCTGCGGCCCTCGCGCTCAGCGCGCTCGGCGTGCTTCTCGCCGGTGCGGCGGGCACCCGCCGGCTTGTTGCCGCCGCGGCGCGTGCCGCCCTTGCGCTCGCCGCGCTTGGGCTTCTCCAGCACGGACGGGTCGGTCTCGTAGCCCTCGATGGTGGTGAAGGGGATGTCCTTGCCGATGAGCTTCTCGATCTCCTTGAGCGTTTTCATGGTCTCGCGCGTGACGAAGGAGATGGCGAAGCCCTCCTCGCCGGCGCGGCCCGTGCGGCCGATGCGGTGCACGTAGTCCTCGGCCATGTCGGGCAGGTCGAAGTTGATGACGTAGTTCACATCGGGCACGTCGATGCCGCGCGCCAGCACGTCGGTGGCCACCAGGATGTCGGTCTTGCCGCGGCGGAAATTGTCAAGGGCGCGACGGCGGCGGCCCTGGGTCTTGTCGGAGTGGATGGACTCGGCGTGGAAGCCGGCGGCCTCAAGCGCCTCGGCGCACTCCTCGGTACGGTTCTTGGTGCGGGCGAACACGATGACGCGCTCGTGGCCCTTGTCGTTGAGCACCGCCTCCAGGAGTTCTTGCTTCTTGCGGTTGGCGATGGGCATGATGTACTGGGCAACAGTGGCAGCGGTTTCGCCGTTGCGGGCGATCTCGACGATGGCCGGGTCCTTCAGCAGGTTGCCCAGGTTCTTCTGGATGGAGCTGTCGATGGTCGCGGAGAACAGCAGCGTCTGGCGCTCGGCCGGCGTGTGCTCCACGATCTTGGTGACGTCGGGCAGGAAGCCCATGTCAAGCATGCGGTCGGCCTCGTCGAGCACGAGCACCTTCGTCTCGGACAGGTCCACCACGCCGCGGTCCATCAGGTCGTTCAGGCGGCCGGGCGTGGCGATGAGCACGTCGGTGCCGCCGCGCAGCTCGCGGATCTGCGGGCCGTAGGGGGTGCCGCCGTATACGGTGGTCACGAAGTGGCCGGTTTTGCGGGAGATCTGCATGCACGTGCGGCTGATCTGCTGAGCCAGCTCGCGCGTGGGGCTGACGACGCACACGCGCGGGGCGCGGCCGCGCCCCTTCATGCGCTCGAGCGTGGACAGCGTGGGCAGCAGGAACGCTGCGGTCTTGCCGGTGCCGGTGGAAGCGGCGGCGATGACGTCGCGGCCTTCCAGGATGTAGGGGATGGACTGCTCCTGAACGGGCGTGGGGGAGTCGTAGCCCATGCGCTCGACGGCGGCGAGGGCGGCCTCGGACAGGCCCAGTTCTGCAAATGCGGTCATGAAAGATCCGTTCTCTTCGCGGAAGCAGCGCGCAGCAAACCAAGGCGTCCGGAAACGGGCGGCATCGGTTTCAGTCAAGCGCTTGCAACCTATGTACCAATTCATCGCACCCGCCCCAGGCGGCGTGCTTGCGCTTGACGCGAGCCGCTTTCTACATGCCTTGCGCGGTGCGTGGAAGAGCGCGCGAAAAGAAGATTAGAAAGAATTTCGTGAGAAGCAACCCGCTTATTATGATGGTGTTTTCACAAAAGGGAAGCGCTTGAGCCCGAAAAGACCGCGATTGTGCACGAA
>ERZ1034992.971-NODE-971-length-14003-cov-21.059363_pt1 | contig 14003 bp, 22 predicted proteins | sample MGYA00520695_ERZ1034992 | MGnify/ENA primary metagenome ERZ1034992 (study PRJEB33766, sample SAMN09781778) | gut metagenome | biome: gut microbiome | host: Homo sapiens | place: Madagascar | study: EMG produced TPA metagenomics assembly of the PRJNA485056 data...
GTTAATATATGGGCTTTTGTTTTAAAAAAAATATAAAATAGTTGTTGACATATAAAGTTTTATGTGTTATTATAATATCAGAAACAAGGGAACAAGATAAAATTTGAAGGAGGACAAATAATATGAAAAGAAGATATAATAAACCAGAATACAGTGAAGAAACATATCAGTTTTGGGCAGAACAGAGTAAAGGACATACGGAATATAAAAGAAAACATACACATTGTACAGAAAAGATATATGAAGTAAATGGTTATTTTATCAAGTGTATTCAGAACAAATATGATGCTTGTTTACAAAAAGAAAATGAATATGGTGTACAGGTTTGGTTGAGAAATCAAGAAGATGTTATAATTGATAAAATTTTTGAAGGAGAAGGTTATGAAGTATTTTAAAAATGTTAAAACATTGGAGGAACTTAGAAGAGAGTATAAAAGATTTGTGAAAGAGAATCATCCAGATAACGGTGGTTCTGTAGAAGCAATTAAAAACATCAATGTTGAATATGAACAGCTTTTTAAGGTTCTTAAAAACAATGATAAAAATGGTAAAACAGAACATACAAAATATAACATGGCAGAAGATGAAATGTTGAGAAATGTTATTAATAATATTATCAATTTTAATATTAACATTGAAATTTGTGGCTCATGGATTTGGGTGAGTGGTAATACATATGGGTGTAAAACAGAATTGAAACAAAATGGCTTTCATTGGGCGAGTAAGAAAAAAATGTGGTATTGGCATAATCCAGAAGAACAGGTAAGAGGAAATGGGAAAGCTACAATTGATGATATTCGTAGTAAATATGGTTCACATGTTATGAAAGAATCAGCTAGAAAAAATTATATTGCATAAAATTTAAAATATGGGTTGACAAGTTCAACCCATTGTGATAAAATATAATTGTATCAAAGATAATCATTATTTTTATAACAGAAAGGAAAATAAAAATGAAATTTGAAGAAATGACAGTGAAAGAGTTGAGAGCTGAGATGAAAACAAGAAAGTTGCCACAGGAACACAATGGCAAAAAATTTACAAAACAGGAGCTTATTGAAAAGCTTAATGATTATGAGTTTTGTAAAAACAGAGATGAAGTTGATGCTATTAAAACCAAAGAAGAGGAATTAAAACAGCCAGACCCATCACCAATTGAAGAAGTATGGGAAACTCCAACGCCAGTGAAGGAAGTTGAAAACAATTACATTACGTTTGCCAAAACGTTGAATGAAATTAAGCAGAAATACCTTAAGCCAAAGAAAGCTGATATTTATGACAGAGAACTTGTGGTAGATTCAACAGTAGTGTTTGTTCATGTTGTGACAGCAAAGAATGGCAATACATATGAGAAGCTGAGAACAGCAAAGGTTGTTGGGGTGAATAGAACAAAGAAACTTGTAAAAGTTAAAATGTTTTATGGTGATGAAATGTTGTTAAGGTTTGATGAACTTGTGTATATCAAGGGAGTTGGAGAGAATGCATCTTATCCGAATGACATTGCAACATTTATTAGAAATCAGAAACAAGCGTATCATAATGCAAAAAATAGCGAGGTGAAAAGAAATGGACAGAGCAAGAGGATTAGCACAGTTAAAGGAAACCACTTCACTTCTGTATAAATTAAGAGAAGAGAAAAGAAAATTTGATAACTATTATAGTAAAGCAAACAAGAAATACACAACAGACATATCAAACACATTCTTTTCTATGTTCCCAAAAGGAACACATAAAGAACAGGTTGTATTAGATGAAGGTATAGAGTTCTATGATAGTCCAGTTGTATTGACAGTTAATAGAATACAGTCGCAGAAGATTATATGGAGTCTTGATAATTTGCGTAAGAAGGTGTCTAAGAGCCTTTTTAAGACGTTTGTTAATAAGACCTATACAATTAATAATCCTAAAGCATTTATGGCCTATATGAAGCAGTTAGAGGCTGACCCTAAAAAGGTTAAGAGTTTCATACAGATTGATGAAGAACTTAATGAGTCAGCATTAAATGAGTTATATGAAATAGGTAAATTAACACTTGATGATGTTGAAGGCTGTTATACAATAAAAGTAAATGAACCTTTTATTAAACTATCTGAGGTCAAATAAATGTGGTTAGGAAATATGAAGGTAAAGAATTAGCAAGAGTTTTGGCATACTTTGATTTATATATTGATACAAACAGTATGGAATTTAACATAGTATGCCCCTTGCATGAAGATGTAAACCCATCAATGCATATTGATTTATCGGACGGAACATTCTATTGTTTTGGATGTGGAAAATATGGCAATGCATATGATTTTATTAGATATCTATATAAAGATTTAACAGACTTACAGTGTGTTATTGTTTTAGAAAAAATATTAAACAGTAATGAAGTTAAAAAGCTTGATATAGGTATTAGAAAAAAACGTATACGAAACACATCAATGTGTATTGATGAAGCGGCCGATTTCTATTATGGTTTGCGTACAACAGATTGGAACAATCCACAGACACAGGAAGAAAAAGCTGTGTATGATTATATGTTAAAAAGAGGTTTTACAGCAAAGAACTTAAATGCATTACATTGTAAAGCATCATATGATGTGGCATATCCAGTGTTATTCCCAATAATGGATAACAAAGAGTTTAGAGGATATGTAGGAAGAACAACAAATAAACACATAGAACAAAAGAGAAAATATCTCTATAACACAGGATTCAGTAAACGTGATACTTTGTGTGGAACTTATGAAGAAAGTAGCGTTGTGTATATCTGTGAAGGTTACATGGATATGTTGAGCTTAAAAACAAGAGGACATTTAAAAAATGTTGTTGCTATATTAGGATGGCATATTTCAGATAGCCAGATAGACAAATTGAAGGCTTTAAACATTACAAAGGTAGTAAGTTGCCTTGATAATGATAAAAGCGGTATAAAAGGCACAGAGCTTCTTAAAAAGCACTTTGATGTAGTTCGTTTTCGGTTTCCAGAAGGTGTTAAGGATGTTGGAGAAATGACAGAGAACCAATTAAAAAGATATCTTAAATTAACATGGAGGGAATACAATGAAACTCAAGGTTGAAGTAACATTTTCTATGGTGTTGTATCACAGAAAGACACTTAACAGTTTTGCTATTGATAGAACATTCAAACAGGAATTTGATGAAAATAATGAAGAGTACAAACAGCTTATTTCTGAATATGAAAAGCTAACAGGAACAAAAAGAACAAAAGAAAATGCAGATGATTTTGATTCTGATTTATTAATGCATATTGCAGAAGAAATAAAAGTTACTCAGAAAGAACAGATTGACAAAATTATAGATGTGGTGTATAATTCTTATGCAGAGGGAAAACATTGTGCAATATCTTTTGGTGGATATATTATTGATGCCGCAGAGTTTTGTGCAATAAGGATAAATGATTTTTCCGCTAGAGTATCCAAACAGTAAAGGAGTAATAAAAATGGGAATTAACTTAGCAGACCTTAAAAAAGAAATCAGCAAAAGTGGAACATCTAAAGGCAAATTTTTATTCTTTAGACCAGATAGCAAAGTAAGAGTGAGATTTTTAACAGATATGGAAGATGGTATGGAAATTAAATTCCATGATAGCTATGCATTGGGAATCAATGTGCCATGTCAAGAAGTGTATGGACGAAGGTGCCCGTATTGTGACAACGAAGATTTAAGAACACGTAACATGTATGTTTGGTCAGTATATGATTATGACAGCAAAGAAGTAAAACTTATTATGGCGGCTGTAAATAATTGTTCTCCTGTTCCTGCATTAGCATCGTGTTATGAAACATATGGGACTCTTACCGATAGAGATTATGAGATTAAGAAACAGGGAAAGGGTGCAGATAGTACATTTACTGTAGTTGGTCTTGATAAAGTTAAATTCAGAAATACAAAAGTTAAATCATTTTCTGAGTCAGCAATCCTTAAATATGTTGATAAAGCATATCCTTGTGATGATGCAGAAGAAGATGAAGAAGAAAAACCAAGAAGAAATGTAAAAACAAAGACGACTTCAAAACCTAAAAAATCTGAACCAGAAGAAACAGAAAATAATGATTATCAGAACATGAAAGCACGTGAGTTATATAATCTGTGTGAGGATAGAGGAATCGAAGCAGAACCAAGAAAATCAAAAGAATATTATATTGATTTGCTTGAAACAGCAGACGAAGAAAGTAACAACGATGATGATTGGGGAGATGATGAAGAATCTGACGATGGTTGGGAAGATTAATAGAATACAGTAACAACAGAATATGGGGCTTGAAATATTAGCCCCTTTTGTTATTAGAAAGGAAAACAAGATGGGATGGTTTTTCGATTTACACAGACATGCAGAGTTTAGCCTGTTTGATGGTTTTGGAAATGCAAAAGACCTTGCAAAGATAGCAAAAGAATATGGATATAAAGCATTAGGACTTTCTGACCATGGTAGTATCTCTGGACTTGTACAACATTACAATGCATGCAACAATGAAGGTATTAAGCCCATAATGGGATGCGAAGTGTATTTTTTACCTGTATTTGAAAAATATGAACAATATAACAAAAGATATTATCATTTGAATTTGTTTGCTAAGAATTTACATGGATATAAAAATTTATGTCACATTATGACAAAGGCAAATGAACAGTTTCATTTTAAGCCAATTGTTGATTGGAAGTTATTAAAACAGTATCATGAAGGTCTGATTTGTACAACAGCATGTATTGCGTCTATATTCAGTCAGACAATAGTTGCAGGAAATACAGAAGCGGCAGAAAAGTATTTGAAGCGATTTAAAGACCTTTTTAAAGATGATTTATATGTGGAGGTGCAACCTTATAAGATTGATAACAAAGGAACACAGCAGAGGACAGACTACATTTTAATGGGATTGGCAAGAAAGTTAAAAATCAAATGTATATTAACATCTGATTCGCATTATGGAAGGAAAGAAGATTTTGATACTTATTGTAAAATGCATGAGATAGGGCATACAACATTAGATGTTAAAAACACATATGGTGAAAGATATATGCCTAAAGAATATGAAATTTGTGAAAGATTTGCAAAAACATACCATAAAAAAATTAAAAACAGTATGGAGCTTGCTGAAAAGTTTTGTGACAATATGAAGGAAATCTATTTTAAAATAGATGACAACATTTTAGATGGTTTGGAGTTAGAGTTACCAAAAACAGATGATGGTGAACAAAGGTTATTACAAGAGGTTAAAAAAGGACTTAAAGAAAGAGGTCATTATAACAAACAATATATACAAAGATGTAAAGAAGAATTAGAAGTTATTAATTATCATGGTTTTGCTGATTATTTCTTGATCGTGCAGGATTATGTCAGATGGGCGAAGGAACAAGGAATTGAGGTAGGCAAAGGAAGAGGGTCAGTCTGTAATTGTCTGGTGGCTTATGCTATAGGTATTACAGATGTAGACAGTATTAAATACAAGTTAGATTTTAGCCGATTCATGCGAAAAGAAAAGCGTGAACTCCCCGATGTGGACGTCGATTTCGAAACACCTAGACGACAGGAAGTTATTGACTATATGGTTAATAAGTATAAAGGGAAAGCTGTACAGATATGTTCATATGGTATGTATGGCATAGATAACCTTATAAACGACCTAGCAGGCGTTTGTGGACTTCCTACAGATAAGGAGGTAGATGAATATACAAAGAGAGAAAACAAAGCTAAAATCGCCGAATTAAAGGCTTATATTAGGTCATATGAAATCAATGGCGAATTGGATATGCAAATGTTATTGGAAGATGTAAGGACAACAGATTATAATGAACAATATGATAATATCATAAAGCATTTTTCTAAAATGTATGGTAAAGTCAGATATTTAGGAAAACATGCGGCAGGCGTTGCTATTGTTCGTAATGACATATCTGATTACACATGTGTTATTATGAGAGATAGAAAGAAAGGGTTAACAAGTTCTTGTTATGATAAAGATGACCTTGAACATATCAACTGTACTAAATTTGACATGTTAGGTTTAGGCACGTTGGGCGAGATAAAAGAACTTAAACAATTAACAGGTCATGTTGTAACAGAGGAAGAAGAGAATGACCCAAAAGTTCTTGAGTACTTTAAAAATGGAGAAACAGATGGTATATTTCAGTTTGAAAAGGGAACACCTAAAAAGATTATGAATGCCATCCATGCAGATTGTGTAGAAGATATTATTGCAGTTAATGCCTTAAATAGACCTGCACCATTACAATTAAAAATGTATGAAACATTTGCTAAAAACAAGTTATCTGGTAAGATTGATAAAACAACACCATATTATCAATACACAAAAGAAACATATGGAACGATGTTATATCAAGAGCAAACTGTTGAAGTAGCTCAAAAAGTTGGACATTTATCAGAACAGCAATCATTCAAATTATTAAAGATTATGAAGAAGAAAGAAAACCTACATAAAGATGAATATATACCAATTATTGAAGAAATGAAAAAAGATTTCTATGCAGGTTGTAAATCAGAGGGATTGACAAAAGAACAAACAGAACATTTATGGGCTTCAATGTTAATCTATGGCTTTAACAAGGGGCATTCCACGGCTTATGCGCTTTTGCCTATTGACCAGATGTATTATAAAGTATATTATCCAACACAGTTCTGGTATGTAAAAATTAAATATGCGCAGAATGATGCCAATGTATATAAATACAGTGAAATGGCAATTAAACAAGGCGTTGTGGTTATGTTACCTCATGTTAATTATACCAATTTTACATCTATCAGAAAAGAAGATGGAGAATGGATAATACAGCAAGGTTTAAGCACAATAAAAGGTGTTGGGGATAAAGCGGCAGAATATATTGAGAAAGAACGCAAAAAAGGAAGGTTTCTTGACTATGATAATTTTTATGATAGATGTGTAGAGCCGAAAGGTTCACCAGTGAATAAGCGTGTTGTATCAATTTTAAAAGAGCAAGGAGCTTTAGAGTTCAATCGCAAAACATATTTAGGAAGGGTTGTTAAATATAATAGTTCAATGCTAGCAAGGTGATATTATGAAAGGAATGATAATATGACACAGAATAAAACAAAAAAAATAAAAAAGAAGAGTTTTAATACAAAGGAGGTGTTTGGAGATGTACCGAAAGTTGATGATATAGCAAACTATTCAGTTATGAATGATAAGGAAAAATCACAAGCTGAATTGTTAGCAGAAGCAATGCATCAACAAATTATTATAAGTCATGCTGATATGGTAAACCATCCATCGCATTATGCTGATAGTTGTTCTATTGAATGTATAGAAGCAATGGAGATAACCTTTGGAGTCGAATATACAGCTATTTACTGTATTATTAATGCATATAAGTACTTATGGCGTAGAAAGGCTAAAAATGGCTCACAGGACGTTAAAAAGGCATTGTGGTATCTTGATAGATTTGAAAAATATCATTATGTTCTTGAATTAAAGATATCAGATGAACGTATAAAAGAATTATTTGAAAAAGTTGGTTTATTAAGAAATATTGCAGATGTAGCAATGGAAGAATATGGAGAAAAAAGAAAATGAAAAGTAAAACTAATAAAGATGCAATCCTTAAATTATGTGCTGAGATTGATAAAAAGGAAAATGGTTCTATCTATCAGTTAGGAAGTAAAACAGAAGCACTTAATATTGAACGTTGGTCAACAGGTTTACCAGACCTTGATGCAATTATTGGTGGCGGTGTTCCTAAAGGCCGTATTATTGAGATATTCGGTGCAGAATCAGCAGGCAAGACAACATTAGCTTATCAGATGTGTGCGCAACATGAATTATGTCTTAACATACCAGTTGAGGGTACGTTCGATGTGGAACGTGCAAAGCTCTTTGGGAATAAACCGAAACAGATGCTTGTATATCGTGCAAAATATGGAGAACAGGCTTTCAATAGGGCTATCAAATTTGCAGAAGCAGGTATTCCTTTAATCGTATTTGATAGTGTCCCGTCATTACAGCCAAAAGATGATATCATGAAAGTAATGAAAGCAGTCAACACAGATACAGAACAAGAGTTGCGTATTGGTGGTATCGCCAGATTAATGAACACTTATTTACCAACTTTGGAGTATATCATTGAGCAAACAGGAACGACAATTATTTTCATTAATCAAATAAGAGACAAAATGAATGCATTACCTTTTGGTGATAACATTAAAACACCGGGTGGTCATAAATTAGCTCATGCTTGTTCTATGAAAATACAGGTAGCTAGAAAAGGATATATTGACATTCCTAATCATGACCCATATAACAGTGCTAACAAAGAAACAATAGGCATGATAATGAAGTGTAAAATTATCAAATCAAAAGTTTGCAATCCTAAAGGTGAATGTGAAATACCAATGTTTTTTGAAAGAGGTTTTGTTGATTTTGCTGACCTTGATGCAGTAAGAAAAGAAATTCTTGAGGAACATAAAAAGAGATACAAGGAGATGTATAGCTAATGAGCTTAGTAGATGATATTAGAAAAGAAGCTACAGGAAATGGAACAAAAATACAAACACATGAAGAAAAGCAAATAGAAGCTATGCTGAACAACTTGTTCTATCTTGATAAAGATATAGAAAATGAGCTTATATTTCTCAAGTCTGTAATGACAAGAGGACAGGAAACAGCAGAAAGGAAAGGATTACATGCATCAGCAGTCATTGTTTCAGAAAGTAAGTTCTGTTACCGTCAACAAGTCTTATCCCTGTATTATAAGCAATTGCAAGGTGAACAAACACCAATTGGACTTAAAAGAATTTTCGCAGAGGGAGATGCAATCCATGAAAAGTGGCAAAGGTTATTTATACGTGGTGGCTTATGCAAACCTTTAGATTGTGATATGACACATTATAATGATGATTATGTATTAACCTATACACCAGATATTATAGCTTCTATACCAGTCACGTACAAGCTTGAGGACGTATATAATGATGATGTTCCAAAAGAAGATTATATCATAGAAATTAAGTCTGTAAATACATTCATGTATAAGAAGCAAAAATACCATGCATCTGGAAGAAAGCAATGTCAGTTATACATGTATCTTACAGGCATTAAAAAGGGAATTGTATTGTGCGACAGCAAGAACGACCAAGAATTTAAAGTCTATAAGTATGATTACACTCCATCTGAAATATCTGATTATATAAGCAGGCTTGAAAGGATACGGGAGTATTCAGACAGACTATTAAATTATAATAGGCTTGTAAGGCGTTGTGAGCCTTGTACAGGCTATACAAGCAAAAGGGCTATAAATTGTCCTATGAAGAACGTATGCTATGGAATAAGCCGAGAAAGGCTTTAGGAGGAAGAATGAATTTAAGTGGAATTGATATTATAACGGTAATGCAAGAAACAGAAAAGATTTCGGTTGACAAACTTTGTGTTGTGGCTAATGTAACAAATCCAGATAAACCTTATTATTATTTGTTATACCATAAAATAGATGCAGACAATGAAAATATTGGTTATGGAAGCTATAATCTTACTTATGTGTTAATGTGGAAAGAGCAATATTTTAAAGTACAAGTTGTTTAATTTTTTAACATTTAGGGGTTGCATTTGCAACCCTTTTGTGTTATTATATATTCAGAACAAAGAAAACAATGTTATGAAGGAGAATGAATTATAACGAAAACAAATGGGTAAATATTGTAAAGAATATGGCCTTACAGTTACATATTTAGATTGTATGGGTTGTAAGGCTTGTTCTGCTAAAAGGAGAAAATTTAATATGAGCATAAGATACTTGGTGCTAGAACCAGAACAAGAGGTATTCTGTATTTATTCCTCAGAAAGAGAAGGAGAAACAAACAGAGTTATTAAATGTAAAGTAACATGTTGTCATGTGTTTGAAAACAACACTGTATATGACTTAGAACCAATTAAAGTTGTATTAGGCAAGAAAGATATGTCAGATATTAATACAGCTTTGTTGATGTGTTCTAATGCAACTATTAATACAGGGCTGAGAGATAAACCAAATAGATTCCCTGTATTTACAAAAAAAGAAAGGTGTTTGGAATGGCTGAGAAAGTAGAAGATAAAAATTACAAAAAGAGATTCATGAACGGTTTTAAAATGTTATGCAATAGTAAATCACCATATACAGTATGGGATGATTGCATGGCTTTATTTGCCATCACATTGGCTAATACAAGTATTTTACCATTAGCAAAAGAAGAACCTTTTAAAAGCACATATGAATATCGTGAAAAAGAATATATGTGTATCATAAATAGTTATGATAAAAAGGAACAGAAACTTTTTCCACAAATGTTTGCTCTACTTATTGAGGAATTATATCACAGACCAAACCAAGATTTGTTAGGCAGTTTGTTCATGGAATTAGAAATATTTAATAAACATGCAGGACAATTTTTTACACCATACAGTATATGTGAAGCAATGGCAAATGTTTTGATAGAACGCAAGCAATTAGGTAAAACAGTACATAAAGAAGGATATGCAAGTATATATGACCCTGCATGCGGTGCAGGTGCAACTCTTGTAAGTGCAAGTGAAATATGTAAGAGCATGTTTAAAAAATATAATTACCAAAACCATTTGATGTTTATAGGTCAAGACATTGACATTACATGTGTACATATGTGTTATATTCAGTTATCATTACATAACTTAGCAGGATATGTGATACATGGGAATACATTAACAAAATCAGAACCAGTATTACCAGAAGATATAAACAGCATATGGTTTACTCCTATGTGGTTTTCAGATGTGTGGACATTTAGAAGATTATTTCACAACCAAGACATTTTAGGGAGGAAAAATAAACAATGAGCAAAATAGTAATAGGTATTGACCAATCATACAAATGTACTGGTATAACAGTATTATATGATGAAAACAATATTTTATATATGAATGGCATTAAATATGATGATTGCAAAAACAATACTGAGAAACGTAATCTATTAAGAGAAAAAATAAAAGGCATTATACTATTTTTAACAAAAACATATATTGATTCAGAAGTTATAATCATAGTAGAACGCATTAGATTATATTCACAAAATTTTATATCAGAGGATTATATTAAGGCTACTGGTGCGCTTATATCTGTTATCATAGATACAGCATATAGTTATGGCATACCTGTTTATTCTGTATCAACACAAAGTTGGAAAGCCCAAATAGTAGGAACTTCTAAACCTCTTAATAATCCATATGGCATTAATAAAGAGAAATACCCTACTATCTTATACCTTAAATCAAAAGGCCTCTTAAATAGGCTTGTAGAGCCTTATAATGGTAAAGGTAAAAAAGGTATTATACCTGTAAAGATTAATGGAGAAAAAGTACCATGCAAAATTAATGATGATATAGCTGATAGTTATTGTATCTGTATGTATGGTTTCTTACCTAAATCAAAACAGAAGTTAAAACTTGAAACATTTTAATATATATAGGGTGTCCAATAATGGGCACTCTTTTTTGTTATGTTTTATAACATTTATTGTTGACAATTCTGCTATACTATGTTATTATATAGTTACAAGGAAATCAATTATAACACTTTTGAAGGAGGTCTTTAACATGACAAAATCAATCTTTACAGTATCAAATATTCATCAGTTACATAATCAGTTTTTAGCTTCATCAATCGGTCATGATTGGTTAGCTGAATTTTTAAATACATTCTTTTGGTCTGATATTTATGAAACAGAAGATAACTCACTTGTTTTTGAATCATCTGATTCTAATAGATGTCAGATTGAATTCTTTAATTTTAATAACCCATTAACAAGAACATATTCTATTATGTATTTTGAAAATAATATCCCTCATATTATTTATTCTACAGATTTATAAATAAATCCTATGAGCTGTCATAAAAGGCGGCTCTTTCTTTTTGCACTTCTATATCTATTATTATCCTACAATGCCTCTATAAAGTCCTATAAGGTCAAATAAGACTTTTTAATCTATTATAGGTATTCTTTATCATCTAATGTATAAAACCTCTTAAAATGTCTGTTAGCGTCTATGTTTTATTTTATCTATGTTATCTATATCTTATTCATATCTATGTTATGTGTTTTATATTATATAACGCTATGTTATCTTATGTGCAAATATATGTTATCCTATGTTTTTCAAAATATATGTTGACAATGTTATCTTGTTATGTTATATTATAGGTGTAAAGTTAATAAAATATATTTGAAGGGAGAACAAATTATGAAGTAAAATGTATTATATGTTATTAAAACAGTAGCAAGAAGTTATAAAATGATAAATAAAGCTATTGAGAAACAAACAGGCTGTAAAATTTGGTTTACATCTGATGAAGATTTAAAACAGCAAATCATTGAAGGATTTGTTGAAATAAATAAAAGAAACATTGTTATTTATTGGTTGTAAGCGCAATTTTATTAACAAGCTCATATAAGGCTATTTAAGGCGTTTAATATAATAGTAATATAAATTATCAACTAATATATTAAAACCTCTGTATTGGTCTTGTAGGAGTTTATAAAGGTAAGTTATACGTATAGAAAGGTGGTATTATATGCCTAGTAAAGTGTTTAAGATGGTATTTGAAAAACGTTTAGAAGATGTGCTTAAAAACATATCGGAAAAAGAAGATATTAATAGTAGAATGTTAGGTTATTTATGTTGTGCTTTAGATATGAATATCATAACAACTAATGAGTTTACAGATTATGTTATTGAAGTTCAGAATAAATTATATGGAGGTAAGTAGTATGTTCGATTATAGTTTGAATAAAAAACAATTAGAAACTTTATTAAGTAAGTATGAAGAATACATTGATTTTCAATTCAAAGAGGCTAAAAAAAGGTTCTCAGAGCTTTGAAATGGCATTTAAAATGTGTAATGGATATAGGGACTCATTAAAAAATGTTTGTAATAGTGCAGTATTCAGAATGAAATTAAATAACATATCAAGTAAAGCAATATGTTATGTTATAAATGCTTATACTAAGGAGGTAAAATAAATGATTGATTATGGAGCTTATATAAAACATAAAACAGAACTTGTAAGACAAGGTTATATTACACCAGAAGAATGTGCTTTGTTGTTAGAAGGTTTTAAAGATGCATTAAATCAGTTTACAGATTTTAAATATACAAGTAAAATCTATCTGGATTATATTAATGCTGTAAATGTTTTAGCTGATATTGGAAATGGTAAATAAATATAATATTTATGGGGTTATCATCAAGATAGCCCTTTTATTATATCTATATCATATTACTACAATAGGTATGTAAGGCTCTGTAAGGCTAAATAAGAGGTTTAATATAATTTAAGGTATAAGTTATAGGATAATATATAAAGTGTCTTAAATCGTTAAATATGGAGGTTGAAAAGAATATGGAAAAATTTACAGGTAGTACACTAGAAGAATATGAAGAGTATGCAAAACAGGTGCAGAAGAAAAGCAAAATATACAAAACAATAACACCATTGTTGAAAGAATATCATAGAAAACATAATAACATATGTATGATAAATGGTATAATACATGCAGATAGTAGCGGAAAACCAATGTATTATGAGTGTACAGTTGGTGATGGATATATAGAAGACGGAAAGTTGTGGACTATATCTAATACATATAATATTAAGTTTTGGAGTGGTTCTAAGGGTGTAACAATATATAAATCGTTAGAACAATCTATACATTATAAGTGTTTTGTTTGTGGCGGACATAAAGATATATTCGGAAGAAATTTCTTTGAAAAAGGTTGCAGAGTTTATGAAGATTTAGAAGTAGATGAAATTATGACAAAACTTGTAAAAAGGGATTTTAAAACATATAAAAACGTAAAAAGAAGCTATATAAATGATTTGTTTTTAGATTTAATGCAGGAAAGGCTGGTAAAAACATTATTGTATAACAAAGTAATATACAAAAGAAAAAATGGAACTTATGAAGATTACAAGTATTATGGTTTGTTAGAATAAATTTTTCTTTGTATATATATTTATA